>Ga0049107_10000190_pt1 | contig 16192 bp, 10 predicted proteins | sample WorMetilPIANOSA1_FD_61187 | JGI IMG/M metagenome (GOLD analysis project Ga0049107, IMG submission 61187) | Marine gutless worms symbiont microbial communities from Max Planck institute for Marine Microbiology, Germany - Olavius ilvae PIANOSA.1 | ecosystem: Host-associated > Annelida > Digestive...
ACGGCGAGTTCTGCGTAGCAGTAGCCCCTGCGACCAGGACTGCTGGTATATTGACCTAGTTGGTTAAAGGCACTGGCTGTCAAATTGAGCCAGCCATCCGGCCAATCTGGGTCATATACTGGCTTAATTGGGTTTAACCCTCGCCAGCTCAAAGGGCCAAAAGGGGGATGAACTTCCACGCAACGGACCTCAGTGTCTATGCGAAATCTTCTTCTGTCCTGACAGGACGCACAGTCTAGGAATAAATGAAAAAGTAAAATCAAGGGGGAACTGACTAACCCAGTTTCACCTGAAAACGTGGACATTAAAACGGCGGGTGTTTGTGTATGCATCTTGCAGGGATCCGTTAGGCTCTGCACTCAAGAGAGCCCATCCAAGGATGAAACTGAAAACGCTTAGCTATACATTAAGGCTTCACGTATTCGAATAAGCATCATGCAGCGAAATGAAATGATTTCAAGTTCCTATGATATAGGTGTACAATACACGCAACAAGCAATACGAGAACAATGCACAACACACACAGCAGCGAATGCACAACTGACAGGCAAGAGCACAATAAGGCCATATCATCATTACTCCGATTCCTATCAGGGCCGTTATCAGTTTAAAATATTTTATTTTGATTTCATTTTGGTAGTTTAAATGGATTAATTTTGATCAGTTCTGATCAAAACAGAAATGCACGTTAAATATTATCATGCACAATTTTAGTAGCTTAACAGTTTACTGTTTCACCACATTGTACAGCCTGTTGTTAATATCTTTAAGACAACTACATGGCTAAACAAATGCTTATCAGTCTCATTGCAGCGCAGAAACATACCCTGGAAGTATATGCATAGAAATGGGACGATTATCAGATTAACAATTTTTATTAAGTTAAATTTAAGAGGATTACTACTTAAATGCGTTTAAAAAAAGTACTGCCCGCTACAGGTAAGCATGCCCGAACCCTTAAATGGAGAATGCACGACGTTAAAAGGCATATTTTCTAAACCGATTAATTACTGTAAAGATGCGGAGCCACCACAGTTCCTATCAAATCCTGGCCAGCACTGTTTTCAAGTCCTTCAGCAGCATCTGTCCAATGACGATCTTATCGCAGTTGACTTTCAGCGCGGCGTGACTTTCGTTCCGCTTCACCTCGACGAGGACGTCGGAGCCGGCAGCGGCGGACCGTGCGGCAAACAGGAGTGTGTCGGGCTGCGAAGACGAGACCAGCAGGACGTTGGCGATCTCATACACTCGACTGCACATCGTCTGAGCGTCGCGACACGACGCCGGCAAGGCTACTGTCGTCGAGTTCTCGTTCATGCCTCCGAGTTTACCTGCAGGCATCGACGACACAACCAGTGCCATGAAACAATCACAACAATAGACTATGCACGCCGAAACACAACGACAATCGTTTGATGGCCATTTTCCAGGACAACCCTGATAAGCCTCCTCCATTCTGGATTTATGGATGATGGAAGTGGTGGTGATAACTGGAGCTATAAGCTGTGCAAAGCGCGAGTCAAATCATCATCACCAACAAACCAACACCCAACTTTTTACAGCCCGGATGCCGTTCCTGTCGCCCAACCAACAGTGTCAAAGCACTTAAGGAAGGAATTAAGTACCATGATCTACGAACTTCCTCGCCCCAGTCTCACCTGGCGGTCTTCCATCCATGTCTTGACCCACAAAGGCTCCTGGATCATGTTGCCTTACCACAATATTACGAGTCATTCCAAGTACATTAAAAAGCAGACACGGTTTAGTGGTTAAATGTAAGGACCCGAGTCTGACTGATCGATGGCATCAGGAAAGTTATCAAGCCAAAACTGCTCCTGTATCTCTCACTGTTGTCTAGGCATCAGGATGGGCATCAAACTTGTAATAATCTCCTTCCAATAATTCCGAAGGTTTCAAGTGAAGCCTGTGGAGGACATGACCTAATTCAAGGTGACCTTGGAAATATACATGTAACGATTAAATAAAAGCCAAGAAAACTCCAGAAGAAGTAGAAGGCATGTCGGAGTTCACAACATTAAAAAGTATCACGCGATGTAACTTGTCATTTGACACTGGTGGTTTCCGTACAGCTGCTCCTAGCATCTGGAATAGTCTCCCAGCTAATGTCCGTTCTTGTGTAACTCTCTCAACATTCCGTCGACATCTAAAATCACACCTTTTGTAGTCCAGCTTCCCCATTAACTAGTGACCCATCTCAGCACCTCTGATTCTTTATGACCACGGCGCTATATAGATTTCTTTACTTACTTACTTATTTACTTACTTACTACAGCAACAGCGACAAAAATAAAAACACATGGCCAGTTCCAGAACAATGTGCGTAATCCGGTACAGGAATATTAAGCCATCCTTCAGCACGAAATGGGAGGTAGCAGTGGTGACGACTAGAACTCCACTCCAAATCACCATCACTAGCATACCAACACTCAGCTTGTTCTATGCCCTTACTCACCTACTGTTGCCCAAGTTTTGTTTGTTTGTTTGCTTGGGGTTTAACAGAATTTTCAGCACAAATAGGCTATGTCGCGCCATAAAAGTAGGAAAATATATCACGTAGGGCCGCGAGACAACACAGACACATAATAAAACAATGAAGCAATACAATAAACCAAGAAAATCATATACACTACTCAGCCTGGGCTTTCTGGAGACAATCCCCTCGCCACGATTAGGCTTCCTCAGAGGGGTCTTTCTAGCCAATCACTTAGCAAGTACTGACAACTTAATCAGAACAACCAAAAGACAGAACACATAGCAATGAAAACTAACAATACATAAAAAGGGGCCCTAATAAACAACAATACAGTGTAAAGCATGCTAAGGCATAAAACACAAATTAGACCTGGTTTAGTCGCCTTGTACGACATCTGGCCAGGAAATGGAGCAGGTCTATTCTTACAACCTGGAGCCCACACTAACAATTCTAACCAAGCAACAGTGTCAGAGCACTAAAGGCACAAAAACACTAAAACAACCTACATGAAACCAAACAACATGCCGTGCTGCAGCAATGCCACATATTAACACCGACTCACTCAGACACACAACATAGCCAGACAGACTCACTCTGTAACGTAACGAACTCTTTTTCGTTCAGTGTATGTGGTCGAAGCAGTTCGCCGACCGGCGCGGCGATGCCGATGGAATACTTGCGCGACGACGTACACAAGTCAAACTGAGCCAACTGCGTCGTGTCGTTGAAATCAATCGTCAGTGGTGCAGTCACTGTGCTGCCCACTGCTAGACTGCCTGCAACCACAGTACAACCAGCCTGCAACCATAGTTCAACCTTCCTGCAACCACAGTACAACCTGTGTATCAACAAATGAGTGTCGGACGACTTCAGCATGTCTGTGCTGCCAAAATGCAGTTAGACACTATTGACAACAACACTGACAATGCAGAAACAAATATCTCATCTTACTTATAATTTCCTTCAGTGCTTTGATACAGTTCGTTTGGTGACTGAAAAGGCATCCGACTGGTAGAAAAATTCTTTAGAAGACTATGGGGACCAGGATTAACCTGGAGTGAACTCTGGAAAAACAAGCTGATAAAACAAAAGACATTACTAGTATTAGTAGTAGTGTGGATTGAAAATGCAATTGGCTACTATAGATAACAACACACAACACTGCAAGAAAAAAAACAAATATGCCATCTTACTTCTAATTGTTGCGGCTTAAATAATACACCAAATTTATTTTTGCTATTAATATTTTTGCATGGAAATCATTAACAATGCACACAACTAACCAATTTCTGGAAATTCTTGCATTGACATTCCAGGACCAAGTTTCTAAAACGCAAAAAAACACTCATTCCACTGACTTCTAATGCAAATTACATGTATTTTATTTCATATACAGAAGACAATATCGTAACACTATGCATACCTCACTTTCAGGAGGATGTGTGTAACTTACCTGCCACAATGGAGCAATAGCAATTTCAGTCAGCAGTTCCTCTGCACTGCCACTGACTCAACCGGAATCAAAACTTGGTGGCCTGAGTGATATTCACTGAGCCACAGCTGCTTCAGCTAATCATGTAAGACAGAGAATGGCACAGATTTAGACAGTAAATATAGTTTAAGCTAGAAGCATGTGGAGAATGCAAACCTCTGCTGTGGCAGATGATCCCACATAATTAGCACAATCATCCCAATCTCGCAATTGTTAAAGTTCCTTTTTAAAAATTCCTGGATGCACATGACGACTTAAATCAACACAGAAATCTAAGCGTTTGTTGCTATCAGACCCATCTAAAAATGTCCTCAAAATTCGTCAACAGCTTTTTGAGTTATCCTGCTGGCAGACAAAAAAACAAATGGAAAAAACGTAACCTCCTCGGCGGAGGTAATAAACCAGTACTCTCACAGCGGACTGCAGAAATTACAGCAGAGACTGCAACTGTTGAAAACAGCCGACCTTGTTGCTAATGTGTAGGTTATTCACAGGCTGGTCGCTGAAGTTGGTGATACTGAGCTCGACGGAGACTGAACGCGACGACAACACCGAGATCGTTCGTGTGAACGTGTACGACACCGAAAGACCTCCGCTGGTCACACGATTAATTAACTCAACCTTTGGCCGCGATGTTGACAACGTACCCATCAGCTGCCAGACACACAGCAACAACAGGTGAGTACTTTTTGGATTATACCGAGTTCTATTTAAATACATACGACTTCTCGTTTTTAGCCTATTTTGGGAGATAACTCCAGGTGATGCTGGGTCCCCGAAAGGCCTCCAAAGGAAACCTTTGGGGATTGCTTAAGCAGCATTTTTCTTACACCAGATGCCTTACACGTCACCCAACTGACAACGTCAAAGCACTGAAGGGACTGTAATAATAAGGAAGTATCATTACAATTTTATTACATAACGAAAAAGCACTCAGAGGCGATGCACACGCTGCGCACTGGCTGTAGTAAGGCAGAGCCAAAAATTTTCGCCCTGCCACAGACCCCCTTCCCGGTGCGCAGGATGGCCAAAATTTAATCAGCTGGAGATGGTCACTACCTTCACCTATAGAGTATAGACCCAGTTTGGTGAAGATCTATGCACACAATTTCGAGTTATCATGGTAACAGATCCACAAACAAACAAACACACAAACAGACAGGGGGAAGTACAATACACTGTGCCACAGCTTAGCCTGTGGTGTAATTACTGACTTTAAATCAATCTGCCTGATGACTGATTAAGTGAGAGAACATTTGGTCACATTAAGTAACAAAAAGCTGTTCAGAACCACTGAAAGATAAAAAGTATGAAAACTGGAATAATGAAAGTAAGATGCTTTTCAATGACACATACATACTTACTGCTTGGGAATTTAGCCTTGAGCACAGATACATTCTGATCTGATATCCATTTTAGGCTCTGTTCAAGCTTGCCGAATTTGTCACCAACACTGATGCCGACACTGTCGCCTACCTGGTCTCCAATCCACCACCTCCGTCATCCTTAGTTCCGATACAAGCCAGACTGTAGACATTCTGGTATCAGCTAACCCAGGTCTCCTTGGAAAAATGACCATTAAAATGGTGTGTGACATGACACCAACATAAGAAAACGTCGGTGACAATGTCGCCAGAGTGTTGTCCACAAAAACTTTTGTCGGGCAGACAGACTGATTTTGTTGAGTGTGAACAGCACGTTTTGCCACCCATAATAATTCAAAAAAGTAAAAAAATAATCGCTGATGACATCATCAATAAATGCGTACGTTGGAATAGTTGGGCGTCGGTTTAACGGCAGATGTGGATGCTGCAGTAGTGGCAGTTAACGGCGTCAGAATGTTGACTGGACTCAACAGTGCTGACTGCGATACTTCACTGCCAACTGGACAGCCAACATCATCCAGCAGTCAACAAACACCTCTTCATTTCTAGCATTTCTCATTAACATTGAGTTCCAACAAGCAATTTCTCATCTATGGTCTTAATTTCTTAGTAATCAATAGGTGACAATATTGGCAAACTATTTCAAGGCTTATATATGCTAACAGAATGTATATAACAACAGAATAGACGAGAGATAGAAAACAACGTCAAAGCACTGAAAGGATTGTAATAATAAGGAAGTATCATTACAATTTTAATATATAACGAAAAAGCACTCAGAGGCGATGCACACACTGCGCACTGGCTGTAGTAAGTCTCAAATCATTCTGTTTGCCATTTATACTGTATGGAACTGAAGCAATTCCACTCTCCAAAAGCTCTGTAAAATTGCTTTATGACTGTGTGAAACAAGCTGTTGCAAAAGTTTTCAGTGTTCACGATAATGCAAATATTGATGTCATTCGGCAATATTGTGATTTGCCATATATCGATGACATGATTGAGAATCGTCGTCTGCGGTTTGTAAACATGATTTTAGATACACCGCATCTTTGGCGTCTTTTCCAGTGTTCGTTTTAATCTGTTTGTGTTTGTTGTGTTCTTTTCTTTCTCTTAGTTGTTTTTAGATTGTGTTCTGTGTGTTCTCTCTTTTATGGTTTTTAATTTGTGTCTGTACGTTGATGTATGTTGCTGCCTCCAAGGCGAAATAAAGATATATAAAACGCAGACCTTTGATTCAACTTTGATGTCTAAGAACTTGTGAAATGCGATTAATTACCAATCAAGTATTTTCAACTTGAAATATTGTTTTACAAGCAACATCCACCATTTTACATACAAAATACACCAATTTACATGTATGTTTCACATCAGACTGTTAGACAGATCACAGTCAGTTGCTGAGTAGCAACGTGAGATATGTCAATCTGATGTCAATGAGTGACGTAATAACATTTATAAAACAACAACGACGGCGACTAAAAACGCTCATTTAACGACCATTTTTGAAGCTTGACGGAGGTGGTGGTGACAATTTTACTGGAGCTATAAGAGATGCAAAGCTCCAGTCAAATTATCACCACCAACATACCAACACCCAATATGCTTGCAGGCCGGATGCCTTCCTGTCGCCAAACCAACAGTGTCGGAGCATTGAAGCAAAAACCTTTATGAAACAATAAGAAAGAAATGCATACGTGATGAACTTACAGTCATCATTCAAATCAAGCAACATCTCCGACGGCTTCATGTCAGATTCTGCAGTCTTCCCACTAGTCGGCTTTGACCTGCCACTGGAAGCTCTAGCGTTATGGGAACTCTGCAGATACACATTTGACATAATAAGACGTCACAATATACCATAATCAACTACACATGAAGAATTCGATGTGGTTTTAAGTTAACTGTAACTGTAATTTCAATTAACTAAAAATAATAAATCAGTTAACTTTTAACTGTAACAACTGAGAAAAGTTCATAACTACTTGTAATTGTAACCTCTAACTGAAAAATAAATGCAATAACTGTAACTATAACTGCAACTGAAAAATAATTGATTACTTAAATCACATTCGATTACTTTAAATTACATCAAATTCCAGGATTAAATTAAATTAAATATATAATCTTAAGCTCACTAGTCACTATGCCACCAGCGTCTGCTTGAAATCCAGGGCACTTCAAAATACATCAAGACTCTGCAGTTAACTGTTAAATAAATTTATGTAATCAAAATTTCGCTCATTTTTGATAAATCACATATCACTGTAGCTAAGTAACTTCGTTGTTGTCTTCAGTGCTTCGACACTGTTGGTTGGGCGTCAAGAAGCTCATCTAGCTAGCATGTTATTTGACTGAAGTTTGCACGTCTTACAGTTGGCACCTGCACTGCCTCTATCATCTATTGCTGCAGAAAAAACAGGATGGTTTGACAAACTGGTACCGGCTCACCCAGGTTGTCCTGGAACACTAGCCTTTATATGAAAAAAGCGCTCAGAGAGAGATGCAAACACTGTGCGCTGGCTGTAGTAAGGCAGAGCCGAAAATTTTCACCCCACCGCAGACCCCCTTCCCAGGGGCGCAGGATGGCCAAAATTTAAGCAGCTGGAGATGGTCATTACCTTTACCTACAAACCCAGTTTGGTGAGGATCGATGCACGCAATTTTGAGTTATCGTGGTAACAGACCCACACACACACACACACACACAAACAAACCCACAGACAGGACCGATTACAATACACTGCGCCGCAGCTAGCTAGCGCGCAGTGTAATTAGGGTGTGTGAATGATACGTGCCATATGTCTGCTTACTTGACAATGCTTTGAAAGTTCACTGGCTCAATAACCAATCCCACTGACAGCCACATGGTACAAGAAAGGGCATATAGCTAAAATTGCTGCCGTACTCTTGAAAAATTCTTAACTTTACATGTGGGCATATTCGAGACCTCAAGCAGGTGAATACATGATGTCTAAAAGCAATGTTAACAACCAATAAGCTGCCACTCATACATTCTGTGTGAAACACAGAGTAAATAATCTATAAGAACTGCAAAATATGTCTGTCTGTTATGCACTTTCACATTGTTTGATACAGAACTAAGGTAAAAAAAGTAAGTCGACCATGCTCCACAAGAGTGTAGGCGAGTGCTCATCTCCCTCTTCTAGGCCTTGAGCCCATAGGTGGAGAACCACTAATGTCTGAGACATGTAGCCAACCACAAGGCATCACTGCCCATTGGCTGGTACAAAATTATACTGCTTGGTGACAGAGTGTGTTACCGAATTTAAAAATTATAACCAGCCATCTGGAGGAAAATTTAGTAAGGGTTCGACCAGAGTGGACCTCAAGTTGGACACGAACTCTCGCAGTAATACCGTGGGAGCGGTATTTCTTTTACCTATCAGACCCACATTGGGTGTGCCTCAAGATCTCCAGGCATAGCAAATTTGGTTATAAAAAGGCGGACTGACCTTGGCATTAACAACAGAAGTGGAGTTTTTCCTGTCATCATTGTCATCATCATCATCCTCATCACTGCTGTCGCTGCCACTTTCCTCGCTGCTCTCCTCTTCACTCGAGCTCTCCAAATCCTCATTCTCAGCTGCATCTTCACGATTGGAAGGCTTCTTGGCGGTGGTTGGTGACCGTTTAGGTTTGGCATGTTCGCCGTCACTGCTGCCAGATTCGGAACCTGATGCCGCATCACTCCCAGCCTCCTCATCTTCTGCTTCATCTTCATCCTCCGACCCCGATTCTTCACTTGATGAGCTGCTACCGCTCGATGATTCGTCTACACATCAGCAATTACTGTTTCTATCATCATCATCATCGTCGTAATCACAACAAACTAGTTTTGCACGGCTCTGGTAATTGGGATATCACCACGGTTCCCAACAGCAGCCACAGTACTGTGGGATGGGTTTACAGCATGCGGGAATACTGCAGTAATGGGAAAAGTTTCACAGGTATTACCACGAGAGCAGTATTTCTTTGACCTGTCAAGACACACTGGGGGTGCCTCAAGATCACCAGGCAGAGCAAATTTGGTGACCATAGCATGCATCTCTTGTCATTTATCAAGCAGAAACAGACAGAGATGACACATGGAAAGACAGATGAACCTTACCTGCTGTATACCCTCGCTCCATTTGTGGCAATTGCAAGACACCCAGTTCTCTACACTATTATCAAACCAGAACTATTCCCCAGCATCAATCGTCAAAACAACATTGTTAAAAGCAGCAAATTTTAAAAACAATAATAATCAGCACGATCATCACCATCGCTATTATTTGCATCATTATCACAATCGACAGACATCTGTATGCATCTGCTACAGCATTAAGCTGCAATAAACTCATCCTTCAGTGCTGATACCAGTGGTTGGGTGATAGGAAGGACATCCATCCAGCCCGTAAAAATGTTGCACCAGTAATGCCAAAAGGTTCTTCTTTGGGAGGCTTCGGGGAATCTGGCCTATTGCGGAGTGATTTCCAGAGTAATAGGTCAATTAAACAAATACCGAAAGTACAGTAGTACAGCAAAAAACAGAATTGATCAAAATCACCAACAGTTCCTTAACAATGCACCAGACGTAAGCAATATACATCCGCTTGTAAAGGAAAGCATACCTTCTGATGAACTGGATTCATCCTCAGAATAGAAAGATTTCTCTTTCTCTGCCTTCTTCTTCGCCAGCTTCGACTTTCCTGCAGAAGATGCCGTCCACGTCATCTGGACCTCAACATCGCGGACCGATGGATCGGGTGGAACTTCGGGCCAATCAGGTAGCTCTTGGTAGCCAGTCGTTTTGACATTGATCATGTGAGATAGTGTGCCAAGCTGAAACTGATCCAGATCTGAGTTTAAAAACATACACAGAAACCGAAATGACGCCATGCTGACGTCACATCATCACTGAAGCTGTTGATCAATGGAGAAAGCAGTTATGTGCATGCGAGAAAGCAAAAGGACATAACTTTGAACATCTGCTAAACTAAACCGGCTCTTTTCAGACCTACCAACAGTCTATCGAGGAAACATGTGATGCTCTGCATCATTTGCACTGCTGCTACTTAAAAGCAAATAAAGTAAGTAAAAGTGAAGGGACAAAGAAAGTTGAACAGCATATTTTTTTAAAAAGAGTACTGATGCCGTTTGCCAAAAAAATTATCAAAATTAGTCTGTCCTTGTCGAAACTACAGCCCACCAAAGATGGCACGTTTTTATAGACACATTGTATGTATTATCATGCAGAATGCTACAGGGTGATATCATGGGTCAAACATTTAATCCATTCTGTTACTATAAAAAATTTGCCAATATTATCACTGATTGATTCCTATGACATTTTAATCACAGTATTGTTAGCATCTCCGACATGGGAGACGGCTTTTGTTCTTGTGTGTGTGAACAGCATAAGTTATGGACAGATTCAGATGAAAGTTTCTGGGTCCAGGACCCCATGTTTTGAAATATTGAATTTCCATGACTTTCTGTGATCAATGACTATATATATATATAAACCCATGCCCTGTCAATATATCAATAATTTTTTCCACGAGAAAGAATCAATGGTCACTAGCTCCAGATGCATGTACGAATGGCAAAAACATATTGTTCAATAAAGCCAGTTTGCATTGTCATATTCCCAGGTGTACAGTACTTGTATGAAATAAAGTATGGGACTTTCCATGACCAGGATTATTTACCACAAGTTTCCAGGCCTGGAAAATTATTTTATGTACCTTGGATCTGGAAAACCAGTGGATTTTGGCCACATTTTGGACTTCTAGCAGCACATCTTAGAAAACTAACGAGTTTCAGTGAAATTTTCTAGGGCAATAGCTTTTGGCTACCGAATGTCCCTCAAGTGGCTGTTGCAACACTTATTTACAGTCACAACTACTGGTCAATAATGTTCACAGTCGCAGTGTAGTAACTTCAATAAATAACAACAAATGTTCCACCTTTTAACTTTGACTCAAGTACTGGTGCTGGTTTTGTTGCCAGAAATATCTTCTTGACATGTTTCGTGAGGGCGCCACCAGAAGCACCTGCCTTGTTTTCACCCGCTGACGCTGAGGCATTGGTGGCGGGCATGATCAGCTGGCGCAGAAACCGTGCACGATCTCGGATGTCGTAGTTTAGGTCATATTTGGCGAGGTTGAACACGTACTGACACAGCAGACGTGTCTGCTTTGGATTGGTTATCGATAGTTTTGTTGCCAGATTCAAAATCTGCAGCTTCACGATGTCCTCCTGAAAAAAAATGATGCAGTATGAAACTACATCAGCATTCTGACAGTGAAGCCCATCAATTTACAAGCCACGAGATTTTGACCTAAAATGGAGACAAAATCTTACCCATACTAAGATGCCTCAAAATGCACCAAACCTGGCGACTTTGACTTTTCATGCAGAAAAACATCACACGGCAATCAAGAACTCCTTTATTATGTATTATGAATTATGTATAAATGGCCGTTTCACACTGGAAGCGAGATATTCCACTTCCAATGTGAAACGGCCATTTATACATAATTCTGCACAACTAAGCAAACTCGGCTTCTGATTATCAAAGCTCAGTCGCTGGGTTCCAGTTATGAATGAGAAGACAATGAGGCAATGAACTCACTAACAGCAATAACAATGCCGTTTTCCACAACAATTCGGGTCATCCAGGACTAGACAGAGTCAAAAACATCCATCTACTATTTTACCACTTTCAGTTTTTGTTTAACTGTCCCATTTTTGGAAGTAACTCCGGGTCCCAGTCCATCAAAGGTCATCCATAGAAAGAACCTTTTGGGACTGCAGTTTCGAGACTTCTTACAGGCCAGATGCCATTCCTGTCACCCAACCAACAGTGTCAAAGCACTGAAGGAATGAGTCAGAACAAAAGAAAAACAAAATGTGTCATTCTTTAACCTCACATCTAACTGGCATATTTCTCTATGGTTACAGAATCTTTGAGGATTGTTGAAGCAGGATTTTTACAGGTCAGATGCCCTTTCTTACCTAAGCAACAAAACCAACAATGATAAAGCACTGTTGGCACATCCTAAATGCAATTCCCAACAGTATTTCGTTCAATTCACCATGTCCACATTCATCTGTTTTTTTTCTCAGCTCTATTTCAATTCCTTCTACTGTTATTCTCTGCTACGTTCTTGGGACTTTTCAGCGCCACATTCTGTAAATATTTGCTACAGATCTACATATGCTGATCGCTGATGCATGGCTAAAGTATAAGCCCTCCTCACTTACCTCATTTACAAAATTCTTTGCCATCTTCCGAAGAACGTCTGGCGCAATTTTTGGGACTCGGTCAGAATATTCACCAATGAGCCACAGTATGCTGGCACGAGCCATCGGCACAGTGATGGTGTCTGTCAACTTGGCCATGTGGCTTATAATTTCATTGTGTGCCGTCGGCTGCATGTACAACATGTGCATACAGCATAAAACTATTACTGATATTAATACCACTGGCACTAATATTGGTATCCATTAGAAAACCACTATCCATCCACTTACCGACATAATATATAAACACCAGCAATTAGTATGTCACAAACAATACACACTCTCACTAAAAATAACTATGCCAGTTTCAGATGAATTACGTTTCAGTCTATATCACTGAAAAACTTCAATAACTTTTTTATGCACTTAAATCAGTTTTCTAATATTGAAATATCTGAAGCTTCCAGCATCCAGGACAGTAAGCCATAGAAAAGTTGAAAAGTATGCTTAATTAGTGCAATAATTTAGAAAGAACACAATACAGAATGAAACTGGTAATGGCATCCAGACCTGCATCTGTAAAAGTTTCTTGATGACTACAACACTTTCTCCGACAACAGTTTCTGTAAGACATGAGCACAAAATCATTAGTTGTTGTCTTCTGCATGCTGCCTAATGTGCTTTATGTTCAGCATTCAGCTACACAAATATTAGTGTCACATTTCCTATTTTTTGACACGCAACATGTTGTCATTTTTATCTGTATTTTCCCATAACTGACGGTTGGATAAGAAAAGACTGCCTTCATAGACCACAGGAATATTTATGACTTTTAAGTTAAATTTTCCATTTTGGCCTCATTGGATGGACTAAGCTGATTGCCCATCAGTTTTTCTGCTGCAGTTAAACATTTGCATATCACATCTCAGTGTATTAATTTGTCCCATATACCTAAGCTGCATAATATGTGTTGCAATTTAACCTGGCAATGTATCTGCTACTCTGCTTACACATCTTCAAACTGTGCAACTGTTGGCAGGTTCCAGATATTATCAGTTCCAAAATTATCGGTAAACCACTGCACCAGATGTGGCTGTATTGCAGCAATTAACAATGAACTCAATCTATGGCCCATTTCCACTACACCCAGGTAAGCCAATGCCAGATATAATCAAAACAATATGAACAACACACAGCATTATAAGCAGTAGAATAGTCACGTTTGAAAATTGTTCTTTTCTGTAGTCATTTTTGTCATCACTTAGCTCTATATTAAATTTACACTTTGCACAGCAATGAGATCCAACATCTTGAACAGGTCAAGTCGTTTGGTTCCATGCTATATTTTTTAACACTATAGCTGCAAAGATCATTGTTCTGAAGCTTACCATTGCGATTTGACAGCAGGTTCACCAGTCCATTTAAACAGGCGTCGGTAATTTCTGAAATAGCACTAGCACATCGGCCAATGGCCTGAATTGTGGCAGCAGCAAACTCTTTGTCTGAGCTTGATACATATGTCTACAATATAAAATCGTCGACAAACAGACATGTTTACAATTAAATATAGAGATATATACTGCCAATGCCAAATTGGTGTTTGCAGATGTAAACACCTACACAAGTGATGTCATGCACTCCTCTGATCGAGGGATCAGACGCATATAGAACTGGCACAATTCAAAGCTGGACGTTCTTACTGGTAGCATTGATGACATATGGCTTATACAGGTCTCATCTGTGATAATACATGGACTGGGATCTATGTGATCTACATGATTCACAAATAACCTACAAAAATAAATCTCAGGTCTGCTACAAGAAACCAAAAATTACAAAAATGCACGAGCTTTTTTACTTATTCACCTGGAATTCACGAAGGATGGTCGCAATATTTGTCTCCGTTGCAAGATTGGTCAAGATTTCCAGCTGCAAAAAGTGTTTGCAATTAATTACTTCTGAACGAGAACATTCAACAACATATTATCAACAATATATGTAAAAAAAACTAACATAAGTAATACACAGAACAGTATATTATCTTCAACTTGTTTTGACAGGCCTATTTTTGGAGATTACTCCAGTTTAGGCTGAGTCCTCCATAGGTCTTCCATGAGAAATCTTTAAGGACTGCTGGTACAAGATTTTCTACAGTCCACATCCTGTCACCCAACCAACAGTGTCAAATCACTGACGGAATAGCAGAACAGCACATTTGTCTGAGCCTGATACATATGTCTATAATACAAAATCATCAATGGCACATACTTACATAATTAACACTAGTCCGACATAACACGACTTTCCATTAAGATTAACATGACATGTTCGAAGCAAGAAAATATAGCACTTAAAGCATCTACAACTTACAATTAACATGACATTACATTATACTTGGGGTGACGTGGTGCAGTAACGGGGACGGAGGACGTCAGATGTGCATTCACATCGATGCAGGCTTGACTCCTGGCTGGGGTGCTGCTGTATAAAACCTCGGGCAAGTTTCTCACAATCCACTGTCTCTGACATCTGGCCATATAATTTGGTACTGGTGAAAGGTGGCATGTAAGCACGCACATCACGCAATGCACTGGCCCCATGTTTATGATCTTGCAGCTTCGGCTTGTGTCTGGCTGACGGCCGAGATGTCAATCGTTATTTATATAGTGCACAGTCATGCAGCATCTCTACTGCACTGAGTGTGCTGAGTAACGGTTGAAGAAGTCCGTCTTAAGTAGTTGCCTGAAGCTGCTGCTGCTGACAGGCAAGTCTCGGAGGCTGTCCGGTAGAGTTCCAGACCGTCATGTCTCCAACAGAGAAGGATCAACGGCCGAAGGGAGTGAGCCGGAAACGTGGTACTGACAGGTGATGTCGACTGGCCGAGCGTAGGTGGCATCGGCTAGCAATGTCTCTGACTGGAGTGCAACAGTCAGTCAGGTACTTGGGCACCTTACTCTGCAGACAGCGGTGCACTGTGACACCAACCTGTCAAAGATCAGCGCTGCCTGATAAGCACAAAAGGTTTAGGCAGACTCTTTCCTTCATGTACTGCCTATATGTTACTTGAAATGCAAAGCCACAACTGTTTCTAGCAAGAATCAAGTCACACCTTTAGCAGTTTCACATGTGTGGAGTCATTTGATCGGATGTAGAAATTCTTCAGATATGGTTCAAACATCACCTGCACAAAAATGGATTTCATGCAGTACAATTAAGTACACAATGCCAAAAAATATTTCATACTAAACAGGCAAGTTGAATAAATGTCATACCATGACATCAGAATGTAGTTTTAACCACTTCAAACCCAGCTACACTTTCGTGCATGCTCAACAGCAAGTACGATGAAGCCACTATAAAATCTTTCTCTCCGTCTTAACGGCCATTTTCCAAATGAACCTGGGTTAGCCGGTGTTTATTGAAGCAAAGAATGATGGAAGTGGTGGTGACTACTGGAGCTATAAGTCGTGCAAAGCTCCAGTCAAATCACCACCACCAACAAACCAACATCCAGTTTTTTTACAGGCCGGATGCCCTTCCTGTCGCCCAACCAACAGTGTCAAAGCA
>Ga0049107_10000191_pt1 | contig 16191 bp, 10 predicted proteins | sample WorMetilPIANOSA1_FD_61187 | JGI IMG/M metagenome (GOLD analysis project Ga0049107, IMG submission 61187) | Marine gutless worms symbiont microbial communities from Max Planck institute for Marine Microbiology, Germany - Olavius ilvae PIANOSA.1 | ecosystem: Host-associated > Annelida > Digestive...
TTTAACTGAGGGGTTTCCCTTGGAATTTTGTAACGGCAGTGGGACGAAACAACTAGAATGACGCCCCTACCAGAATGCCAGAATGTCAACAGCCTATTAAATATCTTGTCTTTTGTCTAGCTTATTCTTCTTTCATGTGATTCCATCTGTTTATGAACAATAGTTGCATACTGAAATGAAAGAAGAGCTCAAGAGATGCAAACACTGCACGCTGGCTGTAGTAAGGCAGAGCCAAGAATTTTTGCCTCGCAGCCAAAATTTAATCAGCTGGAGATGGTCACACTACCTTTACCTACAAACGCAGTTTGAACCCAGTTTGGTGAGGATCGATGCATGCAATTTCGAGTTATCGTGGTGACAGACCCACCCACCCACAAACACACACCCAGCCATAAACAAACAGACAGGACCGATTACAATACACTGCACCGCAGCTAGCGCGCAGTATAAAAATGTATCTGTGGGAGTGTTCTGCATCTTCTTGAGTTTTGTTAATCCTAACTACCTGGTTATTGTAGTGATAGCTAGCAAGTATGCAACAGTTGCTGTATAAATTTAAGGCTGTTAAATGCTTAACTTGTTTCGTGTTTCTGTTTGTGTTTTTAAGAAATGGCTACTGATGGGTCAAAATGTTCATCTGAAAATTGGGCTGCATTTATGGATATATGTGATGCCATAAATGCATCAGAAGACGGGTATGTAGCTTAATTGACTGGCTTATTTTGTTCATAGCATTGTTTGCTAGCATTATAAATATAAGCTTATGTAGAGTTTTATATGTTTTCATAGGCACTGGCACCTTTAAGTTAGCAGAAGCATGTGCCTCCCAAATGTCTTGACAGTGATGGCACTGAGGCACAATACTAATGTGTATGGGCACCATAAGAAATTTCCAGCACTTTGTGCTGGAATTTTATGTCACTACAACTCAATTCCTCACCAGTGCCTCTGGGTCTGTGATTGGCCGGGACTAGTTTGAGCTGTGAATTCAAATGCATGTATTTAGCAACATAAACATTGAGTCAACATAAATCAATACACAATATTTTCCGTTATAATAACTCAACAAAATCTTCACTGATTTTTGTACTTTTTACGTCCTGAGAAATAAAAAGAAATGCTACTACTTGCAGTTATGTGTATGTTTTATGTTTTATTCATTGCAAGAAAATGACACCATAAATTTGTTACACGTCTTGCACACAAAATAATACAAACAGTTTAGTCTTGATAGTAGTGTATAAACATTGGAATGAAACATTACATTACGTGTAACAAATTTATCGTCGACCTTCTGCTAGCACAGTACTTTGGACTTCATTATGTTCACGCTGCTCATTCACCTTAACGAAATTAGCATATGATAGATTTTGTTCAGTGATAGTATTAAAATTTTAAGTGTAGTATGTCGTAAGCTTTTGTTTGATTAATAATATCCGTGCAACAACTCAACATATGAATAACATGACACATGACGTCTCTCTCAATAGTGGGAGGGGTGTTTGACTGGAGGGTGACATATCACCAGGGGGGGGGGGCTTTTAACTAGGTGATTCACTAATTCAGTAAACGGGGGGTATATGACCAGGGGCTTTTGACTGTTCAGCCAGTGAAAGACCTGCAAGAAATATTGTTCTGATTAATTCTTATTCTAAACTAATTCAGAGAAATACTGCAGTACTTGCAGTATTTCTCTGAATTAGTTCCGTAAGCGGATAATTGTTTTTACAGTAATGTTTAAGAATTATGGTATTTTGTGTAATTTCTGTATGTAGACCAAAAGAAGCAGCAAAGGCAATCAGAAAGAGATTTGGTTGCAAACATTCTGCAACAACGATGTTAACTCTTAAGGTACTGTCACAGCTTTTCCTTGGTGGTATGGTATGGTATACTAGAGTTTAACGTCCCACTTGACACAGTATAGGTCATTTCGGAGACGGGGCCCTGAGCAGTGATGTACATCTCCCATTCAGTAATGGAGGGCCAGCAACATAATAAACCCCTTAACCTGCATTGCTTTTATTTACAACGGTCCAAAAGGGATGGAACTATCTCCTAACCCACATTATAGTGGAGGTAGCTAAAGCTCTAGGAGGCTCATTTAAATTAGTTACGCTAGCGCCAAGAACTGTAAGGGAGATGACTCAACTGCTCAGACGGGTCTTTCTAACCAATCACTTGACAAGTAATGACAACTTAACTAGAACAACCAAAAGACAGAACACATACAATGAAAAATAGCAATACATAGAAAGGGGCCCTAATAAACAACAACACAGTAAAAAACATGCTAAGATATGACAGACCACTAGCCCTGGTTTAGTCGCCTTGTATGACATCCGGCCACAAAACGGATCGGGTCCATTCTTACAACCCTGGATCCCGCATGGGGCTTTTCCTTGGTGTGTTTTTTATATCTTTTCGATAGGGTGCACTGATTAACAGTCAGTCTGACAATCAGTCATTAAAAATTTTTAGCAGTTAAATTCACATTTAGTGGCAAACCATTGTGAACTGCTTACTGCCGACGGTTTGCTCTAATTGACCGTCGTTCAATTCTCTCGTCATTCTTCCTATTGTACGACGAGGAGAATTGAGTAATTGCACTTGCCTGACTTTCCTCATCATTCCATTCCAAACTGAATCGCCAAGATTTCGTGAAGATAAGGAATGATCATTCTTAATAGAATTTTTCTAATTCTAGCCTTTAAACGAACTGACCAGAAATTCGTTCATTTAGGAAAACTATTCTGAAATATTTCAGTCTTCAACTAAGAAGCTAGCAATCGAGCTACACTTCGGTAATTCAGTTCAACTACCAAAATAAAAAGACATATTAAAACCCTAAAAACTGGACAGGACGATGGACAGAACTGATGTCGAGATCGAGGAATATGAGGAAATCGTTGGGGATCTGGTATGGGCGTATGGTACTCAGATCAAGCAGAAACAGAAGAAGCATGGGTGGTGTCAATCCAAGAGCCCACTCTATCTGATCAAGGAAATATGATGACATGCACCGAGTGACCAGCCCTGAGACCAATACATGAGAATCTAGCCGGCAGTTCAACAGAGTGGTCGTCGCACCTGCAGTTTCTTCTATGTGAAGATAACTTATGCGAATGACACAACTGATAAAAGTTGGTCAGTGTTGTCAGCCGACAAAAGTAGGCCAACTTTTCTCGGCTGATATTTCATGTCATACGATGGATTTTTTCAGCTAGATTATCGACTTGTTGGCTGTTGTACCCAAAGCTGCTGCAATCTCATTCTGTTTCATTCTTTTCGAATCCCAATTTCGATCATTTGGATCACTTGCATTATACAGAAATCAATTAACTGAATATAACCCAATTAATTTGATTGTCACTGCATTGTTCCACTCGGCCTCCATGTTCGTAAACAGAATGCACCACCAATCACAGTGCACGATATTAAATGTTATATTTAGGTAGAAATAAAAATTGAACTGTAACCAGTAGGAAATTGTTTTATGATTAAAGCTGCAGTTGTGTTAATTCAGAATAATGACATTAGATACATATGTTATGCATTCTTATGATTGTATATATTGTTCTATGTCATGATGACATTACAGTTGCTTGAGACTTGTGTGAAAAACTGCGGCAAGCGTTTTCACATTCACATCGCCACAAAGGAATTTATGCAGGAATTGATAAAAGTAATCAGCCCGAAGTACAATCCATCAGTGGAACTACAGAACACTGTACTCAGCCTGATACAGGTGACTTCTCTGTATGTTTATGTAATTTTGTCAAATTTATTTGTCTGTGCATGAAAAACTGGAAAATGTTCAGCAGAAGACTTAACAAACCACATATTCCAAAATACTGTGGTACAAGGTATTTTTAACGTCATTCATGTGCTTCTTAATCATCAGTTTTGCTAGTTTGTTTCAAAATTCAACTAGATATTTTAAATATTTCCAATACTGCAACTGTTGGTGAAGACGACAAATATTGGATTATACTATTCCTGTATCTGTATGCAAATATTGGAAATGTACAGCTTTATAAACAGACTTGTTAAAGTCTTCTTGAACTTGCGATTGTCACTGATAAGTGCATTAAAAAAATTCTTACAGTATATGTCAGCACATCTAGTGCAGTGGCTTGCCGGTGTTTAGACTTGGGCCTATGCCTTTCAGTCAAATCCTGAGCTTCGTGAAGTATCCAAACATTACCAGGAGTTGAAGGCTAAAGGTGTTGAGTTTCCTGTTCTTGACCCAGATTTGGCATCACAAACTTTCATCCCTGAAAAGGTACTGATGAATCTTACATTACTGGAACTTTTTTGTTTACTTTTGAACTCAGTTCTTTGTAGTGGAGTAACATATTGTTTCTGAATTTATTGTACTGTGTCATACTGTTCTTCCTTGTGTCGTTGTGATGTGTGCTAATTTACTGACAATGGAAGTGTAAAATAATGGCTATTGTATATTGCTCACCCCAAGCTCACCGGGGGTCTTCTATCCTTGTCTTTGACCACTATAGGTTCATGGTTACCTTGCGGGGAGGGTTGCCAAACCTCTTGTTAGCCCTCTGACGCCAGTAACCCATAATGCTGTAATCAGAGATGTCAGAAAATCATAGGTACTGCAATTTCAGCCATCAGTCATGATTTTTGACATTTGCCATTATTTGATGTAGTGGCCATGATTTTTGCATTCTGTTCTGAAAGTCCGGCATTGATTGCAGTAAATGCCACACAGCATTGGAGAACTTACTGACAGTGATTGACACTTCAAGTTATGTTTGCTTTCAGTGCAATGAGTAGACTTCTGTTTCTGCAGGTCTCCATTTATCTAGCTGATTTTGAATGAGACTGGCCAGATTGTAATGTGGTATAATTGTTTCCAATTGTTAGGCATAATGCAATGGTAATGCTGTTTAGGCTAAAACACAAATGTTTGCCTATTTGAAACTACATGTAATTAGTAAGCTTGAACACCATGTTCTATGATTTAACCATGATTTTGCTATTTTAGGTAAAAAAAAAATTACTGCGATTCTTCTCTTTTTGTCATGATTTTGTTGCATCCTGAATTTTAATGATTCTGCCAATAAGACATGTGTATGTTTGACTGGTACAGAGTGCATCTCCAGTTGTTGCTACTGACGTCGCAGTTCGTCGGAGTAGTAAATCAGTAAGTTTTTACTTTCAGGATTTCTTTTTGTTTCTTGACCGCTATTTAGTCTTATCTGCTACATTTATGTAAGAAGATTTGTGGGTTTCACATAGACAGCTAGGTCCGTTGTGTGAGAACTCTGATCCCCTTTTGGCACTTTTGGCAATTTAACAGCCAGTGCCTTTAACCAAGAGGTTCAGTCCAGCAGTCATGGTTGCAGGGCCTAATGCTGCGCAGAACTCGCCGTTTTTTCCCTACCGATTGCCATAACCATCGCCGGTACTCATTGATATTTCTATTCTTACCCACTTTCACAGACCACCTCTCGTCGAATGGTGGATTTGGAGAAAAATGTAGGGGTAAAAGCCGCTAAACGTCCTGAAATTGATGTGTATACAGATTTATCCCAGCTTTCGTCACGATACCGTTGAGTGACAGTTGCAGCTACAGCTGCAACAGCTGTGCTCCAATGTTCACAACAAAGCCCTAATAGCATAAATTAGAGATCTGCACCATCCCCACCTGTATCTGCATACCTTATCCCCAACTTTGTCCCAAACCTGTATTCAATCATCCAGCCTGTCTGTAATTTATTTACGTATCTTAGTAGTAGTAATTGTAAACAACTTCATCAGAAGCTAAATCTTAATTCGTGTTTATTGGTAGTGTTTACTGGTAAATGCTTAACAACTTACATGAAAGAAAACACATTGGCAATCTATCCCAAACCCGTGGGTATCCCGCAACTTTAAACCCCAACCCAATGGGGTTCCCGTAGGCCTCTTGCATGGATGCAAACCCGCTGGTACTCACTGGATTCCTGTCAACCACGACTCCGTCCACGTCTCTAGCATACATAACAAAAATACGCTCACACAAAGAAAATAGAACTATTATAAAATATTATGTAATTTATTTTCATCTAGTCTTAAATACCATGCTGTGCATTTATAAAAATGCTACTGCTTTTGTGGGACTTCGTCCCCAGAACCCCTGCCAGGGCTTCGCCCCTGGACCACAGAGGACTGAAAAGCCCAGAAGCAGATCAGTTAGCAACGGACAAAATTAAGTGAATAACCTTTAAAAGGTTCTAGTCCAACACTGCTTCGACAATGTTGGTTTGGTGATAGCAAGGGCATGCGGTATATAAAAAACATTCACACCAGCAATGCCTGAAGATTCTTCTTTGGAAGATGTGTAGGGCCTAGCCTGACCTCCAGTAATCTGTTGAAAAATAGGCTGGTTGACTATAACTTGAAAGCCAAAAGTAAAAAAAAAACTTCTCTGTGAATAACTTACAAAATGTGATTTGTTTTATTATTCTTAAATATAAAAACTGTGCATGTTCATTTGTAGGGAGGGGGAGGTCAGCTTGCAGTGCAACGGTCAAACTCAGGACCACCGGTGACGCTGTACCAGCCGAGCGTTGCCTCAGGACCAGATAGAATAGCAAAACTACGCTCAGAGCTTGGCAGTGTTCAACAGAACTGTCATGTCTTTGGCGAGATACTGACTGAACTGTCTTCGGGCAACGGCAGTGCTGACGATGTTCAGCTGTTAGAGGTTATTTTCGTTTATATGATAAAAGATCCGCTACTGTTTGGAGCAGCCTCAGCTCGGTGCTAAAGGTGAAGGACTCGCACGTTGTGTACTGAGATGTCTCAGTGTCACCCATGTGAGTCACTGGTAACACCAGCAAGGGCATCTTCAGAAAAAAATCCTGAAAAAAATCCTGCTATTACTTCAGTGGAAATTGGGACTTTTTTGAAGCATATGAGTTGTGACCAAATGCCATTCATGATGGTAACAAAGTCTGTCCATCGGGAAGCAGATCAGTAGATAATGCTGGAGGTTGTTTATACACTTACAAATGAATGATACTGTGGTATCTGGTGAGCAATACTGCAGAAAATATACATGCAGTGCCAAGTGTATATATTCTCAGTGAAAAAGATCAAAATCATGCTGCTTTTAGGAATATACATAAACTAAAGTATATAGTGCTGTGCAGATACAGCATGATGTTAATTAATGTAACATTTTCACTGCTGTGCCATGTGGAAGAAGATTTATCTGATTCATATGCGGTTGTGCACTTGCTAGAATTGCTGAAGTGACAGTAATGGTAGTTACATACTTGTTTACTATTTTAATTACACTTTGAGTGTTTTAATAACACTTCCACTCAAAAGCACACCCACATGTTGCTGAGAGTTTGGGCAGAATTGTGCAGACCTGCTTTTTAGTTGTAGCTGACAGCTGAGCATTTTGTCTGTGTGCTTTACTAGGATCTGAACTTGACATGTCGACAGATGCAGAAAAGAATTGTTGAACTGCTTGAGACTTGTCAGATTGAGCAAGTCACTGGTAGGCACAATAGGATTAGCTTGTGTGTTACATGCAGACTGTGTAACTAAATTTCACAGTCACAACTTCTTTCATTCTGTCGGCCATCTCTTGCATCAGTTGGTCATTTGGCATAATGTTTTGGCAGTTTACTATATTATTTTCTTGATTTCAGCATCCGTCATAATTGTTCATAGTTATAGCAACATCAACGGACAAAGGCAATGATGCATCATAGATAGAGACTTAATTCAATGAAGTCTGATTACTGTTTGTTTTACAGTTTTTGTTAACACAAATAGGACATTAACCCATTAGCTGCAGAGGCCATTTTAATCCAGGCATTTAAAACCCGTTGTTAATGGCAGGAGGCTGCATCATTTATTCATTGGATGAGATCGTCTTGTGCTCATGTACATAGAGATGCAGGTAGGTAATTGTTCAGTCATTAGAGCAACAGACTGTCAGTCAGCAAATGAGGTTTCATGTGCAGTAACATCAGTACGAGTCATTGTTGGTGCAAAGTGGGAGTCCGGCGAAAAAATTGCTACAGAAATATTCCATATGTTGTGTGGTCACATACAACCTTTAAAATAGGGGAGTACACGACATATAGGAGGGCTTCTTTTTGTAGAGCATTAAGTACTGTTTGGTTAATTCAGTGAAGTTCAGGGTAAGTAAGCAGGCAAGTTTGTGTATGCGTGCCAATTGTACAGAGGATTTGCTGACTGCAAACGATGAGCTCAACAACGTGTTCCTACGATATGACCGATACCAGCGCATGCGAATGGGTCGTGCTGCGACGCAGCCAGAACCTTTACCTGCCGTGTGTCCTGTACAACCTCCGATGTATACTCCTTCCCAGGCGTCACCCACGCACGTCATGCTGCCGCCCGTTTACTCTGCCAGACCCGAGGTACTGGCTACAACTGATACCAGGATTACTATGCAGTTAGCTTGTTTACATGGATGCTTAGGGTATACTAAGGTATATCATTTTGTGTACCTGCCATCAGATTAAACCAGCCTATTTTTCATGGTGTCTCCATAGGAAAAATTTTAAAAGGCTCTGTGCCTGATTCTAAGCAGTGTTTAAGTATTGAAGACAGTTCTTTGCTTAGCCTTGAAGAAAGTAAGCATTAAATGTAAAATAATGACTGCTGGGTGCAACTTGTAAATGGATACATAGTTTTGTAAAAATCAGATGTGTGGTGTTCATAACAGATTGTTCCTTTGGCTGCAAAGTTTTGCAACCTCTGTATGTACTTATATCATTGGATTTCAAGTGACCAAATTTGGCACAGTAGCTTATCTAGGAGAGAGGCAGGCTACTGTGAGGGAATAAGGACCCCTTATTTTCACCCACTAGAGCAATCAAATTTTGTTTGGTGACCAGTTGGGGATGGGAAAGTTTTATGGGGTCCACTACAATCCTAGGAGTCATAGTCCTCCAAAATATTTGGGACCTCTACATAATTTCATACCATTTGACTTAGAGCGACTGTACTTGGTGTGGTAACCCGTTTAGGTTTTCAGGGGTCAACCAGGTCTCTATCCTAAGCGGCAGAGTACCAGGGGATTAAATTTTTTGTTGTTCCATATGTAGGCACACGTGGTATGAGATAGAGCAACCAAATTTTTCATGGTGGCCAATCTCAAGATGGGAAAGTTTTACAGGTTCAACCATGCCCCTACCTCTAGGGGTAGGCCATAGTGGCCAAACCCCCACATGATAACATCATTTGATGCATAGCTCTCAAGTTGGCAACATAACCAACAGAGTCGAACTAAATTAATGATACGAGGTAACGTAACAATGGACATTATGTGTACTGCTTTACTTCACCAACATGCAGTTCAACTTTCACTGTTCTGTTGAACTGTTGAAAACAGTAATGATACTGTACAGTTTTCACAAGGCACCGTATGTCTAATCATGTGTTGAAGGAAACAGAGCGTGGAGCTGGTACAGCCGGTCCAGCTGCTGGGTCTCCAGGAACCAGTGACGTTGCAGTGGGTCAACTAATTGATTTCGACAGTGACGTACCGTCTTCGACTCCTGCAAATGCCATGGCGAACCTCTGTATGTTTGTAAATGCTGACCGAGTGTGCTACTAGGAGTTGATGTATTAAAGTGAACAATGTATGAAGTTAGGCATTATAATAATTGACATAAATGGCATTATTATTTTTGTGGGATGCATCACAACTATGCATAAAAATTATCACAGTAAGACGTGATAATGCAAACCAGCGTGGATTTCAGTTCCTTCACTTGCTTTGGTATTGTCTTGGTTGTGTGTTTATGCAAGTTTCAAGCTTGCAACTAGGTTACAACAACAAAGCACCACTTGTGACTGACCTGTTTCCAAGACATCCTGGGTAAGCTGGTACCAGAATGTTAAACCACAAGCTGCAGCAAGAGATGACGGAGCTGGTGGTAGTGACAGCTGGCTCTCTTATGATGTGCAAAGCTCGAGACAGATTGCCACCACCAATGTGTTGAGGTACTGGCATGAAAGGGCTGATGAGAGTCATGGCAACCCTCCCCCAAGGTAACCAGGAGCTATTAGTGATCAGAGACAAAGTTGGAAGACCCTCAGATGAGCTTGGGGTAAGCATGTCCATGGAATGTGATATTTTCCCTTCAATACTTTGATGCTGTTGGTTGGGCGACAGGAAGGGCATCCGGCCTGTAAAAAAACCGGATGTTGGTTTGTTGGTGGTGATGATTTGATTGGAGCTTTGCACGACTTATAGCTCCAGTAGTCCAGTTGTCACCACCACCTCCATCATCCTCTGCTTCAATAAACACCGGCTAACCCAGGTTCAGCTGGAGGATGGCCGTTAAAATGGAGAGAGAATGTACCAACACCCAAACATTCAGTTTTCACCCCAGATACCCTTCCTCTCTCCCAATCAATGGTGTCAAAATAGCACTGAAGGCAAAAATTAGTCTACAGATATGTAATGTTTACAGTAATTTTATGTGTACTGATACAGCATATTATTGGTGATGTTTTAGCTCTGGCTGGTGGAGCTGGCTCCAGCGTGAATGCGTCTCAGAATACTGCACAGTGAGTGTTAAAGTGTTATGTTTCAATGTATTATGATCTGCTGTTTGTGCACTCATCAGGCGTTGTTAAGTAGCTCTTTAGTAGCTGAACTGTGTTCATTACATGTTGATTCATAATTACCAGACCCAATAGGTTGTTGTTGTGAAACCTTTTTTGAATAAATCTAGAAATTAACAATATTTTGCATACTTACAACTAGAATTGATGAAATTATGCAGAAACGTATTATAAAATCAAGGACTACAAAAAAACAGTATTCTCCAAAGTTTACAGTAGGTACAAAAGAGATGTACCTACCTTTAACTTTATGAGCGTACTGTTGTAGTAATTGATGTAGTTATTGTCATTATGTTGTGTTGTCATATTACTGTTGTTGCTTCTACTGTGGTTGTTGTTACCTGCTCTAAGCATGTGTACCTGACCTGTATACGCTGCTGTACACTTCCCATTCTTCTGTATTGCTGATGTGTTAGCATAGTGAACCTCAGGAAACCAGCAGCATTGATTATACACTATGATAAAAACTGACAGGATATGATGATGATATTTGCTGACATTCTTTTTAATTGTTTCAGCTGTTTTGCAGTTATCTTTTACATAATGAATGTTGTTTTATAGGTAGGTCATAGCCAATAAATATATTATGTGAACTAAAGTGCAATTTGTACAGCACTGGTGTGGCTTAATGTGAAAGTAATTGTTGTAGGTATCCTGCTGGTGAACCGTTGAAGGTAATAGATTTGGACATGTGCTTTTTCTTTCTGGCATTTTAACATGCGTTGACATACTTATTTCCTGTAATATGCAGATATTGCAAATTTTGTACACTTTGTGTTATGAGGACACTTTGTATTACATTACATTGTCATTTGTCGTCTTTATAGCTATTATTATTATTAGTATTATGTATATATGTGACATAATAGTCGTAATTTTGACAGATAAGCAGTCTGAATTTTATTCAGCATTTTATTTGGCTTTTTCACGACACAGTAAGACATATTAAAAGTTGCAAACTCCCAATTTGAGGGCTTTGACCAGCCTGTGTGTAAATAAACGTTGGAACAGTGTGGCTGGATGCCCTTCTTGAAGCCACAAATAACTTGTGCTCGACTGTCGGAATCCAGCTCTAAACTGCTTCATTATAGTCCGTCACCTTAACCACTAAGCCGCTAGTGTTTGTTAAGCACTGTCTAGAAGTGTAAGTTGCACATTTATTTCGTCATTTTGATGTACGTGTTAATGTACGAGACGTTGAATCTTAACTTGTCTAGTAACGTCCTTTGAATTGTTGCAGCTGAATGACCGCGAAACAGATCTAGCAGAAATGGAAGAATGGCTGAAGGTCAACCCAGTGAGTACAGTTATTACTGATTATTGTACCTTATTATCCAGTACTACCTGTGAGTCCACACTTTTTATGTTCAGCATGTACTCAAGGTCAAACTGACTTTTCAGCCTAAGCCCTGCATTTCTTTTCCTTTCTTTCTGTTTAAAACCAGGTTAGATAGAATTGAAGTGCATATTCTTAGATGGCTAAGAATATGCACTTCAATTCTATCTAACATTACCTCATGCTCGTTCTTCATTGGTCAAATCTCATCTGACTGGTGCATTACAGCTTTGCAGACAGTCGATGGGCTTGCTTTATATAAACTTCCTTTCACTCCACTCCATCTATGAACCTATTTTTGGCACACTCTCTCTCTCCGTTTTAGCGGCCATTTTCCAGGTGAACCTGGGTTTGCTGGTGTTTATTGAAGCAAAGGATGATGGAGGTGGTGGTGACAACTGGAGTTATAAGTCGTGCAAAGCTCCAGTCAAATCATCACCACCAACAAACCAACATCCTGTTTTTTTACAGGCCAGATGCCCTTCCTGTCACCCAACCAACAGTGTCAAAGCACTGAAGGGAATATTTTTGGCACACTCGTATATAATATTGTAGTAGTATTTATTGGTTGGTACAAGAGTTACCATGGCATGTTATTTCTGAGAGTATTTACTAGCATAATGCTTATGCTTATGCCAGATGAGTAATTATCCTTAGAACTGCAGCTTACAACAATATTGTGCATAACGGCATTGTAAATAATAGTACCTTGTAATAGTGATATTTTGACTTTCAGTTTTCATCTAATTGGTCTATTTTTCTGGAGATTGCTCCAGGTTCGACTGGGTCCTCCAAAGGCTTCCAAAGGGGAACCTTTTGGGATTGCTGAGGCAAGATATTTTTACAGGCTGAATGCCATGCCTATCGCTCAACCATCAGTGTCAAAGCACTGAAGCAGTAGTACTAGGGTTGTACTACTACTAGTACTACTTGGTTTCACGTGCGCGCATGATGGCATGTGTGTGACGTATGGCAGACAGGGCTGACGACTGATGATTCTCACGATGCTCCTGAGTCGGTGACAAGCGCCGAGTTTGATCGTTTTCTGTCGGAACGCGTTCGTGAAGCCGAGCACATGCCAAACGTAGGTTCCAGTGCAGTGCCGAGGTCCGACGTGGCTCAGACCGGCCAGCCGCAAACAGGCGGTGAATTGTTTTCTCTGTGATCGTTGTGCCGGCGACTGGTTGTTGAGTTGACGTTGTTGCCACTGCTTACGATACTGTGCTTTGTTAAACTTATTTCTGAATCATATGTTAACTCATAATAAATCGTGGTTTAATTCATAATGAAGTTCAGCGGTTTATTTTAATAACAATCAAGTGTTTTAATTGTACAGACTGACTATGCAGATAGTTGCACTATGGTACTGCGCATGCATGTTTTTTAGATCTTTTTCCGTAATTTAGATTTTTCGTTAAAATTTATGGATGAAACATTGAAAGAGGATGTTATAAAATTGTTTAAAAAATTGTTTACTAGCTGCACTTCTTGTTCAGACCTTTTTTCTGTATAACAGAACTGTGTATATGTGAACTGTTACTGGCATAAATGCATACTGATTAGAACTGCAGTTAGATTTTAGTTAATATTTTAATTTTATTATTTTAAACATAAACTTTTTTAACTTTGCAAATACTCTTTGTTAGATAAATATATTTAATGACGACGTACTAAAGTTAAGATGACTGCATCAGATGGTTGTGATGTGTATGTTTTGTTGAAGGGAAAAAATTATGTAGAAAATTATGAGACGGATTACTATGAATAACTGGTATCACTTGCATTAAAGTAACCTCTCACTCACTCTGTCTACGTTAACCTGCTCCGTTAACAACGAACTACTGTGGCATTTTTGTTTAAATGCAGACTTGAACGAACTTTATCAGCTACTTACTTCCATATTATCTTGTGTGTTTCACATTAAATTACATTATTCAGTGTCAGGTCCACTACTAGCCGGATTGTCATGGCAATACAGTAGTTATTAATCTGTGCAGTAGAGGTACTGAAAAGATTTTAAGATAGAGGTTTAAAACGTATGATTTCAATGACATCAGGTGGCTCTTAAGAGGCAGTATTGATGATTGTGCCCGTGGACTCTGAAGAGAGTTCAGTGCAGCATCCAAAGACACAGAATGTTTTCTAAGAAAATATTTGTGGTTTGCTGGATTTATACTTTTTATCACTTTTCTCATGCTCAGTAAACAGTGTCAAAACACTGAAAAAAATAGTTAATATTTGTCATTCTAGTTTCTAGGTGTTCTGTTCTACTTTCTGCAGGATTTTTATCATGCACCAGCATGCTCTAGCATGCAGAGCACGATCTTGATATGGCATTTCTATCTCTCTGTGGATCCACCTGTCAGTCACGTTGCAGTCTTCCGTCTAAACTAATGCACATATCATCAAACATTTTTCAGCATTTCTTAGGGCTATCCTAAGGTATCCCTAGGCATCCCAACGATCTGTGTCACTTTCGATGAGTTTTAAAGGTCATTTCAACAATACTACTAAAACCTGTTCAGCTGCTGCTTATATCCATTCGCCAGATGTCTCTACTTACAGAATTTCTTTATTATGATCATTATGTAATTTTGATAACTCGTGTAACTAAAAACAAATATTTAAATACATATTAAGTATTTTATGTACATGATGTGATTGTTGGTTTATGATTAAAAAGAATTTACTTTGTCATGTTCTTTTTCCGCACGAGATTTGTTGCATGGAATTTGACCATCATCATGAACTCAGAAGCAGTGTTGGGACAAATAGTCAAGTAAGCTATTTAAATAGAGTAGTGAAATAGTGTAGATCTAAACTATTTCAAATAGTATTTAAATACCAAATAGTGGGCAACTATTTCAAATACCTTGCAACTATTTCAAATAGTAGTAGTCGTTCATTGCACAAATTACACGATAGTGGCTAATTAATGTTTATGTATCACAGCAAGTTAGCAACGGATAAACTGAGAGTTTAGGACAGGCCAGGTCACATGCCTTTAAGTAAGTAAGTTGTCAACTTGTCACAGTGGTATCGCATCGTGGTATTTGGTGGTATATGCCATTGCCATGGTTAATAAATGAACTGCTGTTCAGCCAGTAATGTGCATTAGGCTTAGCCTACCTGTGTACTGCTTCCGTGCTTCGAACTATTTAAAAACTATTTATTATTTAAATAGTGGCACTGTATTTAAATAGTATTTAAATAGCCAATTGAACCACTATTTGAAATAGTGCATCTAAATAGCCACTTGTTATTTAAATAGTATTTAAATAGTACAACTATTTAAATAGTCCCCAACACTGCTCAGAAGGATATCAAGCATTGGCAGTAACAACCAGAGCAAGTGAGGTTTTCTGAGGCTTGGTGATTGGTAACAGTACCGATATATGGCAAGTGGGTAGTGAACTACCAGTGGCATGACGTCTTCGATTGTCACTCACCGCAGCTTTATGGGGCTGTTCATGCAGCCCAGTTTGTTGGATTTCTAAGTACCAGCCGTCTGCGTGTAACAGTGCACGTAATTGCTGTGCAATAACTCAATTATTAGAACTTGCGGTCACCAAATATTAGTATCCTGGTATGGGATTGATTTTCCATCTAAAAGGTCGGAGGTCAAGGTTAAGTTAGCTTGAAAATGAGTGCCTGTGTGTGCCTTCAGCGTCGGACTTTTGACTACAGTGCATAACCGTTTGATGCTGACCACACTGCTCGATTCTGATTCAACTTTTACTTACTTGCCGGCACAGATGTAGAGGTCTCTTGACTGCATATCTCCTTTTAAATTTAACTATGTGGTCTCGGGGGGGGGGGGTTCAAAAGAAAAAGTAGTTATTTTAATCTAGTGACTAAAGCTAGGCATCTTGGTTATGTAATAATGTGTTGCTGTGAGTGACAGCTGAAGATGCAAGTGTGGATATGCCTTTAGCTTGCTTTCTGTTGTTGCATTAGTTGAATGTATTATGAAGACTCAGCTATTCTCATCATACATTCGACATATGACAAGTGTTTTGATTAGCTATAGATCTGTAATTATAAATACTCACATTGCAGTGTGATGAAGTATTTGAATTCTAATTGTTACAGTAATTGCACAATAGCATTTAATTTTCCCCAGCAGCAGAGTTTGCCTTCAATGCTTTCGACACTGTTGGGCGACAGGAAGGGCATCCGGCCTGTAAAAACTGAGTGCTGGTATTTAGATGGTGGTGATCTGACTG
>Ga0049107_10000192_pt1 | contig 16189 bp, 16 predicted proteins | sample WorMetilPIANOSA1_FD_61187 | JGI IMG/M metagenome (GOLD analysis project Ga0049107, IMG submission 61187) | Marine gutless worms symbiont microbial communities from Max Planck institute for Marine Microbiology, Germany - Olavius ilvae PIANOSA.1 | ecosystem: Host-associated > Annelida > Digestive...
TCACAGACCATTCGAAATCGGTCAGTTCGTACTGGCACATCGCAAGCTCCCATCGTTTGGAAGCTTGAATCAGATCACCGCCGATTCGGGAATCCCATTTATGGGTTCATGACCTAGTTTCGTGATGAGCGCGCGCGCCAATCGGAGAGACCCATGACCGAGACCCTGAGCATCCGCCTGAACAAGTCCGACAACGTCGTCGTGGCGCGCGCCGACATCCTGGCTGGCACCGAGTTGCCCGGCGAGGGCGTTGCCGCCGCTGGCACTATCCCGGCCGGCCACAAGATCGCCACGGCCCCAATCGCCTTGGGCGAGGCAGTGCGCAAGTACGACCAGATCATCGGCTTCGCCAGCGCCGATATCGCGCTGGGCGAGCACGTGCACGTGCACAACTGCGAAATGCGCGACTTCGCCCGCGACTACGCCCATGGCACCGCGGCCAAGGCGACCGACATGGTGGCGGAGAGCGGGCGCGCCACGTTCCAGGGCTACCGGCGCGCCGGCGGGCGCTGGGGCACGCGCAACTACGTCGGCATCCTGACCAGCGTCAACTGCTCGGCGACCGTCGCCCGCTACGTCGCCGACGCCTTCAACCGCACCGGCGTGCTGGACGACTTCCCCAACGTCGACGGCGTCACCAGCTTCGTGCACTCGACCGGCTGCGGCATGGCCGACACCGGCGACGGCTACGACAACCTGCAGCGCACCCTGTGGGGTTACGCGCGGCACCCCAACTTCGCCGGCGTGCTGATGATCGGCCTCGGCTGCGAGGTCAACCAGATCCCGTTCCTCATGGAGGCCTATGGGATGGAGATCGGCGACGCCTTCCAGACACTGACCATCCAGGAGACCGGCGGCACGCGGAAGACCGTCGACGCGGCGGTCAAGCGCATCACGGCGATGCTGCCGGCGGCGAACGCGGCCCAGCGCGAGACAGCACCGGCCAGCGCCCTCACGCTCGCGCTGCAGTGCGGCGGCTCCGACGCCTATTCGGGCATCACCGCCAACCCGGCGCTGGGCGCCGCGGCCGACGAACTGGTGCGCCACGGCGGCACGGCGATCCTCTCCGAGACCCCCGAGATCTACGGCGCCGAGCACCTCTTGACCCGCCGCGCGATCGACCCCGCGGTCGGCGAGAAGCTGATCGAGCGCATCCGCTGGTGGGAGGACTACACGAAGCGCAACGGCGGCGAGATGAACAACAACCCCTCGCCCGGCAACAAGGCCGGGGGTTTGACCACGATCCTGGAAAAGTCGCTCGGCGCCGCGGCCAAGGGCGGCACGACGAACCTCTGCGGCGTCTACAAGTACGGCGAGCCGGTCGACACCCACGGCTTCGTCTTCATGGACAGTCCCGGCTACGACCCCTGCAGCGTGACCGGCCAGGTGGCGTCGGGCGCCAACGTGGTCTGCTTCACCACCGGCCGCGGCAGCGTCTTCGGTTTCAAGCCGGCGCCGTCGATCAAGCTGGCCACCAACAGCGCCATGTACCGGCGCCTCGAGGAGGACATGGACGTCAACGCCGGGCGGATCGCCGACGGCGACGCCACGGTGGCGGAGGTCGGCCGGGAGGTCTTCGACCTGGTGCTGCGCGTGGCCTCGGGCGAGCCGTCGAAGTCCGAGGCCCAGGGCTTCGGCGACAACGAGTTCATTCCCTGGCAGGTCGGCGCGGTGATGTAGGGAAGGCGGGGCCTTCCGGAGGCGCGCCCCAACAGGCCCCGGTCTTGGCGGGGACTTGGCCACCTAAGGCGCTGGCCGCGGGAGCGGCCGGGTCGACAGGACCGGCGCAGTAATCGGCCGCATCGATCAGTCGTCGCGACGGGGTGCCGGGGACGCCTCGCAGACACGGGCTTGGGCGATCAAGGAATCGCCCGCGGCGCGGCCTCGGACCCGGAATGGATTCGTCTCGCCCCCGATCGTGACGTTTGACGCGACGCGTGAGCGTCTAAAACCCGTGCCACCCGATCCTGCAAACTCACTTTTTGTTAACCCACACGGGCTACCCGTGGCGTCGGTTCATTGCTGCAGCCTTTGTCAGAAGGCTGTTCTGGACTTGAACGACATGAGGAGCCAACCGATGGCTGCCAGCACTGCTACGAAGAGAAAGCCCGCGGCCAAAAAGCCGCGCGCTAAGACGACGGCCCGGCGCAAGCCGGTCGCCCGGAAGAAGCCCGCCGCCCGTAAGACGACGGCGCGCAAGACGGCCGCGCGCAAGCCGGCCCGCAAGACCGCGGCCCGCAAGACCACGGCGCGGAAGACCACCGCCCGCAAGACGGTCGCGCGCAAGCCGGCCCGTAAGACCACGGCCCGCCGCACCACGGCTCGCAAGACCACGGCCCGCAAGACCACCGCTCGCCGCACCACGGCGCGTAAGACGGTCGCGCGGCGTCCGGTGCGCAAGATGACCGCGCGCAAGACCATCGCGCGGAAGCCCGCCCGCAAGACCGCGGCGCGCAAGCCGGCGAAGAAGATGGTCGCGGCGAATCCGGTGCATCGTCAGATCACGATGCTGCGGAAGGAGCTGAAGGCCAGCTTCGCCAAGCTGCAGGCCGAGATGAAGAAGAAGCCGAACAAGACGGCGAAGAAGGCCACGGCGAAAAAGACGGCCAAGAAGAAGGTCGTCAAGCGCAAGCCCGCGCGCAAGATCGTCGCGCGCAAGAAGGTGATGCGGAAGCCGGCGCGCAAGACCATGGCGCGCAAGCCGGCCAAGAAGGTCATGCGGAAGTCGAACGTCCGCAAGTTCCCGGTCCGCAAGGTGATGCGCAAGCCGGCCCGGCGCACCATGCGCAAGGCCGCCTAAGCGACCGGTTTTCAGTACCGTTGACGTGAGGACGGCGGCCCCCCGGGCCGCCGTTCTTCTTTTGGGGGCCGGCCGCCGTCGCGGACCGCTTAGGCGAGCGTCCAGACCGTCATCCTGTCGTCGAGCCCCCGGATCGCCTGCTCCTCGTGCCGGACCAGATCGGCGACCGCGTCCTCGTCCGCGCCGGCTTCGCGGCGCACGCGCGCGATCAGGTCGTCGGTGGCGGCGAGATCGACGGCGAGGGGGCGCGTCAGCGCCTCGACGCGGCTGGCGACATTGACGGTGTTGCCGATCACCGCGAATTCCAGGCGGTTCGCGCCGATGTCACCCAGGACCGCGGGCCCGTAGTGCAGGCCGAAGCCGGCGCGGATCGGCGGCTCGCCCGCGGCCGTACGCTCGGCGTTCCACGCCGCCACCGAGGCGATCATGGCGCGGGCGCAGGCGAGCGCATTCAGCGCGTCCGTGTCGCTGGCGACCGGCGTGCCGAAGGTCGCCATCAAGCCGTCGCCCAGGTACTTGTCCAGCGTGCCGCCGTGGCGAAACACCTCGGCCTCCATGCGCTGGTGGAACGCCCGCAGGGTCTTGATCACCTCCTGCGGGCTCCTGTCCGCCGCGTAGCGGGTGAACCCGACGATGTCGACGAACAGCACCGCGACGTCCTGGGTGCGGATCTGCTTCAGGGGTTCGTCGTTGGTCGACAGCTCCTCGACCACGTTCGGGGAGAAGTAGCGCGCCAGGTTGGCCCGCTCGCGCTCCAGCGCGGCGTGGCCCATCAAGAGGTGGCCGTAGCGGCGCACGGTGATCGACAGCGTCCCGGCGACCAGCACGAAGACGACGGCCTCCTGGATGCGGATGAAGAACAGCAGGTTGTTGGGGTCCATCATCTCGGCCAGGTCGGCGTCAGGGCTGAACGCGGCGAGCGCGGCGTCCGTCAGTGTCGGATCGCCGCCGAGGACCCAGACGACCGCCAGCACCACGAACCACAGCACGGCGGTGGTCGAGCCGATGCCGCGCAGGGTGCGCCAGTGGTAGGCCAGCGTGCTGGTCGCCAGCAGCACGTAGAAGTACTGGAAGCCGTGGAAACGGTACTGCATCGCCAGCGGCCAATCGTTCTCGGACAGCGGGTTCGGCACGACGACGACGGCGGTCATCAGCGCCAGGTCGGCGAGGATCAGCAGCACCTCGGCGCGCGACTGGCCGACGCGGGCGACGCGCAGCTGGGCCCAGGCATTCAGGGCGAAACCCGCCAGCAGCGCCTCGTAGTAGACGATCTCGAGGCGCGGGTTGATGAGGGGGATCATCACCGCGATGACGGCCAGCGCGACCCAGCGCGCGCGCACCGCCAGCACCATGCCCTCGCGCTTGTGCCGCTCCAGCGCCGCCTCGGTGAACTTGGTGTCTACGGTCTCGGCGTCCTGCTGGCTGGCGCGCCAGCGGTCGAGGGCGCGCCGCCACAGCGGTTTCTGGGTCATCGGGGCCAAGCTCCGTCGGGTTCGCAAGCGGGCGCCCAGCATAGCCGGCTCCCGGCCGCGCCGCGCCTGGAGGCGGCTGGCCCGCACGGCCGACACGAAACGTCGGCCGCCTGAACAACACTGCTCTGACGGCGCCGGCGCGGCCCATTGGTGGTAGGTGCCGGCCGCGGCGACCTCAACTGTCGCCGCAACCTGTTGAAACGCATAAAAAATCCGCCGGCCGTGGCCCAGGTTCACGGCGCAGTGATCGCCGCCATCCGCCCGACCGGCGTCATGTCCCCTCGTCGCACCGCACCGCGTACATCTGCAGCCGCGGCGGCACGTCCTGAGCCCGCGCGGCCCAGGTGCGGGCGATGGCGGCGATTTCGTGGAAGCGCGCGCCGACGGTGTCGGGATCGACGAAGACGGAGAGGTAGCCGTCGCGGTTGCGTTGCGGGCGCGTCTCGCCGGCGCTGGCCGGCACCCAGGCGAATCCGTGCAGCAGCCGAAGGCGATCTGCCGGGCGTGGCGGTCCGCGATCAGGATGCCCTTCTCAGGACACGACTGCGAGCGGCAGCCCATGCCGACGACGTAACGGCCGGCGGGGTTCGGCGGCGTGTCTTCGCCGATCGTGGCGTAGACGTCACGCGTCAGGGGGCGGCCGAAGTCTGGGTGCCGCAGCTGCCGCCAGCCGTACCCGCCGTCGCCGATCATCTCGTAGAGCTCGCTGGTGATGTTCCAGCCGTCGTCGCCGTTGCCCGAGGCGTCGCTGGCGAGGCAGCTGAAGCGCCGCCGTACCAGGTAGCGGTGGGGCGGGTCCCAGGCCAGGTCGGTCATGTCGTCGTACACGACCCGTTCGCCGTCCAGTAGTCGATCGAAGAAGATGCGTTCGAGTTCGCGACTGCTCAGCGCCGCGTAGTCCGGCGTCTCGGCAACGGCCGTGCCGGCGGGAACAACGCTGAGTATCAGTGCAACAAATAGCCCTCGGCCGACCACTCTACCGCCGCCTTTCCGTCGATCGTCGGCATTGTTCGTAGCCGCCAAATGCGGCGAGACTGTGCGGATGCGTGTGCAACCGACGTTTGCGCGACGTCCAGGCCGGCGTGAAGCGCTGGAGGTGAGACCGATGGTGGCCGTCCGTGCGGTCCTGATCGTCGTATTGCTGCTGGCGCCGGTGCCGGCCGGCGCCCAGGTGCCGCAGGAGGCGCGCGACGCCGTGAGCGAAGCGCGTCGGCTGGAGAGGGCCGGCGACTTCGAAGCGGCGATCGAGGCGTACGAGCGCGCCTTCGCGATCCATCAGGGCGTCGGCAAGCGGGAGTATCTAACCAAGAGCGCGCGGCGCAAACTGGCCTATCGCGACAACCGGGCGCTGGTGGCGGAACACTGTGAGGGCGAGCGCGACTGTTTCCTGAAGTTCGGCGTCTTCGGCGGCGTGCCGCTGCACCCGGTCATCGTGCACGACATGATCGGCCTGGTCGTCAACCACGACGTCCCGCTGGTGGTCGCGGTCAACGTCGAGGACGCCATCGACAGCAACAAGTACTGCTGCGAGACCAGCTATGACTGGACCATCAACGACCGGCTCGTCAGCAAGGTCTCGACTAACTATGCGGACGATTTCTCGTCGCGGTCCCGTCCGCGCGAGGAGTGCGTCATGAGCGGTTGTTGGCTGAGCTATTCGGTCGCCGGCGCGACCGACAACGGCGTGCGGGTGCTCGACGTCTACGAACGCGGCGGTGGCTCGATGATCTCCCGCTTCGCCCTGCTGCTCGAGCTCGCGCGGGAGACGGTCTACTTCCGCGGCTGGAAATATACCGCGGTCGTCAAGTCGCGCGCGGCGCTTCAGCTCGGCCGCTTCGAGTTCCTGGAAACGCACGGGACGGTCGTCGAGGCCGGTCCCGTGACCATCGACACCGCCGTGCTCGACTAGGGTCAATGCCCCGCCGTCCGCGGCGCCGCGGGCGTTGGCACCGCCCCCGCCAGCCGCTCCCGCCAGGCAATATAGACTGTGGCGGCGAAGATGACGGCGCCGCCGGTCCAGGTAGCCCAGCCGGGGATCTCGGCGAAGACGGGATAACCGGGCGGCGCGGCCCAGATCGGCATCATGATGTCGACCGGCATCGCCAGGTTGGTCGCGGCGATGTGCAGGGATTGCGTGATCAGGCGCTGCGCCGCGGTGCCGAGCGCGGCGACCGCCGCGAACCAGGCGAGGTGCGTCCACGTCAATCCGGGCCGGCCAAAGAGCGCGGCGATACGCGTCAGCGGCGTCATCAGCAGCAGCATTCAGGTGACGCTCGAGTCCGTGCGGCCGAGTTGCTTGATGACGGTCAGCGCGCAGGCCCGGAAGAACGAGGACATCAGCACCAAGGCAACGCCCAGGCTGACTGCCTCGACGCCGGGGCAGTACCACCAGCGTGGCGGCAGTGCGGACCGGGGCGTCCGCTCCCCGTTTCCCTTCAGGCTCTCGCGTGAGTTGCGGCGGCGTCAGCGGTGGGCCGGCGCCGGCGGCCCGTCCCGTCTGGGGCAGCGCGTCAATTCAGTTGCTGATAGACCGCGTCGTGCGTCTTGCCGGCGATGAACAGGCCTTCCGCGGCCCCCAGCTTCTGCCAGTACTCCTCCTTGGACAGCAGCGCGTTCATGCGCTCCTCCATGTCCCCCGCGTTCTGGAAATCCGCCTCCCAGACGATGACGCCCATTTGCCCGTACTGCTGAATCCAGCAGCGCGTCGCGTTTCCCTGGCTGGTGACGTACTCGGTGATGTCCTTGGCGAAGGCTATGGCCTGGGGCATCTTCGAGCCACCATCGACGACGGCTCTTCGTGTCCATTTGATCATTGCAACCCTCCCGGTCTTGCAGCGGCCAAGCCTACCAGATTTCGCGCCACAGTTGTCGTTTTGGGCCGGCGGGTTTCGCCAGCGGGCCGCAGCGCGACCGGTCGGCCGAGGTGACGTGGCACGGGCAATATGCCGGAGCGTCGAACCGCGGGCGATCCCATCCAGGAGCGCCCGTGCCGTAGGTCTCGGGGCCAACAACCGAGTGGCGTCGATGCGCCAGACTCCGGGTCACCGGCCGAGCGGTCGCCGTCGCCTGTTCGCTCTCAGCGGACGCTCGAACGCGGCTCTTGGCGAGACGCGGACGTCTTCATGCGCCCAAGGGGCGAATATCCCGCCAGCCCGCTATCCCTACCGCCTGACCGGCGATCCGCCGCCGACCACCGCCGCTCGCGTCAATGCCCCGCCGTGCGTGGCGCCGCTACCGCCTCACGCCCCGCGGCGCGCTCCCGCCAGGCGATATAGACCGTGGCGGCGAAGATGACGGCGCCGCCGGTCCAGGTCGCCCAGCCGGGGACCTCGGCGAAGGCGAGGTAGCCGATCAGCGCCGCCCAGATCAGCTTCATGAAGTCGACCGGGATCACCACGTTGGTCGCGGCCAACCGTAGCGACTGGGTGATGAGGAGCTGCGCCGCGGTGCCGAGCGCGGCGATCGCCGCGAACCAGGCGACGTGGGTCCAGGTAGGGTCCTGCCAGACGAACAGCGCGGCGACGCCCGTCAAGGGCGTCATCATCAACAGCATGTAGGTGACGATGGTGACGCTCGAGTCCGTGCGGCTCAGCGACTTGATGACGGTGAGCGCGCAGGCCCAGGAGAACGACGAGATCAGGACCAGGGCGCCGCCCAGGTTGACCGCCTCGACGCCGGGCCTGAGCACGATCAGCGTGCCTAGGAAGCCGACCAGGATGGCGCCCCAGCGCCGCAGGCCGACGCGCTCGCCGATCACCAGGATGGCGAGAACGGTCGCGAAGATCGGCACGGTAAAGCCCAGCGCCGCCACGTCGGCCAGCGGCGTCAGCGCCAGCGCCTGGAAGAACGTCAGCATGGCGACGGCGTTGAAGCCGCCGCGCACAAGGTGCAGGCCGAAACGATTGGTGCGCAACGGCCCCCAGCCGTCGCGCAGGAACCAGGGGATGACAATCGCCAGCCCGAACAGGTTGCGAAAGAACGCGATCTCGAACGGGTGCACCTCGGCCGAGACGTGCCGGATCATCGCGTGCATGACCGAGAAGCTGACGGTCGCCAGCAGCATCAGCGCCATGCCGCGCAGCGCGGCCCCGCCCGCGTCCGTCGCTGTCGCGGTCATGCGTTCCGTCCGGTCCGTGAGGCGCCGCCGGCGCGGCTCAGGAGTGCACGAGTGTAGACGGCGGACGTCGCGCCGTCGCGAGCGCACAGATCCACGGCATCAGGCGCGGCACCTGTTAAGGTTCGTTCTTATTTCGTTCTTGCGCGTAGTTGCAGGTCGACCTAGTCTTTTCCGGAGGCGATGGGGCTCGACATACGCATGAGGGGGAAGTGGAAGAGAGATCTTCTCTACGCCCTTGGCGTCGGGTACGTTATTGGGCTCGGCATCACCTACTTCTGGATCCACGAGAGCGTCGACCCGATCGAACTCTGCCACGTGCGGAGCGACGGAATCGGTCTGTTTGCGCTTGACGAGTTTGGACCGAACGTCCGCTGCGATCCCAAGTGGGGGAAGATTGCCTTCGCGTCTACGTACTACGCAGCGGTTCTGTTGATACCTCTCTTCATCCTTAGCCACAGCGTACGCTGGTGTGTTCACCTCGTTTCACGCATGTTGGGACGGTAGAACCGGCACGCGCATGGTCCTTCAGACGGTGGCGCATCCGGCGACGGCGTTCGACGGCCAAACAGCCGTCGCGACTGCTTTCGCATTGCCACGATGAGATGAGGACTCGCCTCTACGCCGCCTCGCGCAACACCTCGCGGGCCAGGTTGGCCATTTCCTTGGCCGCCGGGCTGCCGGACGCCGCTTCGCTGACGCCGCGGCCGCTCAACAGCGTGGTGGCGAAGGCGACTCGGTTGCCGACGCGGCTGCGGGCGACGCCGGCGTCGAACTTCTTGACTTCGTCCAGCATCGCCTCGGTGAGGCGTGCGCGGGGCGGCACGCGGGTGAGGACCAGCAGCGCCTGGCGCTTCTCGCCTTTCGCCAGCGCCAGCGTCGGCCGCGTCGCCCAGACGTCCATCGGCGACGGCTGCACGGGGACGAGCACCAGCGACGACGCCCGCACGGCGATCTTGGCCTCTGTCTCGGCGTGGGGCGGACTGTCGACCAGCACCACGTCGTGGTCGCGGGCCAGGCGTTCGACCTCGTTCGCCGTGCGCCAGCCGGTCACGGCGCTGAAGGTCAAACCCGTATCGTCCTCACCGAACCGGTCCTCGCGGGCGGCGTACCAGGCGGCCAGGCTGCCCTGGGGGTCGATGTCGACGACCGCGACGCTCTTGCGCGCGCCGCTCCACAGCGACGCCAGGTGCGCCACCAGCGTCGTCTTGCCGGCGCCGCCCTTCTGCTGGGCGACGGTGATCACTTTCGCGGACATATCTACTCTCGTTGGGGCCCGGGCCAGGGGCGCTCCACTGTGCATTGCAGCAAGATTCTTCGCAACTGCAACATACGCGCGCGGCAGTGGCGGCGTTTCGAGTGCCGTTTCAGGCCGTTGGCGCCGCGATGACGACCTCCGAACTGATGCCCAGGGCCACGACGGTCCGGTGATAGCGCAAGTGCCACCCCGACTCGACGAGCCGGTCGCCCAGCCGGATCGGCCGGCAGCCGCCGACTGCCGCCGGACGCCAGCGGTGGAGGCGTGCCCAGGCGGAACTGACGAGACGGGGCAGGCCGCGTTCGCCGGGCGTCAGGGCGACGAGACACAGGCGCCCGTCGGGCGTCAGGACGCGCCGCGCCTCGACGAGGAACGCGGCGATGTCGGCGTCGCTGAGTAGGTCCAGGACGTAGGTCGCGAGCACGCGGTCGCAACCGGCGTCGTCGACCGGCAGGCGGATTGCGCCCTCAGTGAGGCGCACCTTGGCGCGGTCCGGCCACGGCGCCAGCCGCCGCCCGGCCAGCCGGTGCATGGTGGCGCTGACGTCGAGGCCCAGATAGTGCGCGTCCGCCGGCAGGTGACGCGCGAGGAGGCGCCGGGCGAGACGGCCCGTGCCGCAGCCGAACTCGACCACGCGGCGCGCCGTCGCGAAGTCGCCATGGGCGAGGAGCAGGTCGAGCGCCGGGTTCTCGTAGACCGCCTGCAGGTCCTGCCGGCGCCCGAAGCGGTCGTAGAAGCGCCGCGTCGCATCATGTGAAAGGGCGGTGTCGTCGGGCACGCACGGATCATGCACCCGTCGGCGCCGTTGCCCTAGACTGCCGCGCATGACCGACCCTCTCGCCACCGCGCCGCGCGTGTTGGCTGCGACGCCCGACGCCATCGCGGAGGCGGCACGGGTGCTGCGCCGGGGCGGGCTGGTCGCCTTCCCGACCGAGACGGTGTACGGCCTGGGCGCGGACGCCACGGACGACCGCGCCGTCGCCGCCATCTTCGCGGCGAAAGAACGCCCACGCTTCAACCCGCTGATCGTGCACGTGGCGAACGTGGCGGCGGCGCAGGCGCTGGTCGACTGGTCCGATGCGGCGGCCCGACTCGCCGACCGCTTCTGGCCGGGGCCGCTGACGCTGGTGCTGCTACGGCGGGCCGAAGCACGGGTCTCGCTGCTGGTCAGCACCGGGCTCGACAGCGTCGCCGTGCGCGTGCCGGCGCACCCCCTGGCGCAGGAGCTGCTGCGCGCCGCCGGCATGCCCATCGCCGCGCCCAGCGCCAACCGCTCGGGCGAGGTCAGCCCGACGCGCGCGGAACACGTGGCCCAGTCGCTGGGTAGCGCCGTCGACCTGATCCTCGACGGCGGGCCGTGCGCCGTGGGCCTTGAGAGCACGGTGGTCGACCTGACCGGCCCACCGGCCTTGCTGCGCCCCGGCGGCGTGCCGCGGGAGGACATCGAGGAAGAGCTGGGGAAACTCGAGGTTGCGGGCGAGGGCGGCACCCCCAAGTCCCCGGGCATGCTCGCGAACCACTACGCGCCCGGCCTGCCGCTGCGCCTCGATGCCACCGACGCCGCGGCGGACGAAGCGCTCTTGGCGTTCGGCCCCGACGCGCCCGCGGCCGCCGTGACGCTCAACCTCAGCCCCACCGGCGACCTCGCCGAAGCGGCGGCCAACCTGTTCGCGCACCTGCGCGCCCTCGACCGGCCGGGCTTGCGCGGCATCGCCGTCATGGCCGTGCCGGAGCGCGGGCTGGGCCGCGCCATCAACGACCGGCTGCGCCGCGCCGCCGCGCCCCGGACCTGAGGGCTGCTTGCCGGCGCCCCACCGCTGGTCTACATCCGCCGCCATGGACACCACTGCCGACCTGATCGAGCGCCTCGCCGGCGTCGTCGGCCCGCGCGGCCTGCTGACGGCCGCGGACGACATGGCGCCGTACCTGAAGGAGTGGCGCGGGAACTTCGCCGGCGACACGGGCGTCGTCGTGCGGCCGGGGTCGACCGCGGAGGTGGCGGAGGTCGTGCGGCTCTGCGCCGAGGCCCGCGTGCCGGTCGTGCCCCAGGGCGGCAACACCGGCCTGTGCGGCGGCGCCGTGGCGCGCGGCGAGGTGCTGCTGAGCCTCGGCCGCATGGACCGCGTCCGCGCCATCGATCCCGTCAACTACACGATCACCGTCGAAGCCGGCTGCATCCTGGCCGATGTGCAGCGCGCGGCGGAGGAGGCCGAGCGGCTGTTCCCGCTCAGCCTGGGTGCGGAGGGCACCTGCCAGATCGGCGGCAACCTGTCGACCAACGCCGGCGGCACCGGGGTATTGCGCTACGGCAACACCCGCGACCTGACGCTGGGGCTGGAGGTCGTCTTGGCCGACGGCCGCGTCTGGGACGGCTTGAAGGGCCTGCGCAAGGACAACACCGGCTATGACCTGAAGCAGCTGTTCGTCGGCGGCGAGGGCACGCTGGGGATCATCACGGCGGCGGTGCTGAAGCTGTTCCCGCTGCCGCGCGAGCGTCACACGGCGCTGGTCGCGCTCGACGAGCTCGATGCGGTCCTGACCCTGCTCGACCGCGCCCGCGCCGCCAGCGCCGACACCGTGACGGCGTTCGAGCTGATGCCGCGGCTCGGCCTCGAGTTCGCCTTCAAGCACATCGAGGGTACTGTCGACCCGCTCACCTCCCCGCACCCGTGGTACGCGCTGGTCGAGTTCAGCGCCAGCGAGCCCGGCAGCGGCCTCGGCATGGCGCTCGAAGGCATGCTGGAACGCGCCTTCGAGGACGGCCTGATCGTCGATGCGACGATCGCCCAGTCGGAGGCGCAGCGGGCGGCCCTGTGGTTCCTGCGCGAAGCCATCGTCGAGGGCCAGCGTCCGGAAGGCGGCAGCATCAAGAACGACATCTCTGTGCCGGTCTCCAGCGTGCCCGACTTCATCCGCCGCGCGACGGCGGCGGTCGAGGAACTGTGCCCGGGCGTGCGGCCGGTGGCGTTCGGCCATGTCGGCGACGGCAACATCCACTTCAACGTCACCCAGCCCAAGGGCATGGAGCGCCAGGCCTTCGTCGACCGCTGGTGGGAGATCGCCGGCCGGGTCGACGAGATCGTGCACGAGTTCGACGGCAGCTTTTCGGCCGAGCACGGCGTCGGGCTGTTGAAGGTCGGCGAGCTGGAGCGCTTCAAGCCGGCGATCGAGGTCGAGATGATGGCGCGCATCAAGGCGGCGCTGGACCCGCACAACATCCTCAACCCGGGCAAGATCGTGCGCGGCAAGGCGACGGACGCCGCCTGACCCCGGGGCGCAATCCTGCTATCACAGGCGTCAGCAAGCCGGGCCGAACCGGCGGCGAGGGTGGAGAGCGATGACCGACTACACGGCCCCCGTGGCCGACATGCGCTTCGTGCTCGACGAGCTGTGCGACCTGCCGGGTCTGGCGGCGTTCCCACCGTACGAGGAGGCGACGCCCGATCTGGTCGACCAGGTGCTCAACGGCGCGGGGCGGATTGCGTCGGAGATCCTGGCGCCGCTCAACCATTCGGGCGACCGGGAACGGTCGCGCCTGGAGAACGGCGTCGTGCGCACGCCCAGCGGTTTCGCCGACGCTTACCGCGACTTCGCCGAGGGCGGCTGGATCGGCTTGCCGTTCGAGGCGGAGATCGGCGGCGCCGGCCTGCCCTGGGTGCTGGCGACGGCGGTCAACGAGACCGTGCAGGCGTCCAATATGGGATTCGGCCTCTGCCCGCTGTTGACCTTCGGCGCCGTCGAGGCGCTGGCGGCCCACGGCAGCGACGAACTGAAGTCGATCTACCTGCCGCGCATGGTCAGTGGCGAGTGGACGGGGACCATGAACCTGACCGAGCCCCAGGCGGGCTCGGACCTGAGTGCCCTGCGCACCCGCGCCGAGCGCGACGGCGCGCGCTACCGCATCACCGGACAGAAGATCTACATCACCTACGGCGAGCAGGACTTCACCGACAACATCGTGCACCTGGTGCTGGCGCGGCTGCCGGACGCGCCGGCCGGCACGCGCGGCATCAGCCTGTTCCTGGTGCCCAAGGTGATGGTGGAAAATGACGGCAGCCTGGGCGCCCACAACGACGTGCGCTGTGTCGGCCTGGAGGACAAGCTGGGCATCCACGCCAGCCCGACGGCGGTGATGTCCTACGGCGATAACGGCGGCGCCGTCGGCTATCTGATCGGCGAGGAGAACAACGGCCTTGCCTGCATGTTCACGATGATGAACAACGCCCGGCTCAATGTCGGGCTGCAGGGCGTCGCCATCGCCGACCGCGCCTACCAGCAGGCGGTCGACTACGCTCGCACGCGGGTGCAGTCGAAGCCCGTCACCGGCGGCGACGCCCAGGTGCCGATCGTGCGTCACGCCGACGTGCGCCGCATGCTGATGTCCATGCGCAGCCAGGTCGAGGCCATGCGCGCGCTGACCTATTACGCCTGCGCCCAACTGGACCGCGCCAAGGTGGCGCCAGACGTGGCAGACCGTGCGGCGGCACAGGCGCGGGTCGACCTGCTGACCCCCATCGTCAAGGCGTGGTGCACCGACCTGGGCGTCGAGATCGCCTCGACCGGTGTGCAGGTGCACGGCGGCATGGGCTATGTCGAGGAGACCGGCGCCGCCCAGCACCTGCGCGACGCGCGCATCGCGCCGATCTACGAGGGCACCAACGGCATCCAGGCCAACGACCTGGTCGGCCGCAAGGTGTTGCGCGACGACGGCGCGGCGATGATCGCGCTGATCGACGAGATCGCTGCGCTGGACCGGCCGCTGGACCAGGCCGGCGCGGGATTCGCGTCGATGCGCACGCACCTGGCCGAGGGCCGCCAGGCGCTCTTGACCGCGACGCACTGGGTGCTCGACCGCGCGGCGCAGGAGCCGGAGACGGTCTATGCCGGCGCCGCGCCGTACCTCAGGCTGGCCGGCAGCGTCGCGGCCGGCTGGCTGATGGCCCGCGCCGGCTTGGCCGCCGCGGGGCGGCGCGCGGAGGGCGTTGGCGACCCCGCCTTCCTCGACGCCAAGGTCGTCACGGCGCGCTTCTTCGCCGAGCACGTGCTGCCGCTGGCGCCGGGCCTGTCGATGACCGTGACCCACGGCGGCGGCAGCGTGCTGGCGCTCGACGAAGACGCGCTGTAGCGCTGCCACGATGCCGCTTGCGTGCGCCCGCGGCGTCTCCTAAAACCGCGCACCTGCCGCCCTCAACCGAGACCGCCGCATGTCCGTTCAGGCCGACGAGACGCCTGTTGCCAGCGACTACTTCGTGCGTCGCGACGGGCTGGAGTACGCCGGCGGGCACGTCTTGCTGGACCTGTGGGACGGCCGCGGCCTCGACGACCCGGAACACATCGAACGCGCCCTGCGCGACGCCGCGGCCGCTGCCGGGGCCACCGTGCTGCACGCGCACCTGCACCGTTTCACGCCGGCGGGCGGCGTCTCCGGCGTGCTGGTGCTGGCGGAGAGCCACATCTCGATCCACACCTGGCCCGAGCGGGGTTTCGCCGCCATCGACATCTTCATGTGCGGCGCCTGCAATCCCCTCGACGCGGTACCGCCGCTGCAGGCGGCGTTCCGCCCGGCGCGACTGGAGGTCACGGAAGCCCGGCGGGGCCTGGTGCCGTGACCGCGCCCAAGGGGCGCATCGTGCAGTTCGACGAGTCGCTGGGAACCGGGATCTCGCTCGGCCTCGACATCGTCGAGACGCTTCACGAGGAAGGCGACGGCCCGCAGCACCTGGCGATCTACGAGAGCGCCACGTTCGGCCGTGTGCTGGCGCTCGACGGCATCTGTCAGCTTACCGAGCGCGACGAGTTCATCTACAGCGAGATGCTGGCCCACGTGCCGATCGTCGCCCACGGCGCCGCGCGCGAGGTGCTGATCGTCGGCGGCGGCGACGGCGCGGTCTTGGAGGAGGTGGTGAAGCACCGCGACGTCGCCCGCGCGACGCTGGTCGAGATCGACAAGCGGGTGATCGAGTTGTCCCAGCGCTTGCTGCCGGACGTTTGTGGCGCGGCGTTCGACGACGACCGGGCGGAGGTGGTGATCGCGGACGGCGCCGTCTATCTGGCCAACACCGACCGGCGCTTCGACGTCATCGTCGTCGACTCGACCGACCCGATCGGCCCGGGCAAGGCGCTGTTCCGCTCCAATTTCTACGTTGCCTGCGCCCGTGCCCTGCAGCCCAACGGCATCCTGGTGACGCAGTCCGGCGTGCCGCTGATCCAGGGCGACGACCTGAAGAGCACGATGACCCGGCTGCGCCGGCGCTTTACCGACGTGACTTGTTACATGGCAACCGTGCCGACCTACGTCGGCGGCCCGATGGCGTTCGGCTGGGCCAGCGACGACCGCGCGGCGCGCGCGACCGATCTCGGCACGCTCGAGGGGCGCTGGCTTGCCGCCGGGGTGACGGCGCGCTACTACACCCCGGCCGTGCACGCGGCCGCGTTCGCTCTACCCGGTTATGTGGCGGCACTGCTCGGCTAGGTCATGGACTCATTATGGTGCATCCAGATTTGCGTGGCGGCGAGCTTGAGCATGGCGAGGTAGTTTGAGGCGT
>Ga0049107_10000194_pt1 | contig 16175 bp, 10 predicted proteins | sample WorMetilPIANOSA1_FD_61187 | JGI IMG/M metagenome (GOLD analysis project Ga0049107, IMG submission 61187) | Marine gutless worms symbiont microbial communities from Max Planck institute for Marine Microbiology, Germany - Olavius ilvae PIANOSA.1 | ecosystem: Host-associated > Annelida > Digestive...
TTGTTGTATACAAACTGCTGGAGAAGGCGACAAAATGCGGATCAATCACGTGATTAAAACTGACCAATGGCGATGCGCCCCGCAGATCCGTCCTGCTCCTCATTTTGTCGTGTCCCGATTATTATATCATAAACACACCTAGGTGGCAGCATCCCCGGCGGCAAATTCGACATTTTAATTCTTCGATGTAATTCAGACATTATAAGACCTACGACATATCATTTTCTGTGACGTGAAAGTTATTATACTTTGAGTTTCTGATTGACACTATTTAACTAGAAACAAGGTTGTTCAAAAGAACATATTAAACTTTTTCTTTAGTGTTTACATGTAACAAAAAAATATCTATTCACTAACTGCTTAGTGCTTAGGGCTGGGCGAATCGAGCTTTTTACTGCTCGAGTACTCTGTCGAGCATGTTATCGAGTGCTCGAGTACTCGGCAGTCGGCAGGGTGTGCTTCGTACAGTCCAGCGGCGGTCACCCAAGTGAAGGTTACTCTGCGAAAAGCAGTTTATCGACGAACGCCAGACAGCTACAGTAAAAGCAGTTTTGTGGTTTTTGCACGGAACACTTCAACTACACTGACACGTTTCTGAAATCAAACTAGTAACCAGAGAACAAAATTACGTTACAAACTGTTATAAAGTAGTTTCCTTCAGCCTAATCGCTGAACTGTCATATTGCCACCTCTGAAACGAGAAACGTCCAGTCAGTCACCGAGCCATATTCTATGTTATCTTAGGTTCTATGACCTGTTCATGTATTACAAAATGACTTATTGCTAGTAGAACAAAAACTTACCGGGTACCCGCGGAAGCCCTAGACCGTAGACGTCATCACAGTACAGCTAGTAGACCCGCAGCTCAGAATCAAAAATTAAACTAAAACGAACGAGAAGTCGACAACTAAACATTATTGTAAATAAAAAAGGCAATGCTTGCTAGTAAATGGAGTAGAAATTAGCATGTTTTTGGTAAAAAAAAATATCGAGTATTCGAGCTCAAAAATAAAGCTCGAGCTTTTGTGAGCTCGAGCAGGCTCGAGCTACTCGAGTACTCGGAACAGCCCTATTAGTGCTGCTGTACATCCTGTACTGACCACTGAACTCTATGTATTAACTGTACTGAACCTGTACTGAAGATTATGGACGCAGGCTACTGCCTCTATGTCCACATCTTTGTATTTTTTTAGTACATGTAGGTGAAAAGGCCGGAATTGCCCCAATATGTTCATCATCTTCTTCAGTCACTGCTAGGCCATAGGCCTTTGGACTGATCTGGATTAAGTCTTCCACAGATCAACGATGGTAGTGCAAAAACGTAGATGGTGGCAGTGTTTGTCCATACGGTTCTTGAAAACGTTGACAGAGTCGGCAAACGTATTCCGGTAGATTGTTCCAAAAATTTACTATGCGCAGTCCAAGAAAGTTTGCCCTCACACACGTTTTGCAGTCTCTTTTCTGAAGCTTCAGACAGTGCCCACGAGTCAGACTGATTCAGTGGAAACAACACAGTACTGTCCACATTATATATTCCATGCAGATGTTTGTAGGTCTCTATGGATCTCCACGGAGTTTACGATATGCCAATGACGTAGCCAAAATATCGGCTGTTTCTCGTAAACTCGTACGCATGTGCACAGCCCAGTTGTAGGCTACCAATGACGGTAAACTTAGTACTTTAAGTCGGTCTTCATCGCAGATGTCTTAATGTAGGAACCATCCTAGTCGCTGCTGAACCCTTTCGAGTAGCCAAATGTCTTTTTTAGAAATGAATGGCAAACAGGATTGCCATACTCAAGGTGTGGTCGGACTAGTGCGGTATATAAGCTGCTTCACAATAAGGGCACGTCTATGTATGTAAAAGATCGGTGTATAAGTCCCAGGATCTAATGAGCTTTGTTAGCTACACGAGCAACATGTGTCGAGAATTTCAAGGTTGGCTCAATCCATATTCCCAAATCGTTCTCTTCGTTAGCATGCTGTAAAATTTACCATTTTCATCTTGCATGGTGTACTGCCAGTTATTATTATTTTTACCAAAGTACATCACTTTACATTTGTCTGGATTAAATCTTACCTGCCAATTCTTTGTCTGTTCCTGGGGCCGCGACCAGTGACACTCAATACATATACCGTATTATATTGTAGTGTCCCTGGACCGCGACCGCGACCATACGTAAATGTCACCGTATTCACCGAAGTCACCAACGTGAACCACGCCATATGACGTCCACACTCTGCGTTACAGATGATTACACAATACTGTCCGGTTTCCAGTCACAGTGCAAACGGATGTCAGATTTGAAGTTATTTAACGTAGTGCAACTATAATCATCATCATCATCATCATCATCACTGAGCATTTACAGGGCGCGACTAGTAAAACTTAGAACACAAGCGCCTAACAATGTAAAATTTAAAAGTTCTAAAGAATGTTAAAAGCTTGACGAAAAAGATAAGATTTGAGCACTGCAGCGTTTTAAATGTCTGTGTATCAGTTGTACACGTACGGACGTCGCTAGGAAGTGAGTTCCACGCCGCTGGGCCGGCGTAGCTGAAGGCACGCTCGCCAAACTTCGTGCGTAGTCGCGATGTAACGAACTTTGGCGCAGGGCACGCCGCCGAACGAAGCCGTGGATGTGATGAAGTGACTGGCTGGACGATGGTCTGCAGATAGTCAGGACACCTCCCGGTGATGATTCCATATGCATCAGCACATTGAGTTTATATTGTATGCGCCAGTGGATCGGCAGCCAGTGCAGTTCGATCAGACTGTCGCTGACGTGGTCGCGCTGCCTGAAAATCAGTCGACCTGCAGCGTTCTGGACACGCTGCAGTATATGTTGAGAGTGGACTGTGGCACGCCAGCTAACAGAGAGTTGCAGTCCAGTCTGGAGGTGATGAGTGCAAGCACAAGCCGATGAACCGTGACTTCCGTGCCTACGCGACGGCGAATCTGACGTAGTCGACGCAGATGGTAGAAACACGCAGCGGCAACCTTTGACACATGCTGTTTCATTGTGAGTTCGGCGTCGAGATATACTAGCTCCGAGATCACGAACGAAGGTTGATGGCTGGATTGTCTCCGACCCAACGCGCAAGGAACAATTTGTCAGTTTCTTCAGGTTTTCGCGCGACCCAAACCAAATCGCTTCAGTCTTTTCAGCGTTGAGCTGAAGACGACGAGAGGCGCGCGCACCACAGTGCGACATCAGCGATGCAGTTCGAAAGACGTGTTCGACGGTTCGTATATGACGTTGCAATCTTGAGGTCGACAGCTGGCGTACAGTTGTGTGTCATCAGCATACAAGTGTGACAGTGTATCGTGTTCATCCGCCAGCTTGACAATCCGTGTAAGCAACGAACTTCAAGAGTTCCAGAAGCCAGAACTGATCCTTGTGGGACGCTCGCAGTCCAGTGTGAAACTAGATGTGCATCTCCCAGCGTACATAATAATAATAATAATAATAAACTTCTATAGCGCCATAATGCCGTGGCTTCAGATCACATGAACTGCTGTGTGCGGTCGGTAAGGTATGAGGTGAACCAGGTAAGTGCGTTGTTGGCCACGACAAAGCGGTCAGATAGTAGGTACTGAAAGTAGCATCTGATGGTCGACGGTAGCCTATCAAACGCGGCGATCAGATCAAGTACCTCGAGCAGCGAAACTTGACCGTTGTCGATGGAGCGTACCACGTCGTTGACGTTGTGTACCGACAACACAGCCGTTTCGGTAGAGTGGAAGGGGCGGTAGGCGGACTGTCGAGCTGGTAGCTGATGGGACAGATACGAGGAGAAACGGCTGGCAACCACACATTCAATAACTTTAGAGATGTAAAGCAGGTTGGAAATGGGTCTGTATGAGCTGGCAGTCTCGGGGTCCAAGTTAGACCGCATGCATGATAAAATTAATATAGCATATAAATGATGTCGGGCCTGATAAAACGAAATTTTAGACATTTAACCATGCCCGTTTTCATATTATTGTACAAAAGCATGGTTCGATCAGTGGTTAAAGTGGTTTTGTGAAGCAGGGGGGGGCTCACCTGACGAAGCCAGGTTGGAGAAAACCCCATACCCATTCCAACCCATGGCCCCACTAATTTGGCGTTATTTAGGCATAAAATAACATTTTATAGATTCAATCAGGGGGGCTCCTACTATTGCAGGGGTGGGGGAGTTCAAATGGGAGCAGGGGGCTGAGCCCCCCCCCATTCCCCCCCCCTCACTTTAACCACTGGGTTCGATCACACTTTGACTACTGCTGTTCTCTTTGGGCACCATATAGAAAAGGGGATATTGAAGCATTGGAAAAGGTACAGAAAAGAGCAACGAAGTTTTTGTCAGCATTGACGCACCTTCCATGTAATGAAAGACAAAGCTTGTAATCCCCACACAGCACTTCAGACGTATTAGAGGTGACATGATTGAAACATACAAGATATTAACTGGAAAGTATGATGTAGCTGCAGTGCGGACCATGGTTCAAGCTTGTACGTATGTAACCCACTTAATTCTACATAGAGTTCAGTGATGTAACCAGAAGAAATGACCCGAGACTTCAGAAAACCCGTACGGTTTAAGATGTGGTGTATGAAAGTATAGGGTTGTGAATATACATGGAATAGTTTATCCAACTGGGTTGTCTCAGCTAACACGACTCGTGTTAGCTGAGACAACCCAGTTGGATAAACTTTTACACGACTAACACATTTAAAAACAGACTGGATAAATTTTTGGCAGAATCAGGAAATTATATATGATTTTCGAGCTCAATTGGAAGGAACCGCAAGTTGTAGTGAAGTATAGAGTCTGATACGTTATTATAATTCCGTTATTAACATATGTGTAATAGAGCCGGGCATAGAGGAATTGGCCTGCGCCTGTGAAATCTGTTTACGTCTACGTCTAGTTGCAATCGGCGTAAATTGAACAAGAAACTCAGCTGATGCTGACAAACCCGCGCTACGCGATTATAGGTCAGTCAAGGTCACCAAACACGGTACCACCGTACCATTCGATGTTAGGTATAGTTTCCTATTAGTGTTCTATAGTAACTTTGTCCCTGAAAGACAGTTATTTTGAGATATTTGACTTCGAATATATATTTGACCTTGAAATCCGTGTCAAAGATCATTCAAGGTCATTGGAACCAACACGGATCGATCCGCCACCTATGATTTCCTATTAACGTTACATAGCAACAATGAGCCTATCTCATACCGTTTCCTAAATAATCAGAGAATTCTGTCAAAAATCGCCAATCTTTCCCACCCCCACGGTGTATTTAACGCCCCCGTGAAGGGGTTCACCTTGGAATTAGGTACCGACGCAAGGGTTAAAAAAACTAGAATTATGGGGCTACCAGATGGTCAAAAAGTTTTAAGATAGGTTTAACCGTTTTATTAGACACAGTACTGGCTGTGACAGACAGACACCTGACGATAGCAAATACTGCACTTACGCATAGCATCGCGCGGGTAAAAACTGTTTTCTAGACTTGTAATGTCTCTCCAAGGTCAAAGGCTCTAAATGTTCAATTTATGTTATACAAAAACAGCAAACTGCTTTAATTTATTACAGAATAACACATCAAACTGGTTTTTGTCACATCTCTTTTAATTCAACATATTGTAGATATGAAAAAAAGATTACAGCCCGACCACATACCTCCAGACAATAGCCGTAGACACTAACACTATGCAGTTCTAAATATCAGTCACAGACAACAACGTTCTCTTTAATGATTACAACTACTTAGTATTATTTGCAGCTTTTGTTTAACAAGCCTCTCCACATAGCTGTACAGGTTATGCCAGTTATCCAAAAGGTCTCGAGAAAGGTGATTGTTGGTGCGAGATTATCACAGGTCAGATGCACTTCCTGTCACGAAACCAACAGTGTTAAAACACTGAAGGAAGACTTCTATTTAGCGACTACCAACATAAAATACCTGCAATGAAAAAATGCTGCTGCGTGCACAATCAACACTCAACGACTAAGTAAAGTTTAATGTCCCTATTAACTCATAATTTGTCATTTAACAAGCGAGTCTTTCCAGCCAATTACTAGCACTGGCTACTGACAAAACAAAACATAAAATCAAGAGAAAACAACAGAACTAGAATAGAAGCACTCGGAGTGTGCAAACCTCTGCCAAGGCAAAGTTTAATTTGTTCAATCTGTGGTCGCTAGACTGCGTATTTTCAGACTGCTGCACAAACCCAAGATGAAGAGTCTTTACAATTGCCAATATTGCAATGGTAAAATTCCTTTTAAAAATTCCTGGATCCGGATCCAGATCCAGTTTACCCCAAAATCTAATCGCTTCTTCCTTGGCCCAGGTGCCACATTTCCACCAAATTGTGTGAAAATCACTTTATATGTTTTTCACATAATCCTTACAAACACATTAATGCCAACGAAAACATAAACTTGGCAGAGGTAATTAACATAAATATTCATAAACACAATCAAACAGGCCTATTAAAAAGCACTCAAAAACCCATTATAAGACAGAGCGTTATACAACGTCCAACTAGAAGACAAATCGGGCCTATTTTGTAATCTGCACAACCCACACAGGGAAACACTCATCAACAGAGAACGGTTTGTAGATCTATTTACACATGTCACTGGTGACAAAGATGATTATTAACAACAGGACACATAAAGCCAACTCAAAAAAGAGCGAACACTACATGCTCAATCACGTATGGTAGGTATAAGTCACAGGTTCTAAATGTTCAATTTATGTTACACAAAAACAGCAAACTGCCTTAAATTTATTATAGAATAACAAATCAAACTGGTTTTTGTCAGATCTCTTTTAATTCAACTATTATAGATATGAAAAAAGATCACAGCCCAACCACATACCTCCAGACAATATCCGTAGACACTAACACTATGCAGTTCTAAATATCAGTCACAGGCAACAACGTTCTCTTTAATTACAACTACTTCTAACCCACGTATAGTGGAGGTAGCTAAAGCTCTAGGAGGCTCATTTAAATTAGTTATGCTAACGCCAAAAACTGTAAGGGAGATGACTCAACTGCCCAGGGAAACATAAAGGATGGGACACACAAACAAATCAAAGAAACACAAATGAATATACAAAATACAAACGTAGGCTAAATATGCACAAAAAACACACTCGGCCCAACCGGGCTGTATGAACTGGTCCTGGTAGCTGTGCACATGGAAAACTTCCAATGTACATACTAAATGCCAGGGACCACTTCAACTGCTCTCCCCTCCTTTTCTCATGACCAGCACCACGAAACAGTTGCGGCCAAACGGAAAGGGGGGCTCAATCATGTAAATGAATTAATTATCTTAATGCTGACTACTATCACAAGCAGTCAGCTACAGTAAAATAACCGAGTCACTAACTTGCAAAACAAAAACCTGCAGCGTCAAGTCAACGATGACTGCCCAACTATCACAAACACATAACTTTTCTTCAGCAATCATTTACATGAAACACTGAGTGATAATGCTTGACATTTGTCAATCTGATAACACAAAAATGATCTTAATCAGATATGCAGACGACAGGGCAGTATCATCTAACAGCCAGTAAGGACTGCAGCATTCATCGGGATAAGATTATCAATTCACAGAAATTAATGCCAGAATAATCCAAAGTGACATGCATAAGTTGCAAAGGTTGGTTGGTTGGGGTTGAACAGCATTTTCAGCATAAACAGACAATATCATGGAAAAGTTTATTAACGATATTTAGTTGGATAGGTAACTGACCCCCGCCCGCCAAAAAGTGCCACCTAAATACAAATCGTTACAATTACGATAAACTTATCAGAATCACTTATGAACAAAATTTGCTGAGTATTTCTGAGATTTAAATACTTTAAAATTAGTATTAAAAAAACTAGTTTCCAGTATGGCAATATTCAGTCAACTTGCAACAATAATAAAGTAATGTTTACGCTTTTTAATGAAATGAAAAGGATGGTTTTTATCAATAAGGGCAAAATTCTGGTAAAAGTTCTGCCACAAGATAAGGGTTATAGTGCTACAATCGAATTAAGTTCGTGACAAGCAATAGTCGCGTTCAGCAGTGGACTGACTGTTGGGAAGACTGACGCAGTGGGTTCTGCAGAGAGCAAGTACAGCAGCAGCAGAAAATGCATGGTCCACATGAACGAGGACTAACGCCATTTGTTGGCAACCCCATCTGCCTGCATCAAGAAAACACTGAGGATCCCGAAAAAGTGTGACAATCTCCATCAGCATATGGCTCACAGACCCAATGTTCTGCTGGAGGGTGGCAGTAAGATCTGGTACACGGAACACCAGAAGCAGGACAGGAAAGGCAGATGAGGCCACTGAAACATTACTTAAATGCAAAGTGGATATATGCTGTGTGCAGGAGAGTTTACGGAAAGAAGTTGGTACTAAAATGTTAGGGAAGAGGGCTTAAGATATGAATTCTTCTGGCAAGGCTGCACACAGAATGTGGTACGGGTTGGATACTGAAGTGAGTAGGCCTAGGCAGGTGTGTTGTTTTAAATTTAAACGAAGGAAAGAAAATGCAAGGATCAGAGAACTGTTGGAACTAGAACCGGTCAATTATCAAGAAAGGTAGCTTAAGATGGTCTGTACATGTTGAAGGTAATGACGATGCTGAGTGGTTGAAATACTGTATAACAATGGAGGTTGATGGAACAAGACAAGTCGTCCGAGAAAGAGTTGGTGGGATTTGTAGCAAGGTGCATATGAAGAGGATGCCCCAAGAGGATGTACAGTCCAGGAATAAATGGAGAAGGAAAATCAAAGTGGAGGAAGGTGCAACTGGCTAACCGGTGTTGGGTAAGTTACTTTTTAAAAGTAATTAGTTACAGTTACTAGTTACTGCAGTGAAAAAGTAACTAAATACCGTTACTAGTTACTTTTTTGGAAAAGTAGCTAGTTACAGTTACAAGTTACTTTTGAAAGTAACTAGTTACTTTTCAGTTACTTTTTAATTAAATTAAGTAAAGTTTCGCAAATGGACACAAAAAGGTGGAAAAAGCAGATGGTGTCAAAAGTATAAGTTTGTTGAAGTAGCAACTCTGCTACAGATATTGTAATGTTTGATAGATTTTTTTTCTTTGGCTTACACAACGATTTATTTATTTTTTAATAGTGATACTTTTATAAAATAATTTTATCAGTTTTATTTTAATAATTAATTTAAATTCGTAGCATCTTCACATTGCACCTCAAAATAGTTAACTGTGATAACCAGCAGGTATTATTTTCCTCCGTTGTGAACTGACTGGCATCTGCTAGACAAGTGACACCACCACCCGTCTACTGTATGATACATCCATGACGCGACCCTGCCAGCGCCAGTCAGTGCCGTGCCGTGCTGCTGCTGCAGCTGTTAGGCCTACTGCTAGTGACGAGTCGTAACGGCGTAGACACTGCAGGACGTCATCAGTAAGACAGTGCACGTCATGATGACCTGCTGCTGATCACAGACGTCCACTGCTGTTGCAGTACTCGGCAGGACCCGACACGGCACCGCCGCTAATCGCTAAACAGTTTACCTAACTGCATGTCTGGCAGCTGATCCACTTGTAAACAGATTATATTGATTTGAGTTTTGACTGTGGTTTGGGACTCTGCCGCCTGCTTGCCAGCAGGCGGCAGAGTCCCAAACCACAGACTAAAAAGTAACAATAAAGTAACGAGTAACGACTATGTCCCGTTACTGGAAAAATGTAACTAGTTACGTTACTTCGTTACACTGCAAAAAATGTAACGCGTTACGTTACAAGTTACTCAAAATTGTAATTTCGTTAACGCGTTACTACCCAACACTGTGGTTAACCCAGATCCACCTGGGAAATGGCTGTTAAGTAACTGTGTGTGACACCTAGGTCATCAATAACGAATTGCAAATGATATGATGAAAGGCAGTAAGCAGCTGTGAACAGGGAATGCAGTGTGATATATTTCATATATCAATAAAGCAATAACATTAAGTTTTGCAACCCACACTGCAGGTAAAATAGCTTCCGTTATTGTTACTAACTGGAAGACATTACTTTGTAGTCTCCCATCTGCAGCTTACTTCGCTACTTTTACAATAAGCCGTGATGTGTTGCAATGTGTTGACCGACCATTTTTATCATACTTTAAACATCAATAAGTGTCAGAGCACTGAAGGAAAATGAGTAGACGCTATAGGTTATGCATACAAATGAAGAATATAGCACATAAAACATGTGCTGCACAGTGCAGGTCTAATCACTATTTCCTTAGCAATTCTCCAGGAATCACCAACAACCAACTAGCTACAAGTGGATGAAACAAAAATGTACCAAAAAATGAGTATGTTAAACCAATGGAAATACGGACAACAAACATGCATTATGCCTGCCAGCAATATCTGCTGGGCACGACTCTACCGTCATAAGCAACTACAACCAGAGATTGTGCAAAACAACAGCACACACAACAAACAGGTGATAGACACAATGTGGAAGAAAGGTCAAGATGGCAAACATATAAATAAGTTACATATGCAGTTTACAAACACACACACACACACACATCACATACAAGCACACACAAATCTATATACACTGCATTATGTACAGTTAACATAACTATCAGAAACAAATGTGATTAACAGCAGTAAACATAACATACACACAAAATTCTCGCAAATTATCACACTGACAACAGCTTGAAAAATATGAAACACTTGCTGTCATGTGTTTGTGTCATATCTCATAACCCACAGCCACATAAACCAAACAAAACAACATAGTGGAACAAAACACTGTAGTTTCTGAGAAAGGACTTGATGCTTAATTTAATGATAAAAAAACCTTTCCACAGTTGTTACTTGTAAGATCTGTTTGCAGTTCTGTTACACTACAACACGACGACAACATTTGTTTAATGGCTATTTTTCAGGACAACCCGAGTGAGCCGGTACCAGAATGTCTCCACTTTGGATTTTACTGGAGCTAAGAATAATGCAGATGGTGGTGACAACTGGAGATATATGACGTGCAAAGCACCAGTCAAACTGTCACCACCAACATCCAACAAACCAACATCTAGCTTTTTACAGGCTGGATGCCCTTCCTGTCACCTATCTGTTAAGCTACAAAAGCCTTGCAGGTTATGTCCGAAAATTCTGCAAAGAAACACTGTTATTTCAGAGAAGTAGCAGTTTTTGTTGCAGTGCATTTCTATAGCTCCACTCTATGCAGTCAATCTGTAATGACAAAATCTGGTCACATACACTACGGAAATCAATTAGGTGCAAATGCAGCTGCAACAACGCAGTCAATCAGCAGATAATGAAGTGACTTCAGGCGTGGTTCACAATGCAATAACAAAGTCATTTTCAGAACATGTGGAAACAACATACACAGCAAAGTGTTTGGAATCGTCGACTACATGTATAGGAAGAACCATGTCCGTGAGTAATAATGGCTTCTAGTTAAGTTCAAACTGACTCACACTCATGACCAACTCACAGCCTGAGTGCTAACACCAGTCCAGCACTGCAGCTGTGGAAGCCACAGAGCTTGCAAGGGACCACAAACGAGTGGCAAATTTTTTTTCTGAAAATGTTTAAAAATTGTTACTCCACCTCCATGACTGAAATGAAGTTCTGTCCAACCCATAAGTCACAGCAAAAAGCTGATGCTTCTCAACATAGGAGGGAGGAGCTCTCACAATCGGCAATAAGAAAAACCTTGCGAGGAGGGGCCGCAAGATCACAAAACATGCTGCTCTCTAACACTCAGCATAACTCTAATGCTGACCAAAAACCAATTAAAGTCATGGGTACGAATTGATATGGTTATCAGTTAACTGGCAGCCATCACAAAACAACAACTATAATTACTTTAGAATCTTCCTACAAACATTAACTAACCATCAAGTAACAAAAACAATCAATATATCATTGCAAACTATGCATAACAAACTGTAACTACTAGTTCTAACACCTTACATTAGTCACATAACCCGATGACTGACTTCGGTTTAACATTATAACTGCTGACAATACCAAACATAATGCTTCACTTTAGACTTCATCAACTGACGATTTTAAAAATTAGTCTGTTGTCTTTTACTCCTACTTCCAGCTAAATGTATCCTTTAGTGATAAACATATTAAAACAATCCAGTTTTTAGCTACAAATAATTTACATGCAGCATATATGTCTTATCAAAGTACCAGCATTTTGGTACCAAAAATGTTTTTCACTTTGTTACCTGAAATTCTTTACTTGAAGTTGATACTTGAAAATTGATTTCGTTTACTTAGTTAATGGGCTTGAGCACAGCTTCACAAATGCTCAGACTGCAAGCATCTTATATACGTAATGACTGTTTTCATAACTACTATTTTCTGTCATTTTCATCAACAAAATTTTCCTTTTGACTCCAAGACACAATTGGTTAATAAGAACTTGCAGTTTTTGTTACCACAAAGTCTACGAAAACACCATTACTGCACATGAATCAGCAAGGAAAGACATCAAAGGTTGAGAATAAATTCAAATCAGGTCTTAAAATGTCCTGTAGATTCTGGCATGGAATGCTTGCATTCCCTGATATTTGAGACTATGATATATCACACTGCTTATACAATTAGCCGTGTCTTAAAAACACCAGACCCCAACAATATATATTCCTGCTATGAACATAGTTTTCATACAATGTTTTATTTTAATTAAGAATTAAATGCAGACTATTCAAAATAAAGTGGTATTAGTGAAATTATGAAGAGGGTGACAGGGGTTCGGTTATTTTTTGAGACACAGTGTATAATTTTACTGCTACATCTTTACAGTTCCATCACACATCAATTATCCCAATACGGCAATAATATTACACGAGCGTGTTCCCTTAGTCCAGAGTGAAGAATGTACCATATCGATATGTACCGACTTGTGACAGAAATATAACAAATAAAAGCAGCTATAAGCAACTGTCAATCAAGCATCCGTGTACGATGATTTCCAGTATTGCAACATGGAAATAATTTCAACAGTGTACAATTAGTTAACCTACGAGAAATCAATATGTCAACAGCAGCAGCAACAGACTCAACAGTTAGCAAAAGATGGTAACACTCTTGGCAATCCCAACAAATCCACTAAATGTGTGCAATACATCAGTTTAAAAACTCAACATAGTTATGAGGAATAAGCCCCTTCTTGCCACACAAGACGCCTTCCAGCCAACCAGGTTCTCTTGACTGGCGCACTGTGTACACACAACAGCAAACAGCATAAATTATGGCTGCACAGCATACTCTGCATGGATCTAATTGATGAAGTAAAATCAGCAAAAAGTAGACAAACTCAGACGGTGCAACCCATAACAACCCCGCAACCTTGAACCCAAACTCACAGCCACACCAGGGTACCAAACCTGGTAACTCCAGTTTCAGTCCTTTACTACCTCCATCAAGGAGGTCTTGTTTTCAGTCTGTTTGTCTCTTAACAGGATTACACAACTCAGCCAACTACTCAACCAACTTTCACAACATTTGGAGGAAGGTGGCACAGGTGCCATGGCAGAATCCATTAGATTTTGGTGGTAATCCAAACCACATTACATTAGGGTCAGGGTAGTGCTATGGTTACAGTTAACATTCCCCATCATAGCTGGCAGAACTAATTACAGTCAGGTGAGGGCCAAGAATACCCTGCAACACCGGGGATGTTTTATCCAGCATTTGTTGAATGGTAATTAAACATATGCATCTGCTGAGTGTCCTTCTAGTTTGCTTATTGGGTGGAAAGACACAAATGTGTATATATTAATGCACATAGCAGGAACACAATGACTACCATTATTTAGTCATAGTGGTAGTGTGTTGGTCTGTACGTTCTTCTCTACTCAGTTGGAGTGAACTGGTTTTCTATTTTGATTTTGCGGAATTATGGATTTCAAAAGTCAGACTATACTTAACATGAAAACTACCATAGACACGAATGTGACTATTCTAGACAGTACACCACGTATCATCTAATTCACAAATAAGAGATGCTGTTGATGCAAGCGATAATAATTTCAGTCAACCTATCAAGCAAATGCTAAATCCCTGTCTCTATGCGAAGGCTTTCTTACCATTGGTGATAATCTGGTTTGGTTCAAATGACAACTCGGAGTCATTTTCAGCTTCACATGCATAAAGGGTTCGCACCCTTCGCCTGCGAATAAACAATACATGCCTGAACAGCTCACAGTTGTATTCCACATCAACGCACCACTGTATAATGAAAACAACAAACATAAAATTTGTTGCAATGACCCTTAATTCAGCTCCTGACATCACTGTCATTATTACTCTCGCTCTAATTCTGTCTAATCATTTCCCCCATTTACGATGATGCATAGCACCGCTTGGTTTTAAGTCCAGATCATTAATATCCTTGCGAACAACCTTTTTCCCAGTTTCCCTGGGCTTACCTCTTTTTATGGCTTCCTCAACCTCCAAAGTAACACATTTTCACCAATCATCATCATCCTTTCTTAAAACATGTCTATACCATCACTATCTATTCTTTGTACCACTTTTACTATGTCTTCTATTCACAACTGCTGCCTTAATTCAACATAAGACTGTTTATACCTTAATTTCACGCCACACATCCATCTAATCATTCCCGTTCCTGTCCAAAACAAAATCAATGCCAGTTCACTGAAAAGAGAAAATAACCTGTCATTGCACCACTGTATATGGAAGTATAAACAATAAACTGCAGTAGACTACAAACCCAAGATCGTGGCTCTGTGTAACACTGCCAGACATACTGGAACTAGTTAAGCTTGAAGCTGCAATTAACAATAAAATACAGACACTAGTTTTAACAGCCATTTTCCAGGACAATCCGGGTAAGCCGGTATCAGAATTTCTCCATTCTGGATAAAATTGGAACTAAAGATGATGAGGATGATGGAGGTGGTGGTGACAACTGGAGCTGTAATACACGCAAAGCTCCAGTCAAATCATCATCAACAACAATAACAATAATAAATCGTCACCAATAACAATAACTACTAGAAGGACATATTGACGACGAGCGTCAATTCAAGATGGCCAAGCGCCTGGTGACGCCACTGTTCTGAAATGGTTTTTCCGCGATAACTTTGTTATTTTTCGTTGTCGAAAAGAATAGCATTTTTGGAATCAGTGAATTTTTCTACGTGTGACTATATGCAAATTTTCAATTTTCATGATGGTCATGTGACCACTTTTCGGCCAAATGGCTGGTCACAGACGCTCCAGACTAGCAAAATAGCAAAAGGCACACCTTCAGACTCTCAGCTTTCCATCGGTTCCATTGGTTTGGGGGCAAAACTGTTTCCTGTAGGCTGTGCACAGGACAGTTGAAGGGTACCGTAAAAATGCGAAAAATGCCAGTTTTGGATCTGGTTCCGCCCACGCTACAAAATTCCGGAAATTTTTCATGATAGCACCCGTCCTCACCTCCACTTTGACAGTTTGCCACCGAAATTGCGGCTATCTGTCGTCTCTATGATAGACTTAGGGTGCATTACAATTATTACAGAAAAAACATAGTCATTTTGGTTTGGCCTGGAGCCACCCATGCGCTGATCACGGTCTAAGTCGGCTCACAAGTGTATTCCATATAACAATAGGTGTGTGAAAAATTTTATCCAGATCGGTTCAGATTTGGCAGTATGATGGCAAAAAACCTGTTTTTGAGTAAAAACAGAGCACGGCCAAGCCTATGTTTAGGCTTAGCCGTCAATAAAATACAGTAAAAATAAATTATCACAGTCCAATCCTCTAAACAGTTATTCATAATCATTTAAAAAGTTAATACTCATATTCTGTTAGGCTTATCATTACATCGGAGACACACGCAGAATGTAAGCATTTCAGGCACACAATACACACTCTTTGTTTTTGTTTAATCCAAGGATATCACAGGTTAGGCCCTGGAGGTCTCAACAGGTTTTCTGACCCTAGGAAAACCTGCAGGGATTACTGGAGCATGATGTGTATGTGCTGGATGCTCTTCCTGATGCCAACAGACTTGGAGTCAAGGCCACAAATTCCAAGGCCAAGGCCAAGGCCAAGGCCAGAGGGGTCAAGGCCAAGGCCAAGGCCAAGGCCTTGACCTCCAAGGCCAAGGCCAAGGCCAAGG
>Ga0049107_10000195_pt1 | contig 16159 bp, 10 predicted proteins | sample WorMetilPIANOSA1_FD_61187 | JGI IMG/M metagenome (GOLD analysis project Ga0049107, IMG submission 61187) | Marine gutless worms symbiont microbial communities from Max Planck institute for Marine Microbiology, Germany - Olavius ilvae PIANOSA.1 | ecosystem: Host-associated > Annelida > Digestive...
GTGACCTTGACCTTGACCTTGGATCCGGCCATACGGCATACCGTCGTGCATCACTCATCGACCTCTACCTATATACCAAATTTCATTGAAATCGAAGAAACTTTTTGTGGACGGACGGACCGACGTACGGGCGGACATTTTTTCACCTCTAATATTATTAGGTCGACTTTTGGAAGTCGACCTAACAATCAATTTCAAAAATCATCAAATTAGCATAGGATTCTCGTGTATTAAAGAAATTCAAATTCAATTACATTTAGCTGAGAAAAGCTTCTCCTACACTGAACACAAGCAATTGGGCTGTTTACTGTTTACGATCTATTTAACTAGGAATGCTTTGTACAGTAGTCTGTGCATAATTTCTATGAACAGTTGTCACAGAAATACTAATGCCATGTTCCATTGGTGTTGTGATACCGTAACATCAGAATTATGCATACCTAAGATGCAGTCATAAAGTTATAAATTGGTGATCACAACATGTGAGATCGGTTGTTTTTCGCTGACCAAGTACATGACAAAATGGTGACAAACAACAATTTGTAGGGTGAACGAAGCATCATCCTAATGTTTTTAAGAAATTAATTTCTTGATGTACAAAGTTATGAAATAATTGTAAAAATGACTTGGGCGATTTACAGCGAACTGTAATTGTTGTTATTTCGGCCTATGAAAGCAGTTGTGCGTGATTGGGGTATATGTAAAATGTCTTCATGCATCAGTATGTCAGTTTTTGTTTACCTCCACAGCCCATCATAGAGGGACACATCCAACTCATAATCCCATAATCTAGTTAACTTGTATTCTTGTTATCATGAGATTAAGAGCTGAATAGAACATGGCATAAATGTTATGATCAAATTTTAAGTGTGCCCAAAAAAGCCAAATGTTTTTTTGCTATAACTTTAAAAACTGTTGACAAAGTTCCATCAAATCTGGCAGGTAGGTGCAGCAATTAACATTGAACAGTGTAAAACTATCCACTTCACCTGGCGTGTTTACACACACTACCTGGTAAAGTTACAAGAGACAGAATTGTGACAAGATATGTGCAACATTTGAGGAAATTTGTTAACAACTTTTAAAAATATAGTAAAAAAAACACTTGGTTTACTTTTTTGTGCACAAGGTGTACTAACAATTGAAGGGCTACGTGAAAGAACCGAATATATTCCACAACTATGAGACTGAGAAAATCATTTGTAAAGCCGGTGAAGCGGCAGAATATATCAAGTTGTTTGGTTCTTCCACCCGAGATCGTCATGCACAATGCATTTAATGTTATTCTCTGAACGTCCACCGATATATGCAGATATATCTCGGGTGGAAGAACCGAACAACACGTTGTAATAGGTTTTGAACAGCTGGCTCAGTCGATTAGAATACGTAGACATTTGTTCAGTATATTAATCGAATAATTAATATTTAACTAATAATTTTTTAAACACTGAAATCTGACACTCCCCCTTCCACCAGTAAACAGAATATCGGAAATAGAACACCATTGTGTGATGGGCGGAAAAAAGAAATATATCGAGATGTTCGGTTCTTTCACGGAGCCATTCAATTGCAATAAGCAGTCAGTTAATAAGTTTTAAAAGTTCCGGGTACAGAAATGATCCTACCGTAAAATTGATCTGCAGTCCACCAAATACATAATCGAGAAACGAATAACTCTTTGTAACCTGTTAATGTAAACAACACTTGCTGCAGTAAATCACTGGCGGTTCAATATTATGTTAATAAACTAGATCACTCATGTTGTAACAGTTCTTCTGTGTTTGAAGTGGAAGTGGAAGCTTGCCTACAACAATATTCTCAGCCAGTCTCCAAAGGCTTTCCTTGGAGACAGGTCTGGGACCACTGGCTGACCCAGGTAAATACAGGTCAACTGAATTTTGGTATGGCTTCAGTTAAGGTACTGAAACTGGCATTAAATGCAGTTTCAGCACTGTTTTGGTTTCACTGAATAGAACCATAAGCACTTTCTATTTACAAGCTATTCACTGAAGCCGCGACTGGTTTTGGCACTGATAAACACAGCAGCTTGTTCACACTACAAACTCCATCAAAGATATTGGAGCTGGCCAAGAGACGTTTAGGTCGTTATCTTTGACCAGGCCAGACATCTTCAGGACAGCCAGTAGACAGACCGGTGAGTCATCCACAACCTGACTGGTTTAGTGACAGTCAATGAGACTAGCACTGTACGAGATGCTCATGACTAGGTCCAACGTCAGTATTAATCAGACAGCAGTATATTAAGCCAGTATATTAATGGAGACATTCTGGTACCAGTTAACCCAGGTGGACCTGGAAAAATGGCCGTTAAAATGGAGAAAGAGAGTTTATTAAGCCAGTCTCTGTAGCTAGCCTGTCACTGAGAGTTTCAGTGAAAGCAGGCCACTGGAGTTTCCATTTCAGCCGTTAGTGATAAACTGGCTTTGGTGGACCTGTATTGCAAATGGTGTTCAATTTACTTTTGATCAGATATCATACATACTTTCATCTCAACATCTGTCAGCTATATACGACACTGCTGTAAAACCAATAAAAATGGTGCAATGTGATTCGTCAAACAAAAGACATTTAACACAACAAACTGTTGTCATTCGACTTCATGTTAGTTAAGTATCTCAATCAATTAAATATATCAGATTTCACTGAAAACAAAACAACAGAAACTGCCCCGTGTCTCAGGAAAGTGTCACCTGTTTAATCTTCCACAACTTAAAGAAATTGCAACCAATACTCATAATTTGGGCATACAACATCCTGAAGGTCCTAGCTTCTAAATGCAAGCATAATCTCCCACCTCACCTTGGTTCTGATCTTACACTACACAGGAATACACTAATAGCCAAACATGCATGCTGTATTCCTTCCTGGATGAGTAAAATCTATACCAAACTTTACTAATTAAACTACTTGTTTGGAAATTCTTTTGATAACTTTCATACAGTGTATCCTGTCAGCAGATACAACTCTGTTATCAGAATACAGTTCTTATTAAATGGCATGTTTACTAACTTGACAAGGGCACGAAAATGCTTCATTTTGTACTTTCCAGATAAATTGCAAACTATGGACAGTAAATATCAGGGAAGTTGGAAATTGATGCATACTTTTAAAAGCTAGGATCACAAGGATACGGTGTGCCAAAAATTATGAACATTGATTCAAGTTTCTTCAGGTTATAGAAGATTAAACAGGCAAAAGTTTTTGAGACATGGTGTAGACGTGAACTCACTCGGCAAGATTCCAAATGAACAATTCCCGAGTTCTGGTATGACTTCTTCTTTGCCGCCTTCTTTGCATTGATACAAGGCCATTGCACCTGCACAGACCATCAAACTAACGGAATCAGATGAGCAAAAACACCATCATTTCTGAACAGTCATGGAGATGCACATCCTGTGCATGCACAAAGACAGTTTTTTGGGATAACATGAGCAATTCTAGTCATACACCCTTCCGAACACCATCAATGACTCACAAATGGCCGTAAGGCTCGAACCCTTTTGCAACGGGAAGGATCACTGTCTTAACCACAGAACCATGGCAACTCCTATCTCCGATCCATTATAAATACCTAAATATGCATAACGTCCAGAAAAAGTGGACACACTAAAATACCATTGAAAACTTTAGACACAATAATGTCCACTGTTGGTCTTTTGCTATCACACGATGATAAAACTTAATCAAAACTTTTCAACATGAAAACATGATAGTGCTAGAAAGCTTTTAGTCAAATTTCGGAAAAAAACTGGTGTAGTCATTTGTGAGTCAACTGATCAATGGACACTGCCGGTACAACTCGACAAAAATTGGGCACAGGCTGAAAACAATCAAAATATATCACACAATTCATAAGGTTGGTGGACTTGTACTTAGTCGACCGGACTCTACATACTGTTGTAATTTTGCAAGCTTACCAAAAATTAACTAAATACTAACTAAGTAAAATATGACAGCAATAATTTGTCAAAAGTGTTAATTCTCTGTGTCCACTTTTTCTGCATATGAATCACTGAAACTAATGAAAATACTATGCATACTGTTTTAGCAGTTTCCTCAACTACATCTGCTGTGTGCTGTGACTCTTGAAGAAAAATAAACTCATGCCTTCATACCATCATGTCACCAAGTTAAAGAATTTTACGTGATAATGAATGTTGACGTTATTATGCAAAAATTTATCAGCAACACACCACAATTATGTTTCAACTGAGCACAGAAAATAAAAACAGAAAGAAAAACAAAAGGAAATAAAAGCATAGAGTTAAAACATACAAGAAACTCGTCTATCGCTGACAAACCACGTGACACGTTTAGAGGTCCGTCAAGGTCACCAAACACAGTACCATCCCATATGTTAGGTATAGTTTCCGATTAGTGTGCTATAGTAACTTTGTCCGTAAAAGAGATATTCGACTTCAAAAATGCTGTGATGTTGAAAACCGTGCTAGGGGTCTGTCAAGGTCACTGAAAATGTCACCATTTGATAGAGAGCCTATGACTTCCTATTGACGTTCTATATAAATATGGCTCTATCTCATGCCTTTTCTGAGATCATATATATTCCATGTCAAAAAATATCACGACCTTGAGGGTCAATCAGGGTCATTGAAATGGTACCATTTGACAGACTGGGTAATGGGTATAGTTTCCTATTAGTGTTCTATAGTCACTTTGTCCCTAAGATATATGAATTGTAAATATACAGTGACCTTGAAACCCGAGTTAGGGGCTCACTCAAGGTCATCGGAACCGAAACGGATCGATCCGTCACCTAAGACTTCTTATTAACGTTCCATAGCAAACACGGGCCTATCTCGTACTGTTTCCAAGATAAACAGCGAATTCAGTCGAAAATCACCATTTTTTTAAACCCCTGTATGTTTTGCACCCCCGCTGAACAGGTTCCCCTTGGAATTGGGTAACGGCGCTGGCAATCAAAAAAAACTAGAATGATGGGGCTACCTGAGCGAGAAAGAAGTTTGACCATGTCTTCAGCTGTCTCGATACAATGCACCAACGTTACAGATGGACAGATGGAGAAAGAGACGGACTAACAGATGGATGGACACTGGGCAACAGCAAAGACCGTTCTTACATATAGCGTCGTGTGGTAAAAAACAAAATAAATCTCCAGAAAATTCACCGATGACTTAGCGGCCTTCATGAGTTCTTCGACAGTTGTAGAAAAACTTCCAATCATGTCATGGTCACCATCATCATCAAAGTCATAACACTCAACCTCCAATCACAACAACACTATCATTCACAATCACTGGCCTAACAAGAGCACACTTTCAGTTACTAGTTTTCTGAAGCTATTTGACCGTACAATTATTATCACCACCGCCGCTGCCACGGACGATGACGACGACGACTACTACTACTACTACTACTACCCATGAATCAAAAAACAGGACGCTCCATTCATGCCCATAACTTCGGCAAATGTTGACTATTTTTCAAAGGTCTTCCATCATCAGACTCAGCAGCGATTGTGCAACAAAATAATCATAACTTAAGATTTCATCACACCTTAAATGCGTCGCTACACTACCTTGTAAAAAAGTGTTTAAATGTAATTAGCACATTAATTAACACCAGCTGCAGACTGTCCGTCGTGAGCTTATAAGTAGAATTATTGGTTTATTCAGACAGCTGAAGAAAAATTATGGGTAAGAGTAGGGTGTGCTGTTTTTTTACTCACCATGTACAGCTACTACTACTACTACCACCATCGCCATCACTACAACTCTGGGACAACCATTAACCATTCATTGATGTCATCACTGGTTAACATTTATAAATTCTCTTCATTTATGATCCAGATTTCTCAAATCCATATAAATTCTTTTCATGTTATCATCGGCCGACCTATACCTTGGTTCAACAATCCCATTTCATATATCTTTACTCTCAATCATTCTCATTTTTTCCCTATAAAATACCAATTGAGAATTCGAAGTAGTTTTTCTGTAACTGTCATCTCAAATAAACTCCATATGCCACTACATCTCTTATGCACCCATCACTGACAACTGAAGGGCTGCGTGAAAGAACCAAATAAGTTCCACATCTATGAAACTGAGAAAATCACTTGTAAAGCCAGTGACGCAGCAGAATATATAGAGTTGTTTGGTTCTTTCACCCGAGATCGTCATGCACGATGCACTTAATGTTCTTCTCTGAACGTCCGCCAATATATGCGTCGTCATGCATGACGATCTCGGGTGAAAGAACCGAACAACTCGATATATTCTGTCACGTCACTGTCTTTACGAGTGATTTTTGTCCGCTGCAAACGTCCGCAGATATATGCATCGGGCATGACGATCTTGGGTAAAATAACCGAACAACATGTTGTAATAGGTTTTGGAGAGCTGGCTGCAGTCGATTAGAATATGTAGACATTCGTTTAATATATTAACCGTCGTATAACCGAATTTAACTAATAATATTTTAAAACTCTAAAATCTAACACTCCCCTTCCACCAGTAAACAGAACATCGGAAACAGAACACGATTGAGTGATGGGCAGAAAAAAGAAATATATCAATATATTCGGTTCTTTCACGGAGCCCTTCAATTAGCATACTGTATCAGTACTGTTTCAGCCCACACCTTTAACACAAACCGCACACAGCCATTTCCATACAGTTCTCATTGTATCACACCGTTCCACTCTAATCATCATCTTCATCTTACACAAATTCACCCTCATTCTTTTACTTAAGTTTTTCTAATCATTTCTTCATCAACATCCGCTGTCGCCACCTAATCATCCCTATATAACGGTTCCCAAGGTAAATTAACCCGAAACTCCCTAGAAATTGCTTCCATAATGACTGCAAATAGCAAAGGATAACAATAATAACAAATAACAAAGTCCCATGAGATTCTATAGGACAACAATGCCATAGAAAACATTATTTAAAAACGCTTACTATCTAACGAAAACTACAGCAGCAAGTCTAAATGGGACAGTAACGTGCATCGGTTACCTTGATTGGCAGTGAATAATTCCCGCCACAGAATCGACTAGCTTTGACGTCAAATGGACGCCATTTCGGGTTCAGGTCATTTTTAACCACCTGCAAAAATTAAAAGAAAACTAATCAAAATGAAAGCATATCTCTAGACTAGTCTCAGAGTTCAATCAAATGATCTGACAGGTGAAGACGATGACGACATCTAACTAGAGGGACATTCATCAAAGTGCATACCTACGACAAGTGCATGGCAACCTCCACCTGAGTGATTCAGGTCAGTCCACACTCAAATTCCAGACTGCCACTTGATTGCTGTCGATAATTAATCACACATATTTGTCCAAAAATCCCTCAAACACAAAGCGTACTGCTACCACTGTGATAATATGCATTACGATCCTAATCATCACATAACTGGGCCATCAACTAGATAATTTCGTCAACATCCGTCCACAATTGATTAATGTATTGCAGTAACACAGACACACAGACACATGAACAAACTCAATAGCATAACTTTCTACCCCACCGGAGCTAATAAAGAAACAATGTGGGACATTCTGCAGTATGGAAGCAAGTTGGCGCTATGCTATTCCTTTTGTCAATAATGTCACCATCTTTGTCATCAGTAACCTATATAAGAGTCAAACTTGGGTTTGCCGGGCATAAACAGATTCAATACCTTAACCAAAGCAGTTCCTTGATGATGAACTACAAATTTTAAATTCTCTCTCTCCATTTTAACGGCCATTTTTCCAGGTGGACCTGGATTAGCCGGTACCAGAATGCATCCATTCTGGATTATACTGGAGCTAAGGATGACGGAGGTCATGGTGACAACTGGAGTTATAATACGTACAAAGCTCCAGTCAAACTGTTGCCACCAACCGATAGTGTCAAAGCACTGAAGGGAAAATTTTTTCCCCCACTAATTCTTAGGAATTGTATTAAAGCATTCAAATCACGTTGGCATTAAAGAAATAACGCAATGTGTGCACAGACCTCAGTTCGGTGGACTACTTGCAGCTTGCCATCAGGCATCTGTCGACTAAACTGCAAATATGGATCAGACTTTCCCAAGAAATCCTGTTAGAGATAACATAACACCATCAATGTCTTCATGTCATGCAAAAAATAACTGAATCCAGCACTGTCCAATGTCGTCCTGGAAGCTAAGAAATGGGGTCTCCTTTCAGTCTTATACAATCTCCGCAAAATTTTGGAAAATCAAGATTACCGACTTTTCAATCAAATAGTTACAGATCCTCAACACTGTCTTAACTGTATACTCCCTCCAATAAGAACCTGTATTTTTAATATGCATGACCGTGGCCACGCTTATAAGCTGCCGTGTTGTAAATACAATACACATAAACAGTCTTTTTTAAACAGATGTCTTTTTAGGTATATGTAGGGTTACTCTACACTAGACTATGTGTGTATATATGTATAGCTTCATGTGCGTAGTTTTTATATCGTGTATTTTAATATTTCATGATTCTCTATACTGTGTAACAAGATGCGATTGACAGCTTGATAATAAACACTTTATTATTATTATTATTATTAAGTGTCTTTGTAAGAGCCAATAAATGGCACACAGGCCAATATTGCACTGAATACTGGGCTCTGTGCAAATTACTGATCAATCACGTGATTAATGGTTAAAATTTTTAATAAATCTCAATAAAAAAAATCTAAGTAAAAGCTCGTCAATTATATCTGTGCAAGACAGCCAATGACAACTGTTTTCTTTGATTAGATGAACCTGTCAAACCTATGTAACTTTTAAAGACTGTTTTCCATATATGCAACATCCGTTCTGTACAAAATGCCATCTAGTAATTTACACAAAAAGCTAATGATAACTCTAAGCATATGCCACCATTTTCCAAATACAAACAAATCCAGAAGTGTTAACACATTGCTTAGAGATGGGCAGATTAGTAAACTGGCATCAGATTCATAAAATCAATCAACTAAATCAATCTTAGTCAACATTATGAGTCTTAATGAAATGAATTAATCTCTCCATATATTCAACACCCCAATAAGGATTACCCTCCTCAGAATTTCGGCAAGATATTGTTTTGGTCGAGTGATGAAGTTAATAGGTAGTAAAAAGTAAATTTGACGATATATTTATGCTGACACATGTGACGGATGGATATATGCTGCTTTGTTACAGTGACAATAAAAGCAAAAAAGTTACCTTATTGTCCAAGCCTTTAGCAGAAAACAGCAAATGCAGTACGTCATTTGCAGTACCAACCTCAACAGCTCTAAGCTAAAACGCACATCAAACACAATCACGTACTCTGTACATTGTAGAAACCAAAGAAAGCAAATCAAAAGTGAACAGAAATGGAACCACATCATCATTTCACTGCTCTTTCAAAGTACAACTACAAAGGTTTCAGGTTGGTTGGGGTTTAACGGCATTTTCAGCACAAATAGGCCATATCATGTCACAGAGAAAGTTAAAAGTTTGTTTAAAATGTTTATCTCTGACAGGTAGTTAAATTGTTAAAGATGTGTTGTTTAGAAATGTTGGTTAAGATGTGTGAGAGTTGGGAGTTGGAGTAGTGCTTTTCTCTAATATTATCGTATGCAGAACATGAAGTTAGGATGTGTTCGACTGTTAAAAGAGATTAACAGTGTTAGTTACAGTTTTGGGGATTGTTCTTTATTAAGTAAGTAGGAATGAGTTAAATGAGTGTGACCGGTTAGAAGTCTATTTAAAATAACTTGTTCTTTTCTAGAATACGAGTGGTGTGATGGTAGAAGATGTTGAAGTTTAGGAAATATTTTGTAGAGTATGTTGTTTGGGAAAGAATCCGAAATAGTGAATAAGATCAATGGCCTTTTTAGGCGCCTCAAGCGATTTGGTTACACGACTTGCAACATTACAGTGTCAGATTTGATAGACACCTCTGGTCGTGATCTTTTCTGCAAACTCTGTTCATCTGATCATTCTCTGTATCATTTGCTACCACCAGGGAGAAAGTATAGTAACTTGTGAAATCGTGGTCATCCCTATGAACTCCCGGAGTATTGCACCAACCTGCATAAAAAGTCTTTTATTATTCAATCACTGTATTTGTACATTTGATTTTTTTACATTTGTGAGTTGTCTTTTAACCGTGACTTTGCACATTGTTGACGTGCATTTGACATGTCTAATAAATATTACTTACTTACTTACTTAGCTTGCCATTTGGTAAGGATGTAGTACCAAAGAGTAGGGAGAGCATCTGAAGGTGGAATGGGAATTACTTGTGTGGAGGAAATTGGAGTAACGCGTGCTAATTTGTCTGCTTTGGTGTTACGTTTGATACCGACGTGACTTGGTATCCAACTGAAAATTATATTGTACTGGTGATTATGCAGGTCGTTATAATTAAGGAGGATATCTAGAGTTATTGGGTTACTGAGATTTTTGTGAATAATTGACTGCAGAGCCGACTTAAAGAGTCGGAAAAGAGGATATAGAGTTTACAAAGGCTTCACCACTTCAAGCTGCTTTACCTTAACAGAAACAATAACATTGTAGCAGAAGATTGCAAGGGGCCAACTTATTGCTGCAACATCACACAACATGTCCGCATTCGCTTGGCAAGGAACCGGGTGCGGAATTAACCGCCAAGTCTTCTGTCTGAGTGATGCAACTCTGTCCAGACGATCTCGAAATGCACAACTGACGTCCAAGTCTAAATTGGGTAAGCAACTCAACAGGTGGCACCTAGAATGTGATGGACTCTTTAAGCGCTCGGCAGAATCTGATCTCCATCCGACTACCATCGGTCAGCACATACATAGCGTTGTTCTCAAGACTGTCCTGCCTGGCATGCAATATCCCAAAAATCCTAGCTTCAGAAGATTACTTACTTTACTTTGCAATTTGTCAGGTTTGTGGAAATGACACACGTTCGCACATCATTGCTGCATTTGTGAACATACGTTCAACAAAGAAGACTGTATTTTGACTAAAACTTTGTATCTGCTTAAAGGACACAGTGCAAAGAAGTCGCTGAAATAATTTCTAAGTAAGAGTTGGAACAAGCGAAGTCTATAGAGGCTGCCAAAAGAACTTAAAAGACACGGTACGCTTAACGGGTATCTATGGAAGTGGCAGACCACAACTGCACATACTGCAGAGAATGTGGATCTCGGTAATGATCTCATGTTAACTCAGAACGATGTGATACAGATAAGTCAGTCACATCAGTCAGTATGTGAAATTTCAAAGGAATACTGGAGTCTGTCGTCACAGCCATACACAGGTTTCAGAGGAAAAACGTGCCTATTCAGTTGCTATTCAGTATTCTCAAGTAGTGAGCAACATAACGAAGGTGAGGTGGGAAATTATACACGAGTCTAGAAGCCAAGTGGTTTCAGGATATCGTGTGCCAAACATTACGTACATTGGTTCAAGCTGCTTTTGTTCTAAAAGAAACCTAGCAGACATTTTTTTGTACACACGGTACTGTTAACACACTGTAACTGGCAGTTTACAATAACATTATAATCAAAATAATAAATCGATGTCACGTGCAATAATTAAATACAACTGAATCATATTTCATTACTTACAGTAATGGTTCCACTTCCAGCTTTTGTAGTTCCCTTCAGCATCAGCTGCCTGGTAAATGGACTCCCAGCTACCAACTACAATTTTCCAACAAGCTTTGTTATCGTGTAACCAACATTAATAAATTGTCTTCATTTATGATCCAGATTTCTCAAATCTACATTAACTGATTCTTTTCGAATTATGATTGGCCGACCTCTACCTTGGGTTAACAATCCCATTTCATAATATCTATATCTTTACTCTCAATAATTCTCATTTTGTCTCATAAAACACCAACTGAGAATTCCAAGTAGTTTTCACGTAACTGATATCTCAAATAAACTCCATATGCCACTACATCTCTTACGCACCCATCATTCATCAGTTTATTGTGACCCTCAAAATGATCATTGCTGCTGCAGCTGCTGTTGCTACTACAGTTATTAATACTACATTCGGTTTCATTTAACGGCTTATTTTTCTGGAAATTACTCCAGGTTAGGCCGGGTCTTCAAAGGAGAACCTTTTTACAGGCCAGATGCCCTTCCTGTCACCCAACAAACAGTGTCAAAATACTGTACGGGTAATAGCAACATGTACCGTAAATATTTCTTGTGAATTTTCAAGGTCAGACATCATTCCTGTCTTTGTTCAATTCCTAATCAATAGTGTATACTCTGATTCTCCAGCAAGTTCATAGAGCAGCTGCTATCGTCATACATACCTCCAAAGTTAACAAAAGTAGTTATTTTATTTATTATTTTATTTATTATGAAAGTCGTATTCAAGATACAATATAAAACCGTGTAAAATATACAGCAGCTTACATCAAAAAAATACAATGAAAACATAGAAAATAGTAAAATAGAATCAAATAAAAGGTAAAGTAAAAGAGGTACATAAAAAGTTAATACGTGCATAACCAGTTTATCATACTGCAAACATCAAAAACATTAAACTGTTCATTTGATAGACAGCTTAAACCATCTTTCACCTTCAGCAATTCCCATACTAGAGTCGTCGATGTATCTGTCATTTCAGACTCGATATACTATTTGCACACATTTGCAATAAAACGTACACTAAAATTGGGATTGATCACATCATTAACCCTACATTTGTAGTACTTTTCACTGCAAACTTGCACATTAGGACCAAGCAACGAACGCATTCGACCGTATGTAACAACACGACGTGCGATAAAGTTTACCACTGCATTCTTCAAGCACAAACAAGAGCGTATAAACTTTAATGATCGTTGACAAAATACATCTCAGAAAGGTGTGTTGTCATTTCTACGATGTATTTTGTCAACGATCATTAAAGTTTATACGCTCTTGTTTGTGCTCGAGAAATGCAGTGTATATATATCATTTTTAACAGTCATTTAGTACTAACAAGAAGACACTAGAAGGCATGTTCAATACTGAACAAAGCAGATGCAGATAAAGACAATACAAAGACATAATAATACATATCGAATTACATTCACTAGTCAATAAAATTAAAAATATAAATGCAAATGAAACCACACCTCTCCAAGTGTACATTCAATCTGGCCGAGGAAATCATCATCAGACACTTGCGGGGTCTTGTTGTCGATGTCATACACAGCAAAACGCAGTTTCTGTACCTCTTCAAAGAAATAATCCAGCTCAAAGGCACGAGAAAATTGCGGGCTCAGGCAATTTTTCACATTCTCTGTCCGTCCAAACTAGGCACACAACAGCTGCCAACTCAGAAACACATTCAATGGTCATGCTGTCCAACAACGGTTAGTTCGCTGCCATCATCAATAGCAGTGTAATAAGGCCTGTGCTAAGCATGCAAATGCACTTATACTTATTTACTGAGATGGCAGTATATCCAATTTTACTGCTTAAATAAATCAATGTAAAATCTACGAGAAGATAGGAAGGCTTAGGCAGACAGCCTTAGGTAGATATTTTTTTACTACATGGAGAGATCCAGACCTTATGGATTTAGAGTTAGTGCTAGTGTGAGCACATTTTAAAAGTGTTTGGGTTATAATAATTATGGTTAGCATTAGTTTATCTATGCACAAGTTAAGAATTTTCAGTATGGACAGATTACTGATCTATCCTTAGTAAAAATACCTATTTAAACACAGATAACCATTTACCTAGTCCTAACCACAAAGTAATTAATTAAATTATGTTTAAATGAATAACAGATGCCACTAATGTTCAATAAATGCATCACTACCATAGCAAGTACATTAAAACTGTACACAAAATCTATATATGTGTGTGCTTTGGCATTGCTGGTTGGGCATTAAGAATGGCAAAGTCTCTGCAAAAAAGATCCTAACAATACTCAATTCTTTCCGAGTCCTACCAGAGGGCCAAACCTAATCTGTAGTAACTAGGGAAATTTTAATGCCCAGTTAAACAAAAACCAAGAGTATTAGTAGCAGATACATTAAAACAATATGTAGCGATAGCTCTCATGAATCATTTAGATAACTTCATGGAATGCCATAAAATACAATTTAACTTAAAGGCAGAAGTAACCTGAATAATAAATAGAAATGGAGCATAAGGGATGATATCTCCTAGTCAAGTGACAATAATTAAGTTTTTTTTGCTTGCTACTGTTTCAGATATAGAGGCTTCAGCCTACATTCAAAAATTTGTTATTCTTTTCCTCGTTAAATATCAAAACAAGAATGTAGAGATTAAGGATGTAAGTCGACTACAGATTACTTGATAGTTGATCGAATAATTCGACTATCAAATAGCCATGCTGTCTAACCGGAAGTCGTAATTTTACTTACTTATTGCACGGCTTGATTTCCAGTGTTTACTTCCGGTTATTGGACGCATGTTGTATCGATGTTCAATGTAATACTTGGCTTTTTTAAGTAATCCTGTAAATGGTTTGGCATTTGTGTGTTTGTCTTTTCATTTTATGATGCTGGGTTCGTCTTACGAACTGGGTAATTATCAATTTGCAGAAAGTTAGGCTATCGTTAGTCCTAGTCACTTTTTTGCTCCCGTAGTGAAGGCCCAAAATTTGACTATCAAGGTTAATAATCGGTTGGACAGCATTCAACTATCGATTACGCAAAAAAGTTGAAAGTTGCATCCTTAGTAGAGATACAATGCAAGAGCAGACATACCTCAACCCACTGGCTGTTAGTCATTACATACAACAGACAGCACGGATCAGATTTGGACACAAGGTCTCTGTCCAGAAGCTTGTCGCAGCTGACATGCACCTCCACCTTTGACACAGGCTCACTGGCAAGCCGCTTTGACAGTGCAGTAGCCATTTGGAACACAAACCTGCGTTCTGCAATGACAAACATAATTACATCGTTTTATATACCCCCTGTGCTCAGCTTAAAACGGCTAGACTTTAATAACGATCTGTAATAACATCCAAGTGAAGAAGTGACTGCATTCATCAGATCACCTTCTTGGGCCAGAGAAGGTAATTAGTATGGCTGGAGAAGCAGGTTGTGTTGTCCAGTAGGGCCAGAGAAGTGATTAGTCAGACCAGTTAATTTGTTATACATGTTATAACTAATTCCTTCACTGATTTGATGGCTCCATAACAGGAAGGGCATCCAGGGATGATCTGGCTTGTAAGTAGCCTATCTTGCACCAACTACATCCTAGTAGCTGCCTGTTACCATAACTATAACCTGCTTTTAACAAGAAGCTCAGCTGATGCCGACAAACCCGCACGTCATGTTAAGAGGTCAAGTCAAGGTCATCAAACATAATACCATTCCATATGTTAGGTATAGTTTCCTCCTGTGTAACAGTAACTTTGTCTTTAAGACGCGCTATTTTTCTTATATTTGACTTCAAGAAAATGCTGTGACACTGAAAACTAGGTTAAGACTCTGTCAAGGTCAGGGGAAATATCACCATTTGATAGAGCGCATACGACTTCCTATTGACGTTCTATAGTAACTATGGATCTATCTCGTGTCGTTTCTGAGATATTCAATGTTGAAAAATGTTGTGACCTTGAAATCGGGTCAAAGGTCACTCAAGGTACCATTCAATAGATCGTGTATGGTTTCCTAATAGCGTTCTTTAGTAACTTTATCCCTAAAATGCACCATTTTTGAGATAGTTGACTTGTAAGTATACAGTGACCTTGAAACCAGGGTTTGGGGTCACTCAGGGTCATTGAAAATGATACCATTCGATCCGTCACCCATGACTTCCCATTAACGTTCCATAGTAACTATTCCATAGTAACACACCATTTCCGAGATAAATGTCGATTTCCGTCGAAAATCGCCAATTTCTCCCACCCCGTGTATTTTGCACCCCCGCTGAAGAGGTTCTCCTTGGAAGTGGGTATCGGCGCAGGGTCAGAAGAATCTAGAATGATAGGGCTATAAAAGCTGTGTTGTTCTTTTCATAACGGTCTGTGCCGCACCTTTCAAGGTTTAGTTAACAATGTTCTTCTTCTACTACTTCTTCTACTATATGCGGTGACGCATGCCCCCTTTCATGCGCCAGTGCTGAGGCCTACAAGTTGGCCCAATGCACGAGACCGCAGGGATGGGGAAGTTAATTAATGCTGCGCTGCT
>Ga0049107_10000196_pt1 | contig 16122 bp, 8 predicted proteins | sample WorMetilPIANOSA1_FD_61187 | JGI IMG/M metagenome (GOLD analysis project Ga0049107, IMG submission 61187) | Marine gutless worms symbiont microbial communities from Max Planck institute for Marine Microbiology, Germany - Olavius ilvae PIANOSA.1 | ecosystem: Host-associated > Annelida > Digestive...
CCTTCCACTTACTCACCACTCTCACCCTCCATCACACATTCACTGTTCCATTCCAGGCTCAAAACTCACCTTTTCCACAAATCTTTTCCACCATAGTTAGCTAGCACTTACCTGGACTGCCTTCTCGGACTATACTGGACCGGACTTACTCTGCTTAACGGTTTTCCATTCTTAGTTTAATTTTTTCTTTTTATTTTGGGTCGTGCGGTAGACTAAGCTGGCTTAACTGCCAGCTTTCGAGTGCACGTTAATATAGTATCTTTACTTACTTCTTTACTTACTTAAACGTAGAGGAATAGGGAAAGTGTGTGTTTTAGACCGAATTCGCTGCTATGTCTCGGAAACGATACGGGTACGAGGTATGCCTGCGGTTACTAGACATGTCACACTATAGGAAATCATAGATACCCGATCGACCCGCGTCACTTTTAACGACCTTAAGTGACTTGAAAAGTGAGACGAGATGGGCCCATTTTTTTTCCAGCTGAAAAGCCCGCCAACACCTCGTTGCATAACAACTTCAACGTATCCGTTGTATGCTGGTGTTATTTGACTAACAGCGATCAAATTCAGCATGCTAACGCATGTGGGAATGGGCGTATTTGTAAGGGGTCAGCCACGTCCTTCGTCCCAAGATGACGGGCCCTAGGGCTCCCATTTGGGAATAGGAGAGACCCCAACGTATGCCAATACCGTTTGGCCTTGAGCGACCAAATTCGGCAGAGCAACCCAACTAAAAAGGAGGCATGTTTTTACGGTCGAACGTGCCTTCGCAACTTAAGGGGCGGGGCACCAGTACCGCAAAAGTTTGGAACCCGCATGGTATAACACAACAATCAGGGGCCAAAAGGTGAAGGGTAACTTTTCAGGGTCCTCGCCGCCGATGCTATGGGTGGGTTCTCGGGGGCCAGAAATTTTTGTGTATCCATTGCGTGTGCTCATACCGTTAGTCCTGGACGATTGCTGACGCGCGATATATTTGCGGCGGCTAACCTTTGGCTAGATGACTTTTGCTGGCTGACATGACACGCTGTGACTGTGTAAGTGTCCTTGTAGTTTTTTTTAACTTTACGTCACTTTAATCAATTCTTTTTTACATTACATTACATTTGGCAATTTCATCGGACATTTTGTGTATTTTACTGCATTGTTACGATGTGTAGAAAACGGAAACGAATATTTTGAAGATAGCGGATTAGCAGGATGATAGGCTGCATCACATTTCACCGCAAGCTTATAAGCTGAGAAATTGAAGAATGCATTGTGTCGTATCCATGGCTTCGGCTATTCTCTATTTAGCGTCAAGACACAGCGACGGTGTCGACCAGCAGGTAATACAGTAGCTCAGTGTACGTGCATATAATCGTTCATACAGTTTGGTTTAAGTTAACTGTAATTGTAAATGAAAAATCTGAGAACAGTGACTCGGTTAACTTTAACTGCATAACTGAACAAGAAACTCAGCTGTCGCTGACAAACCGCGTGACGCATTGTGCAAACGCAATGGCGTGGCTGACCTCCTAAATACACTCCCTCCTCATGTGTTAACATGCCGAATTTGGTCGTTCTGCGTTAAAGGATGTAGGCATAAATAGAGGAGAACCCCGAAAATTGCGTAGCGCTTGAACCCAGCTCTCTTTGGATGCGAGGTGTGGCTGACCCCAAGATACATGCATCTCCCCAACATGTGTTACCACGTCAAGTTTGACAGCTATGCGATAAAGGATGTACGCATGAATAGAAGGGAACCCCCAAAATTGGGGAGCGCTGGGACCCGTCCCCTTGAGGTGGGGGCGTGGCTGACCCCCAAAACAAGCTCCTCCCCATACATGTTACCATGTGAAATTTGGTAGTTCTGCGACAAAGGGTGTACGCATAAATAGCAAGGAACCCCCAAAATTGGGAAGCGTTCGAACCCTGCCCCCTTGGGGTGGGGACGTGACTGACCACTTAAAAACAAGCCCCCACGTGTGTTACCACGTCAAATTTGGTAGTTCTGCGTCAGGGGTGTATGCATATATAGAAAGGAACCACAGAAAATGGGGAGCGCTTGGGTCCCACCCCTTATGGTAGGGGCGTGGCTGACCCCATAGAAATACACTCCTCCCCACGTGTGTTGTCCCGCCGAATTTGGTCGTTCTAGGTCAAACGGTACGTAGGAGTGTAATTTAAGATTCGCCTGAAAATTTGACCTTCGCGTCCCGCTTAATTATGAGAAAGGTGTGTTGAACCAAAAGCGACTGCCTGCAGATTTTATAGCGTTTTATTTGGAGTGAAATAATTTCCATTTATTTTAACAGAAATGTAATAGATGGTATAGTAGAGTTTAACGTCCCACTCGACACACTATAGGTCATTTCGGAGACGGGGAAATGTAATAGATCTTGATACGACAGTGATGTCGCTATGATGTAGATTGAACGGTAATGTACTTTTGCAAATAATAATAAAAGTTGTTTATTGATTTCTGCTTCCGAAGCTTGTTGAAGACTGCAACCGACTGCTGCCATGGCGGAGTGGCAAGTGGCAGAGTCAACAATGCAATGACTGTCCGCACATGATTGAGGAGAAATGATTGAGAAGGAGCAGTAGCCGTCTAACTCTCCTGATTTGAAGTTTCTGAACTGAAAAGAAGATATGGGACATTGAGCCGTAGGCCAGCAAAGTCAACAAAGCTGCTATGCTCGCGAGAGTACGTAAAGGCTGGTGGAGGACAGTTTGAACATCTACTTAATTCAACAAGAACCTCAGCAGATGCTGACAAACCAGCGCAACGCGTTAGAGGTCAGTCGAGGTTACTAAATATTAAGCAGTACCATTTCATGTTAGGCATAGCTTCCTAATTGTGTGCTATAGTAACTTTGTCCGTAAGACGCAATGTTTTGAGATATTCAACTTCAATACTGCCGTGAGCTTGAATACCGGTTAGGGGTCCGTCATCACTCGATAGAGTGCATGACTTCCTATTGACGTTCTATAGTAACTACCCCGGTATGGCACTACCTCGTGTCATTTCTGAGATATCAATGTCGAAAAATATCGTGACCTTGAAATCCCGGTCAAGGGTCAATCAAGGTAATCGAAAGTGGTACTATTCGATAGATTAGTTATGGTTTCCTATTAGTGTTCAATGTAACTTTTTCCGTAAGACAGTTTTTGAGATATTTGACTTCAAAAACGACGTGGCCTTGAAAACTGGGTTAGAGGTCCGTCAAGTCCTTGGAAATGTCATCATTCGATAGAGCGCATATGAGTTCCTATTGACTTCTATAGTAACTATGGCTCTATCTCATGTCGATTCTGAGATAGTCAATGTCGAAAATATCGTGACCTTGAAATCTGGGTTAGAGGGTTAGAAAGTGGTACCATTCGATAGATTGGATATGGTTTCCTATTAGTGTTCTATAGTAACTTTGTCCCTAAGATATTCGACTTGTAATATACAATGACCTTGAAACCCAAATTATGGATCACTCAAGGTCATCGAAAATGATACCATTCTATAGACCGCTTATGACTTCCTATAGGCGTTCTATAGTAACTATGGCCCTATCTGGTGTCGTTTCCGAGATAAACGGTGATTTCAGTCGAAAATTGCAAAATTTTCCCACGCCCTTGTATTTTGAGCCCCTGCTGAAGGAGTTCCCCTTATAATTGGGTTTCGGGGCCGGGGGTTAAAAAACTAGAATGATGAAGCTACCGGGTCGAGAAAGAAGCTTGACGATATCTTCAGTCATCTGGATACTATACACCAACGTGACAGACGGACGGACCGACGGACACCGGGCGACAGCAAAGACCGCGCTTACGCATGGCGTCGCGCGGTAAAAAGGTTTTGACATCGGCGCCGCTACGTAGTACGGCGGCGCCGATATTGCGATGAGTTTATCATGGTCTGTGTATGCGTGTGGGTATACAATATGCGTATGTGTGTATGTGGTAGCGTGTCTGGGTGGACTGTCGCCGAACCCGCGATGAACAGCCCTTAGGCCAATATTTGCCAATATTTATCCACGCCGACGACGTGGCCAGAGACTGATAGTGCATTGATCTCAGTCCACTATCTTTGATACGGCGGCTTCGATTTGTATCTCGAGAGAGTGCACAGTTCTTCTGGTTACATTGCTTGCGCTGTCTTGAATGTTAAGACAATTTTTGATGACGTCAGAACTGCCAGATTGCCATGATTAAAATCAGCACAACTTTGTCAGTTATATAGATATTGCAATAAAGATTTCGAGATCTGTGATTAGGAGGAATAACTACTGATTCTTGTTGAAAATGTCATCTGAATAGAAAATACTACTAAATAACATACAATTAAACGTTTATTAAACTGTCGATTGTTAAGTGGCGGGCGTTCTACGGACTATGATGCAGGCTTACGATACTCTGCCCCATCAAATCCTTTCACCATGCCAAACCCATTCGCTCCTGAGGGCCCGATGGACTTTTGTGTCCCTTCTGGGAGAGGGCCCCTGTGATCGCCCGGTAGCTGTATCTGAAACGACGTAATCTAATCATTGCGTTTAACACTGTAGGCCTATAGAGATATATAGAGATTGTTAAAGTAGTACACGGCAATACGACAAATTGCAACACACAGATAAACAATGCAATGCACCTGGATACAGACATTCAACAGTAAATTTTTCGTACGTCCAGTCTGCGTGGCATGGGTAGCCTACTAGGTTATATGTTGTCGCTATCTTTACACATGTCGGCCCTGCATGCCAAAGTCGCGATAAGTGGGAGTGCAGTGCATAAATTTTTCCTTACAGTCTACAGGCTGTACAAATTTAGCAGTAGGCTAGGTTTCGAAACAAATTTCGTGAAAACTTAAGACTTATAAATATGCCGATCAAGTGCTCGCAAGCTCAGAGGAAATCAGCATTTCATGTCGTTGTACAACGTAGGCTATGCGCCATATCGCGTGACCAATCACCAAAACAGGATGTACGTTGCTGTGCAGGTGTATGATCTTCTGCTGCATGCTGTACGGCATATACGCCCATTTCAACAGGTGTAATCCACGTGCAAATATCAGACGAGATCCAGGTACGCGCATGTCAGTTAGAGCTGTACTGGATAATCACTTCGTATTCGATTTGGTGCCGAATCTTCGGCCTCAGAGTGAATGTTCCAGTAAGACATGGGTCAATTACATGTATTGTACTTCGACTATAATTTACAAATCACATGTTGTGCTGCTGTAATTGGATGTTAAAATTGCGTGTGACTGTCGTGCATTCGTGTTACTAGACGTTGAAACTACAATGTTCAACGTGTAAGCTGACCTTGAAGCTTTAGCTTACGGCAGGCTAAACTTGTAGATACATTGTTGTTGAATTGATGTTGTTTGTGGCACATGAATGCTAGCTGGCAATAACGTTATTCGTTGCTGGAAATGGTCGTTAAACGGAGAGAGAGACAGAGAGACAGACAGAGAACAAATAAGTCAACGTAATGTCAAGTTGTGACTGAGCCATGTCTTGTTCCAGCCATAGAGTACATCCTATTTTCGAGACCGTTTTGTACGATGACTACCCAATCCTGTTACTACGTACCTACCGGTATCTCGTATCTGCAGCTAGTGTTCAGCACTGTTGTGCAATTTCCACGAGGCATAACATAATGTTAAAGTTTTAACGCATAAAATAAGTTGAACATTTTCACATCATAACACTTTTGTTTTACATTTATTTTTGGAACTATTCGTCTTCATATTCGACCAAATGACTGGTAAAACTTATGGGCGCAGTTTTTTTAGGACTAAAGGGGCTATGTCCTCCGTCATGAACCCGGGTATTAAATTGCTGTTCAGTACTGAAAAACGAGTTGTAGCCTATTAGTGCCGTACGCGTCATATTTAGTTGAAATACTTCAAACTCTGAACCCCTAGCTGCAAAAATTACTTATTACTGTATAACAAAAACAAGAAACTCGGCTATCGCTGACAAACCGCGCGACGCGTTTAGAGGTCAGTCAAGGTCACCAAACATAGGGTACCATTCCATATGTTACGTATGGTTTGCTGTTAGTGTGTTATAGTAACATTGTCCCTACGACTCGCCGTTTTTTTTCGATATTCGACTTTTAAAAATGTCGTGACCTTGAAATCTGGGTAAGAGGTCATTTAAGGTCATTGAAAGTGGCACCATTCGATAGACTATGGTTTCCTATTACTATCCTATAGTAACTTTGTCCGTAAGACGCGCCGTTTTTGAGATATTCGACTTCAAAAATGACGTGAGCTTGAAAACCGGGTTAAAGATCCGTGAAGGTCATTAAAATGTCACCATTTTGTCACCAATGCAAAATGACTTCCTATTGATGTTCTATAGTAATTATGGCTCTATCTCGTGTCATTTCTGAGATTCAATGTCGAGAAATATCGACTAAATCCCAGTCAAGAGCCAATCAAGATCATTAAAAGTGCTACCATTCGATAGATTGGATATGATTTTCTATTAGTGTTCTATAGTAACATTGTCCCCAATACGCATCTTTTTTTGAGATACTCGACTTCAAAGATGTCGTGACCTTGAAAACCGGATTAGGGGTCCGTCAAGGTCATTGAAAACCTCACCATTCGATAGAGTGAATATGATTTCCTATTAACGTTCCAATGCAATCATGCGCCTACCTCTTACCGTTTCTGAGATAGACGGCGATTTCCGTCGAAAAGCGCAAAATTTCCCACCCTTTGTATTTTGCGCACTGGGAATTTGGTATCGGTGCATGGGGTCAAAAAACTAGAGTGATGGGGCTACTGGACCGAGAAAGAAATTTGACGATATCTTCAACCGTCTGGATACAATACACCAACGTGACGGACGGACAGACAGACAGACGGACACCGGGCCACAGCATGGACCGCGCTTACGCATAGCGTCGCGCGGTAATGATGTCAACTTCAGGGGCGAAGTCTTCTGACCCCGTTATAGCTCGATCCCCCCACGTTCGCCAAAGCTTAAGTTCTCCAAAGCACTGTGCCTATATGTACGTACAGCGATTCGTATTGAATATAGCGGTCAAACCCCTCTTCGGTACAGCCCTAATGTCAATCAGTACGCAATAATCATTTCTGAATTGTAGTGACACGTTTAACAATACTCGTAATCAACGTTCTGTTGCATACATGGTATTTATCTTATTATGCTGTAATTTGCAATTGAAAAGTAAGAACAAATGCATTTATTTCATACACCGGGATTTTTGCCCGTCATTTTCGTTTTCTGCGAAAACGAAACTTGAGTTCGTTTGGCGTATACAAAAATATATCATTTTCTTGTGTGTGAATTTGTTTTAGATGAACGACATGCAGATGAGAAAGTGGCATTTTCGTTCTGGTTTGCTGTTGAGATAAGACGGTATACGAGTTACGACACGAACTATATGACGCGCACATATATACACGGCGCGATGGAGTGGCAGGACAGCAGCGTGTATGAGTGACAGCTATAATGTTACCTGGGCATTAGCGGAATACGCCCGAGATCACGTGACCAGTAGACAGGCCTCGCCAGGTACGCCGAGCACGAGCAACTGCAGCAACAGAGAAATGGCGACGAAAGAGACGAAGGACGAGACGGCGACGGTGCAGGAATCGGCCGTGTACCAGAAGATGCCGTCGTTGAGCCGTTCGGGGACCGTGAGCGTGCCCAAGTCGCTGATAGCGGGGATGATGTTGGCGCTGATGCTGCTCTTCTACGTGGCCTACCTCCACGTGCGACTTATCAAGCTCGAACAGCGTCAGCGTCGCTGCCTCGTCGTGACGCCGGCGCGCAACCGGGATGCGGCCGGTTCTGGGGACGACGAATACGACGAGTTGATTGACAGCAAGGTGAGAGAATGTTACTCTCAGCGTCCTGCGGCGCAGAAAATCTGGCACAAACGATCTTGGAAACTGCAGCAGATTTTCTGCGAGTAGTATACAAACTCGCTTTCGCAAGTGTTAACGAAAGGCGCTGTGGAAAATTGCTGTAGGTGGAGTTAGACCTGAAGCAAGCGCTCTTTTCAGTCCTGGTACTGATGGAGCCTTTATCTTCGTTCTTGTGTTTAAAAATGGACTAGCATTTATATCCGTATGTTTGTGTTAATACTCGTCTGGCTTTTGGCAGTTCATCAAAGGTCCATTTCGTGCCACGTTGAAAACGATAAATATGGTTCAGATGTTCTATGCCATGTACGCCTAAAAACATAACAGTTTATATTTCTTTTATTTCTCTTCAACATAAAAGGCATTTTAAAAGATGTTTAATAATTTTATTTTATCCCATTTTTACTTTAAAATCGTTGTCTGAAGTAACATATATTTGTTGATCTCTGCAGTTGCTGAGACTGCATCTTATAGCCATTTTTGGATCTTATAAACGTTTATTACTTCAGGCCTGGGCCCTAATTATCGTTACATTCTTATTCAACGCTTGTGGCGTTTTTTTTAACTTTCGAAGCGTTTTTACGTTTTATCGTTGTTTAATTTTGACCTGAACGTTTTATTTCTATGAACCTCTCTGCTTAAGCTTAGTTAATTTGAGAAAAAATACAACAGACCTATTTATTATTGTTACATTCTACTCCGTGTCTGTAAACAAATCTTAACATTTTATTACATTATTTACATACACGGAAAGCCACGTGCAGCTTTTAAAGAAGGGGTCAAATATCAGTGTCAGATATAGTTAGCAAATAATTAATAAATAGTCGAAAATGAATTAAAAGTCGATAACGGCACTTAAGGCATTAGTTTGACTTCATGAAATACAACATAGGCTGTATAAGAAGAGCTTGTGAAGTCTCCAATAATATTACATTGCTTTCAACAAATGTCGCCGTAGTGCCGTAATGTTCCATCCATTCCATTTGTTCCCGAACTTGCTAAAAGAGCCGTATATCGTATGGATACTAAAGGTAGATATCGCCCCAAACAATGATTTACGCTCAAAATACTGTTTTTGAGTTCAACCCTCGTTTACCTACGTTTGTTCTGTTTGTTTCGATGAGGTGTATTAATCACTAAGGAAATTTTCTGGATGTCTTCTGTATATTATTTGTGATGGCGCTTGTCCGTCTATGAATAAAAGGCTTATTTACTTAAACATACCGTGCTTACTGTTGTATTACGCGCGTAAGATCATTACCTCCGACAAATGAGGATGTTATGCAATCGGCCGAGTCTGTCTTCGAGGCTGATGTCTGTCAACAACGAATGCATGTGATTCCAAAAGTCGTAGACGGATGAACAAAATATTCAGCTTCATAAGCTAAGAATGAGAAGTGATTAAATATTAAGCAGGATCAGGGTCTTGATCCGCAGAAAACCACGGATTATCCCCAAATTGTAGACCTTAGGTGAGATATACCAAACTATTAATGGATTTTGATGGTATTTTGTGTAGGACCAGAAAGTTACGAACGAAGTTACGTTATGTTGTTTGTTTTTATGCTACCGCTTATGCTGGTGAATAAAGATTATCGTTACACATAGTTTTAGGGTGTTATTTGGATCATAATCCGGATAACGGACATAATATAAATGCGCTAGGCATAATTTTAGGAAGGTACTGGGGTTCGCTTGGACCCTCCACTTTTTGGAGGAATGGTACGGATACCTTCATCTTTTGACGCAATCAACTCAAAATTGTGCCTTCTAAAACGCAAAATATGCATATTTCTGTGCTGCAGTATGGCATTCAGTGAAATTAAACAGACGGTTTTGGATCCCAGTCAGCGGAATAATTTGCCCTTCCCAATTCTCAGACTGAAGTTACGCCGCTGCTGATCCAGATAACCGAATCACGGGACATTTTAGACTGGAGAGTCCATGGCTATCAGTTGAATTTATTTCTGCGCGTTATACTTTCTTACAAACCCCTGCACTCTGTTAACCTTTGATGAAATTATGCGCTAGCATGAGTTTTCTAAGTATGCCTAATTATGGAGTGTCGCGCGATTTCTCTGCGAGAGCTGAGCTTTTCTGGAAGACGATCGATATTCAGTTAAGTTCATGTGATACTGTGCTGACACATATAAATGAAATACAAAAATGGATAAAAAGAAGGAAAAGTAAACCGGGGCATGATGCCAAGCTCCAGACGTTTTCTGAGATCATTCTTAGCCAACACAATGGAAAGAAGATCACTCGCAGAGCAGAAACCTCCCCAAGGCCGCTGATCCCGCCAAATTACTGTTGGCATCACAACGCTGAAACGGCAAAAATTCTGTTAAAACTTCCTGGATCCGGATCTGCACCAAAATCGAGTCGTTTGTTGTTAGAGAGTCGCCCATCCCTCAAAAAATCATAAGCATTTACCGCCAACTTCTTATCCCACACTTGTAAAAATTGATTTAAAATTTTTTAGACCCTGATCCAGATCCGGATTACTTATAAAATTTAATGGAGACTTCATTGTCTAAAGGTAGTTCTCTCGTAAAATTTTCATGAAGATCCAATCAGCAGTTTTATGTGAAGTTGCTATAGGACAGACAGACAGACAGACAGTCAACGTCGGGAAAACATAGCCTAACGTTCTTAACACGACTTACCAGCCTTGCATTATCCCTTTCTGTGTACTTCATTTTAGACGCAGTGCCATGCGGGGCCGTCCGTTGTTCGGTCACAATCTTATAGGTTCCTGAACTTGTCTCTACGGAGACACTGTATAGGTTGCTTGGTTGTTGACACCACTCCGTGTGTCCGTTAACATTGTGTTATGCTTGTTTGTGCAATTAACTTCTAAATATTTTTACACTGCGCGCTAGCTGCGGCGCAGTGTATTGTAATCGGTCCTGTCTGTTTGTGGCTGGGTGTGTATGTGTGTGTGTGTGTGGGTGTGTGTGTGTGTGTGTGTGTGTGTGTGTGTGTGTGGGTGGGCGGGTCTGTTACCACGATAACTCGAAATTGCGTGCATCGATCCTCACCAAACTGGGTTTGTATGACCATCTCCAGCTGATTAAATTTTGGCCGTCCAGCGCCCCCGGGAAGTGGGTCTGCGGCGGGGCGAAAATTTTTGGCTCCGCCTTACTACAGCGGTTTGGTGTAGCGGTAACTTGTTGGTTGGTATCAACGCAGTTGCTCTACATCGAGCCCGATTAGTACTGGGATGGGTGACTGCCTTCGGGTAGGTAAACTGTCTCACTACGTAACCAGCCACCCAGGCCAACTCAGCCTGGCCGTGGGTAGGCGCAATGAGTACTGACAATGGTTACGGCCACCGTTAGGGAAGAAAACGGCGAGTTCTGCGTAGCAGTAGCCCCTGCGACCAGGACTGCTGGTATACTGACCTAGTTGGTTAAAGGCGCTGGCTGTTAAATTGAGCCAGCCATCCGGCCGATCTAGGTCATATACTGGCTTAATTGGGTTTAACCCTCGCCGGCTGCAAGGGCCAAAAAGGGGATGAGCTCCCACGCAACGGACCTCAGTGTCTATGCGAAATCTTCTTACTACAGCCAGCTCGCAGTGTTTGCGTCTCTCTGGGCGCTTTTTTCATTATGACAAGAAATCAAGCTGTCGCTGACAAACCCCCGACACATTTGTGCGAATGCAATGGCGTTGCTGACCTCACAAAAATCACGCCCCTCCCCATATGTATTACCATGCGTTAAAGGATGTAGGTATAAATACAGAAGAACCCCCAATATTGGGCAGCCCTGGAACGCCGCTTTCTTATGATGCGAGGCGTGGCTGTACCCAAAAATACGCGCCCCTCCCCCACATGAGTTACCACGTCAAATATCTGCGACAAAAGGTGAACGCATAAACGGAAAAAAAAAATTAGGAAGCGTTGGGGCCACGCCATTTGGGGTGGGCGTGGCTGACCCCTAAAGAAATGATTCTCCATGTGCTACCACGTCAAACTTGGTAGTTCCGCGACAAAGGGTGTACGCATAAATAGAAAGGAACCATAAAACTTGACGAGCGCTGGGACCCAGACCCCTGGGGCGGGGCGGAGCGGGGCGGGGCGGGGCTGACCCCTGAAAACAAGCCCCCTCCCACGTGCTACCGCGTCAAATTTGGTAGTTCTGCGTCAAAGGGTCAAAGGGTGTATGCATAAATAGAATGGAACCCCAAAATTTGAGAGCGCTGGAGCAAAGCCCCTTGCGTTAGGGGCGTGGCTGACCCCCTAGAAATACGTTTCTCCTCGCATTTGTTACCCTGCCGAATTTGGTCGTTCTAGGTCAAACGGTGCGAGCGTTAGGCCCTATTAAGATCTCTCTGAAAATTTGACCCCTGGCGTCCCGCCTTTCAAGGTCATTTAAGGTCATCGGACCGACACGGATCGATCTGCCACCTATGACTTCCCAATCCCATTAACGTTCCATGGCAACCGTCGGCCTATTGTACCGCTTCCAAGATAAACGACGATTTCGGTCGAAAACCGCAAAGTTTTCCATCCCGGCGTATTTAACGCCCCCGCCGAAGGGTTCCCCTTGGAAGTGGGTACCGGCACATGGGGTCAAAAAACTAGAATGATGGGGCTACCGGGCCGAGAAAGAAGTTTGAAGATATCTTCTGCCGTCTGGATACAATACACGAACGTGACAGACAGACAGACAGACGGACGGACACCGGCCGATAGCAAAGACCACGCTTACGCATAGCGTCGATGACTGACGGTTGCAAAGTTATAGCGCATCAAACTTTGTGCAATTTCTGTCACATCCGGTACAGGCAGCGCTTGCGATGTGACGGTATCGCGAGGTAAGGTAAGTGCAGGCGATTACTCAGTGTATTATTTTACGAATCACAAAACGTCTCCACGAACTTCACGATATCCCGTACCATGAGCGTCTGACTAAACCTGAACTTTGTACACTTGAACTTCAACGTCTCTCCATTTCAATTTAATATTTTGCTGACTCCAGTAAGTTTGTCGTATTCACAGTACCATCAAGAGGTCCGAGGTCGCAATCTATACAAGCCCAAATGTTCAAGCAGGATGGACAAATTTTCCAATTGAGCCCATTACTATGTGGAATTCATTGCCATCAACAACAAACTTTTCGTCTCAGACTTGTACGCAGCATAAAGAGTGTTGATTTCAGCAGCTATCTCATAAGAGAATATTTGACGGATTTAACTATGTTTTTACTATGTTTTACTACGGTTTTTACTTCTAAATTATTATCCTACTGTGTGTATATATTTATTTGGTCAGCTGTCAATGTTCAGTGTGAGCACGGCTGTCCGGCTCAATGTACTGACTGTTTGACGTTAAACTGCGATAAGCAGATAATAATGACGACAACGATGGTGGTGGTGATGATTAAGTTGACCAAGTCCTTGGCTTTAGCCTTGGCCTTGCAAGTTAAGTTCATTTTAGCATCTGCTGCCACAGAACGACACTGCAGTGGTTCAAAATAAAGATTTCCATTTTCGGCTGTAGCTTATATATATATATATATATATATATATAAGGATTGTCAGATTTTAATAATTTTTGGCAGAATTGTTGCACAGGCATCGTTGGATCAAATGATGCTTTGACTTTCCACATCACTTAACGAATGCTTCTGCTGTAGGGGCCTACCTGTGAAATTAGACAAACACCAAAAATAGCATCTTTTCACTTAACGGATTGTGCTTGAGTTGCTATAAGCTGTTTCCTTCCAAGTTGTTAAGGTATTCACAGGCTCACAGCAGATATTCAAAATGCCCTCTTCACTTGAACGAATGCCCGGGGACGTAGGCCTATTCGCCACTCAGGTCAACAGCAGTGATGATGATGCTGTACAGATCGCACCAGTCTCTGCTTCGAATCAATGCTGTTGACCCACTCGTACACGTGGTGCTCTGTAACTCGGCACACTCTGTAGTCGGCAGAGTTCAGGTCTGTTGGAGGCCACAGCTCGGGCGATATAAAGGCTGTTGAGTTCCACGCTGCAGCAACAGCAGCTGAATTGTGTACTGCAGTATATTTTGCTGTTTGTAAAATTTTCCCGGGTAGTGCAGAAACACTAACTAGGTTAGTTTGGAAAATTTACTATCGTTCGAATTTCGATGTAAAATTTAATCAGGTATACTACTGCCAAAAATTATTATAATCTGTCAATCGTTGCATGCTTAGGCCTGAGTTACAGCCGAAAATGTTATGGATCCTTTTTTGAACAACAGTATAGTGGTGTTGGGCAGGTAAAAATTAGAAGCAGTTCGAGATTTGCATAGGTCTGTATTTTGTACAGGCCCCTGGATGACAGATGTATGTCGCTGTAGAAGTGAGCATGTCGTGCGCGGACTTTATAGTCGCCTGTTGAATTCTTAATAATTGCTGCTGTCAGTGACAGTCTATTGGCCAACGGCCAGCTTCAGCCAGGATCGTACTACAACTATAAATAGCCCATGTCTGTTATATAAAACGGTCGTGTTGACCGAATTGTTCTGCTGTCGAGATCTGTCATTTCGACACAGTGCCTGAACACGTGATGAGGCTGTTTGCGACGTTTTTTTTTGGCCGAAGGCGTCGGTTAAAAAGAGGCCACTGTAACAAAGTATCCGCTGCTTATGCAGCACGTTAATACTACGGTACATTTGATGGACAAAACTGACACTGTTATGGCACCCGTCAGAGACAATAACTGCAAAATTGCAGATCTGCAGCACTTTGTACAGAATGTCTTTCTGCTGTAGGCGTAGGTGCAGTTAGGCATGGCTATATCCCGTGCGTGGAAAAACAGGACTCTACTGTTGCCCATGCCATAACTTCTGCAAGTGTTGACCGATTTTCAAAAATTCTTTATCAGCGGACTGAGCAGTAAACCTGTAATGAAATTATCATTAAAGATCTGACCGCACCTCAAACGCGTCGCTACACTACCCTGTGAAATGTATTCAGTATATGTCAGAAAACCAGCTACAATCTGGAACATATATCTTGTTTAACAGTACATTTTAATTTATTATGCCCCGCCCCTATAGGGCCGGGAATTAAGCATCATCATCATCATCATCATTTCCGTTTATTTTTCAAGTTGACATACGCAACTTAAATTACAGTGAGTTACAGTAATTACAGTCTGTATAAATGTAACTGTGGGCTCAATAGCTAACTTTAAAAAAATGCGATGATGCGCATCTGATGTCTGTCTGTCTGACGTCTATCGTGTATATCGGGCCTGAGTCGAGAACAGAGGCCTAAGAAGACTAAAATTGGCATAGGTAGCCTACGTCTCACGTGACGGACACCACTTTTAAGGTAAAAAAAGTCAAAGGTCAACTTGCAGGGGGCGGGGCATATTGTGGCGGCCTCCCGCACAGCTTGTTACAGTTAATAACGTTTTGACTTATTTATATCACAATGAATATTCAACATGTTCTTATCTGGCTCGAAGACAGGCACGCAGACGTTTGCACCACTGGCCAGTGGCATCGTCAATAATGCTCTGTTCCACTCTAGCCCCACACGTCAACCAGACGCTGTCTTAAATTGTTCATATCCTGCACCTTTGTCCGATAGACTCGTTGCTGAATTATGCCCAGATTTTGTGTTCAACTGGTTTGAGGTCATGGTTGTTCGATGGCCACAAATCTGGCGTGATGAACGCATGGCGGTTGGCTTCATTCAGCTCTTGCGCATCACCGGCGACTGTTCTGATATTTCACACCAAGATCGCGGTGTATGGTACACACTGCGGAGGACTGAGAGAGACCCGTCTGTCTCGATATCTGGCACGTTGAATGGTGGTGTTATGGACCACCTTGTTGGCTGAGTGACAGCTCCTCCATCGCAGCCACGTTCTTCAACGACGTAATGACACGGTCGTGCCTTCTGTCGGCGCTTCATGTTTTCGCAGCTTATTCAGTAATATGTCAAGTTCTCCTGTTTGTTCAGTCCGTGTTAACCCTTAATCCGAATATTTGCGCGTATAGTTGAGTGAACCATGTTCTTTTAAATGTGCAACATAAAACTCCAGTTTTTAGGTCGACTTCCAAAAGTCGACCTAATAATATTAGAGGGGGGGAAATGTCCGTCCGTACGTCCGTACGTCCGCACATCCGTACGTCCGTCCGTCCGTCCACAAAAAGTTTCTTCGATTTGAATGAAATTTGGTATATAGGTAGAGGTCGATGAGTGATGCACGACGGTATGCCGTATGGCCGGATCCAACGTCAAGGTCAAGGTC
>Ga0049107_10000198_pt1 | contig 16096 bp, 15 predicted proteins | sample WorMetilPIANOSA1_FD_61187 | JGI IMG/M metagenome (GOLD analysis project Ga0049107, IMG submission 61187) | Marine gutless worms symbiont microbial communities from Max Planck institute for Marine Microbiology, Germany - Olavius ilvae PIANOSA.1 | ecosystem: Host-associated > Annelida > Digestive...
CTGGCCCTCCATTACTGAATGGGAGATGTTCATCACTGCTCAGGGTTGTCGTCTCCGAAATGACCTATACTGTGTCGAGTGGGACGTTAAACTCTAGTATACCATACCATACCATACCACACTAGAAATGCTGTGAGTATGAGTATGAGTATGAGTACCATGCTGGGGCAGAAGTTACTACTGAGAACACTAATAGGTAACTGTACCTAAGTTAATAAAGGGCACCTCTTTCAACGGCTTTACATGACCTGTAACCTGGGTTTGAAGGTCACGCTACTTTTTGACGTCAAGTGTCTAGAAAACAGCTCCATTTTCGGCCACGGTTACTACTAAGCACTAATAGGATGTCAGATCTGAGGAAATCAACGGTACCACTTTCAATGTTATTGGGTGACCTCTAACCAGCATGTCAAGGTCACGCTGTGATAAAGAATTGTGTGTCAGCAGTGTTATTACGGTCTCCTTGTTCGCGTGACGTGTAAGGTTAAGGTTGTGGTTGACGGCAGTGTGCGCTCGACGTGTTCAGGTCCAACCGGATCCAGTGGTCAGCAGGGTCCAAGCGGTCAGCCTGGTCTTGCTGGACCGATTGGACCGTCTGGCTCGCCTGGACCATTAGGTTCCCCTGGGCCGTTGGGTGCAACTGGGCCGCAAGGACAGCAGGGACCTCTGGGCAGTCCCGGTGGTCTCGGAGCAGGCGGCCCGCCCGGTCAACAAGGCCAGCCGGGACCGGGTGGCGCCATCGGAGAGCCTGGTCAACCGGGGCCGTCCGGTCAGCCTGGATCGAAGGGCGATCCCGGTGATGTTGGTCGCCAGGGACCCGTTGGACAACCCGGCTTTCAAGGTTGGTTTATTTTTTTGTAATCACTTCCAAGTCGCTTGTTTTATTTCTCAGCGTACGTTAATTCTTTTCAGTGAACTTATGTGTACAACGTTCGAGTTCTTTTCAGTTTATTGCTAGTTATTTCTGTGGAAGCCCAAGAACACATGTAGATGTTGTTGTTTTTTGATATTGGTCTTTGTGACGACTCTTGGTGTTATCTAGACCATTAGTCGTTAACTGGTGTCATACTTAAAGTTACGTAAGATGAAATTGTGAGCCGTGATGATGCAGTGGTTAGCAGTGCCCTAGCTGTTAATACTATCGGGCCGTCGGCATCGATCCCGTCCAACCTCAGGAGCACTGGCGCAGATGCGCACTGTTGGCTAGGGCGTCGGATCGTAATCCGGAGTTCGTGGATTCGACTCGGCCAATCCGCTTTCGTGTATATAGTCACTCTAGGCAAGTTGATCACATACACACACACACACACACACACACACACAAGTGCCTCTGTCGCCCCAAGCAGTACATTTTGGCACCGGCCAACAGGTCTGGATTTAGGACTGTCGTTCAGACTGTTCGTTCGTTACTTCAAAAATGTATGCAAATTAGTTTTCAGACCAAAGTTCCAAGAACGAAGTCTGATCTCTTTAATGAAGTCACCCAGCACTATATATCCATCTGCGAGCTCAAGGGGCATTTTAACGCTAACGTTACAGATGCGCATAACGACGTTGTTCGTTCACGGCAGATTATTTACGCCGGTCAGACAGATGCAATTGCGTTGTGCAGGATTCACGGGACCTGCCGGTCAGAAAGGCGTGCTAGGAGAGCAGGGTAGCGCCGGTCCCGAAGGTCCGGCCGGCCAGTCGGGCCAGCCCGGCGTTCAGGGCGTGCAGGGTCAGCTCGGGTCGCCCGGTAATCCTGGACCCGCCGGCAGTCCTGGTCAGCCGGGCCCGAGTGGAGTTCAGGGCGTTCGGGGCGGCCCGGGTGTCGCCGGAGTGAGTGGTCCACCTGGACAAAGCATTTCTGGGGAGAGAGGACCTCCAGGTGCAATGGGAAGTGCCGGAGCAACCGGATTTTCAGGAGCTCCAGGGCCGCGTGGTCGGAGCGGCGACTCTGGTCCATCTGGTGTGGCTGGATCACAAGGCCCTCCGGGTTAGTACGCTCAACACATGTGCATTACTGTCATAGTCGCTTGTAAAAAGTTGACTGTTGGGGGCAAAGAAATCATTTTCATCATCGATTAGAATTATATTAGCTTTTGAAATCTTATCTTAACATCCTACGTCCTTTTAGTGCTTTGATACTGTTGGTTTGCTGACAGGAAGGCATTCAGCCTGCAAAAAAATCTTACACCAGGAACCCAAACGTTCTTCTCTGGGCGACCTTGACGGAACCCGGTCTAACCCGGAGTGACCTGACTTCCGAGAAAACACCCAGGTTCAACAAAAACCGAAATTAGTAATAATATTAGTAGTATCTTAATAGCCTTGTTGCAACTATCATTTTTAATTATCACACATTATCACTTACATTTGTTGTAACTTGCTATCTCCGAATCAAAAAAGTATATTAACGGCAGTGAATGGGTTTGTTTGTGCTGTGTAGAAACTATTCACTCACTCACTGCGTGTCTGCCTGTGCACTGTTTAGCGTATTTTAACTCGATAGTTTGTGTTAAACTACTTGGTTATAATAGCTTGGTTATACCTTCTGTGAATTCACTGAATCCTCATTCAAGAAGATGCTAGTCGGCTATGACACAGTATATGATGTCATGTCAGTATTTTTATTCGATCAGGCCTGGCCACTGTCTTCACAAAGTTCGCAGAGTCCATTGACGTTTACGACCGAGTCTGCGCGCACTCAGTGTCTTGAAAATAAAATGTCGCCGAATTTGGACTTATGCAACATGATGAAACGAAGAAACTTTAACCGATATCCGTAATTTTTAGCACACTATATCTCGAGACGTGCATTGCTCACCTCACCTTGTGTTCAGAATTCAGATATACTTACTTCTCTTTGCAATTGATCACGCAGTTTCACACGTCATTGCTACGTTAGTAGACATCTCAGCCAAATTTTTACCTGTGTATAATCTGGCTAACAGAAAAATTCGGCTAATATTTGGCTAAGCCGAATTTCGGCGCAAACAAAATTTACGGCTAGAATTCGGCTACAGCCCAACATTTACGGCTAAACTTTTATTGTTTAAATTGTATGCCTGGAATGTATGTTGGAATGAGCATTTGTCCCTTCAGTGCTTTGACACTGTTGGTTTATGTCTGGAAGGGCAATCAGCATGTAAAAAAATACCGCACCGGCAACTGAGCAGTCCTCGGAGATTCATTCTTCTGTGATCTCCGAAGAAAATGCGCTAATGAGATTAATTCAGCATTCATATCGTATTTCAGGTACTCTCGGTGCAACTGGACAACCCGGCCCAGCTGGACCCAGAGGTCCGTCGGGTCCGACGGGACTTCCAGGCAACGACGGGTCACCTGGACCCATTGGACAGCCGGGACCCGCAGGCACTCCTGGCACAGTCGGAGACACCGGAGGACCCGGATTCGAAGGTCCGCAGGGTCCCATCGGCTCTCCCGGAGGCCGTGGCGCTCCAGGACAGCAAGGCAGTCCTGGATTTTCTGGAGTAATCGGAGCTTCTGGAGAGCCTGGACCATCTGGATCGCCTGGACAAATGGGTCCGCGAGGTCCGGCGGGAGGGCAGGGACCACGCGGTAATCAGGGTCCGAGAGGAAGTCCAGGCCCTAATGGACCGGCAGGTAATTATATCCGAACTGTGTGCTGTTGTCTTACTAGCTGCCTCGATTAGATTAGATTAGATTAGTCCTTTAGCTGATGCTGTGTTGAGTTTGTATTTTAATGTCATTGCATAATACCGGTTTGTCGGATAATTTGGCTGTCCCGGATGCCGTGGCGGTACTAAATAACTCATCCTCTGAGAAAGTATTATTCAGTTTGATCTGCACTTGTCAAGTTGTCACAAAGAATAGAAACAATGACAACATTCAGAAAATGTTCGTCGTCGTGGTCGTGATAATAGGACCGTCGTCAAAGTATGCCACTGCTGTTGCTTTTACTCTCCCAAGTTCCCAACAAAGCTTAACGGATGTTACGTCTTAATGTTTTACTGCCACAACAGCGCAAGTACACTGTCGTTGGATCCCCCGTGCTTGTACGATGTGGTCTAATAAAGATACACGTAGCTTCCTCTGAGCGAATACACGCTCGTCAGAATACGGAACGTAAAACGGATGGGTGAATAAGGCAGTTTTTCTTGGTGGTGGCTTGACGATGTCGAGTGGACTGGCTTGGACTGAGTCAGTTTTCCGGTGCAAGACTACGACGTCATGAAACCATCTCAAGACTATGTGAGGCAGGATACTGTCTTGAGACAAGGCTTGGAGTTGTCGAGACTTGAGTGCTGGTCTGAGACGTCTTGAGACGTTATTTTCAAAGTCTTGGTCTCGGTCTTGAACTTCAGCGTCTTGGGTCTTGTTGTTGAACAGTAATTTCATCATCATCATCATCATCATCGACACATTTGTAACGCGCCTATCACAGTTAAAACGAACACAAGCGCTACATATGCTACGCGTTGTTGGTTAAGAATATTCTTTTATTTCACTTTTCAGGCGTAGGATGGCACGATATGCCCTACTTGTGCTCAAAGTGCCGTTAGACCCCAACCAACCAACAAACCAATTTTTCAGGCGTAGGAATGTGCACTTGTAAGTGCTAAAATGCGTTGTTTGCATTCACATATTCTCGAACCTTTCAGTCTTTGGTTTTTGTCTATGGATCTTGAAACTTTGATATTGAGTCCAAGCCTGCAGGAAACTTAACACCACTGCCAGTCACGTCAAGTGAGTAAGTAAATGGAAAATTACGATTAATCGTTAAAAATAATATTTGGTCGCTGAAATTTTTCTAACGATCAGTCGACAGATTAATCTTCGGTTTCTGCAACCCCGGATGTGTGATATGTTCTGTTTGCAGGTTCCATTGGTCCTTCGGGTGGTCCTGGTTTCACGGGTCCTGTTGGCCCGGCGGGACCACAAGGTTCACGGGGCCAGCAGGGATCATCCGGGCAGCGAGGTGAGCCTGGAGATCGTGGTTTCACTGGCCCTGCTGGTCAGCTGGGACCTTCTGGACCAAGCGGACAACCTGGAGGCTCCGGGCCTAAGGGTTCGGTTGGAAGTCAAGGCCAACCGGGACCACAAGGTAGGCTCCAAGTTACATTTTGCGGCTAGACACACGCACACACAAACACACACTAGCTTTTAACGACCATTTCCAGCTTTGCATTAGTTAACTGATGATTTCACAAGCGAAGTTTGTGCAGGCCTACTGACGACCAACGTTGGCGACAAAACACTGATGGCAAAATTTTGTGAATGCAGTATGCATAATGTTGGATTGTGTGAACGTGTGAGAGAATATTAAAACGTGTTTTCAGGTTTGGAATTCTAGATTAGCCAGAATTGTATATTGGATCTGACAACGGATTTTTATGTAGTCTTTTACAGGTAAATTGAAGAAATAGTAATTCTTTAAGCGATAACCAGTCACTGGTAAAATTTTGAACTGTCTGAAATGTATTTATACTTACATGAACAAAATGGAAATGCTGTGACTTCGTCAAGTTAAAATAACTGAATTTAGAAGTATAATTAAGTCATGAGGTCAGGTAATCGTTAGAGACTAAACGGCGTGACTATCTATTGCTGCATGTTTCGGCTGTTTTACCCATGTACCCAGTGTCGATGTCATATTTTAGTCCAGTGTTATAAATAACTAGACTGCACTTGAATGTTTATTTATTTATTTATTTTGTTTGTTTGTTTGTTTATTTATTTGTTAGTTTATTTATTTGTTTGTTTGTTTATTAATTAATTAATTTATTTATTTATTTATTTTATGTGTGTATGTATGTTTATGTGTATTTATTTATTTATTCACTCTTGGTCAGTACATTCCATTTCCATGCAGTACATGTACATAAACAACATGTTGGAGATGAAAAGAAAAGGCTTACACAGCGTTAACGTCGTCTATTACACACTGTAAAATGCCGTGACATAATGTAAATGGACAAGCAAAAACACATTCAAAATAACACACACTGGAACACGTGAACGAAGGTCAAAGCCACCTCTACTAACAGTACTAATCAATATTAACGGAAAGAAATATACCGAAGTCAACTCTGTACTGTGCTAAAATCGGTTCAGTGAACCGCAGTCAATACGTCTAGATTTCTAGCAATATGGTTTCCCTTGCATGATGATGCACGGAAACCATATTGCGAGAAATCTAGTCGTATTGACTGCGGATCATTAAACTTATCTAAGCACAGTACAGAGTTGATTTCATAGCGACGACGACCGTGTGTACTGTGTGACCAGGAGCTATTGGACAGCCGGGCCCAGCGGGTGAGGTCGGCGGTCTTGGTCAGCAGGGACAGCCAGGTGCTCGCGGACCGCAAGGTTTCACCGGAGCCGTCGGCCAACGGGGCCAGCCAGGCCCCGACGGTTCACCCGGTCAGGCTGGCCCGCAGGGAACCGTCGGCCAGCGCGGTCAGATCGGTCCTCAAGGACAACAGGGACCCGCCGGCCAGCAGGGACGTGGAGGAGACGTCGGCCCGCAGGGACCTCAGGGCTCTCTGGGACCTCAGGGTCCTGCCGGAGGAATTGGCCCACAGGGCCAGCCCGGGCCTGCGGGCCCATTAGGACCACTCGGAGCTACCGGACAGCCAGGTACGGTGATCAATGTGCTGCTGCTTTATTCGTTTTCGCTAATTATAGTTTCATATCTCGACTTCAGGAAACAGAAACAGGGAGGTGATTGTGGAAACGGGTACAAAACGACGGAGAAAAAAAATTCGGTTGTAACGTGTAAGAATAGCGATACTGAGACTGAGTAAAAGGTGCATACACTTGATATAGTGCCTCTTCGTAGTGAATCACCACCGCAGCAGCGCTCAGGTATGGCACGTGTTCTCAAGCGATTTCACAGTTTTACCTGCACACCCACACGTTCATCCGCAACGGAATGAGCAATACCTGCCTTTGCCTTCCCAGCCGCAGCTGGTACTCATTTACCGACCCCGAAGGGATGCAAGGCTGAGTAGACCTTGGTGCGAAGTAGCCCAGGCTGAGATTCGAACCCGCAACCTCCCAATTGCAAATCCGGCACTCTACCACACAGCCACTAGCGCACCTGTAGCAATTACTGAGTAATTCAAGTTAAATGAGATGGGATGAACATATTTCAGTATGAGTGACTGCCGACAGCAGATTGCGTTGTTTTTTTCTTGTTACAACATGAACTAAAATAAAAGGTTTAACACAACTTTCTCCATTACTTTTGCCGTCACCAACGCGACTACTCAAACCACAAATTAGCCATGTTGAACCACGTCACAATGGTGAGACTCCTCAACTTTGTTTTTTTTTGTCACTCGAGTTGATATTTTGTTAAATAAAAACGAATATGAAGTCCATTAATGTGTGTCGTTGCATACGTGTATATTCTTTTGAATTGTCACATACGTCACGGTCAGAGAACAGGATCAATATTGACCAGGCCTGGCTGCATTGCAGGAGATCGGCGAGGTAAAGGTCATAGGTCAACGAAATTTCAAACGTTTTACCATTACTAGTGTCGCACGGGTTACATGGTCAACGCAACGGCTGGTTTTGTTGCATGCAACGTGATGCAATTTTCACTGATTGCATTCGTTCAATTTAATTTGTGGTATTGGCGGCATTGCGCGTGATCGAGTGATAGAAATTGAACGTGAATGTTGACTGCTTTGAGTTCGTACGGCGACTTAGTGTTGGAAACGTGTGGCGTGCGGCAGGTCCGAGCGGTGTAGCTGGGTCGCCCGGAGTACAAGGACTACCCGGGTTCGTCGGTCCGGCCGGACCGGTCGGCCAGATCGGGCCGCAGGGACAGAGAGGCATCAGCGGCGACCCCGGAGAAGCAGGGCCCCTGGGACAGCCCGGACCGGCCGGGCCACTGGGGCAGGCCGGCCAGCGTGGAGACATTGGACCTTCCGGACGAGCTGGCTCTCCAGGACCTCAAGGTAGGCCAGATGATTTTATCATTGCGTATGTCTAAACGTCGTCGTTTGGAGGATAATAATAGCAGACTGTTTGTTAGTGGTGTTATTTACATCAATTCATTCAGTGCACGTTGATGGGTGCCAGAAAACGCCTACTTTAATACAACAACCGTTTACGGCCCTTTTCCTCGTCAACCTAGGTGAGCCTTACCAGAAACTGCATCTTCTAATAAGACATGTAAAACTGCCCGGTCCACCGATTGCCGGATATTTTCTTGGAGACCTTTAGGGCCACCGGGTAATCCAGTATACGTGGAAAATATCTGTAATTTTACGGCCATTTTTCCACATTTGGCCGGTGGTAAACGGTTGTAAAACGGAACTGTGTATTAGATTCTGGCAATCATTGTTACTGGATTAGAGGCAATGACATAATGCAAGCTCCATGTGGCGCGGTGATGAATGTTGACAGCGATAATAAGACAGAATCGAACAGTGTATATGGGCAGAAGGTGGTCAAAATCAGCAGGCGTCGTCCGTAATGAAATTGAAATTAAGGTTCATTTTAAGGAACAGCCGTGGCTCAGTCGTTAAGGTGACAGACTGACACCCAGCGAACCTGGGTTCAACTCCTGTCGGCACCTCTATGAGTCATTGGTGGCAGTAGAAAGAATATCCCGCCGCAATTATTGCTACGTTGACAGGCACGTCCGAGTGCATGCACGAGTGAGTCAACGACGGTAAATTCAGACGTTTTTAATTAGATTAAATTTCAATATTTTATTACATTCGGTAGCAGAGAATGTTATGCAGTCGTGCGCGTGTACTCGTTTGCGGGCGGATTTGGGTGAAATTTTCAGGGCAGACAGCTACAGGATAGTGATGTCGAACACTCTCCGCCCACGCGAAAGGAACTTACGAGGGCAGGACGGACACTGAACTGATAGGGGATTTAGTTTTTTTTCGATCAAAAAGCGGTTATCGGTAAGCATGCTCTGGAGCAACCGACCGTTAATCGTCACGATGGCCCATAAAAAAGTTGTAATAATGAATATCCAATTAAAGGATGGGACTCCAAATTTGAAATTTCCATCCCACGCGTATTTTATCATTAACGTATCCTACAGACGTTATCGTCGTCTAGTACGCGACGCACGACCAAACAAGAGGAGTAAAAGTTGGTACCGATACCTAGGCCCAGACAAAGATTTCTAACAAATGTAACGTTTTGGGACAAATGGGGGCTTCGAACACTTGACCACCGTTTCTGACTTTTGTTACTGCCTCTGTATCTTTGGTCTGAACGTCGAGTGGAACGTTAAACTCTACTATACCACACCATTTGGTCTGAATGAAGCTAATAAGCCGTGCAATTTGTCCTGCAGATCAGAAGTCAGCGCCACAGGGCCGTGGGTCACCCTCGCCCCAAGGCGGCGGGGGACAGGGGGTCCATTTTAACGCTCGTTACCGCTTGAGCTACGGTACGTTAACAAAAGTTGGTATGATAACCCATATTTGGTGGTAAAGTTTTCTAGCTGGTAGACCATAGCGACCGTCCAAGGTTGCGAAGCCCCATAGGATCGCATTCAGAGCACTGGGATTGTTTTAAACATTGGGATAACTTCTACGTTCGTGACATATCCGTACTTTGAGTTTCTGTTTTACTGGCTCACCGCTGCAGGTCGTTCGACAAAGGAGAACCTTCCTTTGTGGCTTGTTGCTGAGAGTGTTTTATAGGCCGGATGTACAACTTTCTGTTGCCCACGAACAGCATTAAGACACTGAAGTGTATAACGTCCGAGTTGACTACGAGTTTTGGAGAACTACGACACACTGTAACAAGCTGTGCGCGTGGCGACGCGATATGCCCCCGCCCCTCTCCTCCCCCCGTGGGCGCCCCAGTGCCTCGCGCGCCGCCGAGCAGACGCAACGTAGCAGTAGTTTCCCACGCCCAATACGTTCTCACGGTCACCGCTGCACCTGGCTCACGTGTTAATGGCCTTAAGGCCGCGGCGAGTAAAGCGGCCTGGTGACCTTGACCTTTGACCTTTTGACTTTGAAAGTGTGTCCAAGTCACGTGTGACGTGGGCTACCTCTGTGCCAATTTTGGTCTTCCTAGGCCTCTCTGTTCTCGACTTAGGCCCGATGTACGCGACAGACAGACGTCAGACAAAAGCATCGCTTAATATCCCCGCCTATTAGGGGCGGGACATATTAATACGAAGAACCAGTGATTGTAATAACGAGTTGAACGATTGTATAAATTACCCGCGTGGTCTGGGTTACCGGCAGGGGCACAAGAGGGACGAATATTTTTAACCTAAGGTGGTACAGTTTTAAGTATGCTTGATTGTTAACTTTTGCAGTATTGGCTAGCGTTGATGGCTAGTCGTCAAGCAGAGACAATGCCGATGTGTTTGTGTGTGCGCAGGTCCCCAGGGAGCAACCGGACAAGCGGGACCAAGCGGCGGTCCTGGCCAAGCCGGAGGACAAGGTGCACAGGGTCAGCCGGGTCTTGCCGGTGATAGCGGACCTTCAGGCCCGTCCGGTGCGGTCGGACTCCGCGGTCCGACCGGCGCAACCGGACCCGCCGGAAGTCAGGGAACGTTAGGCAGTCCCGGTCCTTCGGGCGACACCGGTGCTTCTGGATCGCCGGGCAGCCAAGGCAATCCAGGACCGATCGGATCACCTGGCCCGCGCGGAAACATTGGCAGTCCCGGCGCACCGGGTGTCGCAGGCGGCAAGGGTATTGCTGGAGATGCTGGACAGCGAGGACAGCGAGGTTGGTTCGTCGACTTGGAATCAGCTCAGTGAATTTTTATCGCGCGTCAGCATGCAATGCATGCAGAGCGCAATATTGTTTTACCAATTCTGTTCTGTTCTCTTACTGATGAACAACAGTGTAAGATATGTAACTGTTTTTACGGCGCGACAGAGAGTCATTGACGTTAGTAGTGTTTCGTATGTAGCTTTTTCGTTCTTTTTCTTTTTATACTTCTGTAATTTAACCTTCATTGTATACTGCTGTTTTTCGGCGAATAAACGTCGGGTAGATGCCGGGTACATATGTTCACAAGAAAAAATAATAACAACAACGACAATGATTATGATTACGGTGGCCGAAAGTCAAATATTGCCAAGACAAGATTAAATAAAGGACGAGATGATGACAAAACGCGATAAAACTTATTGTCAGATATGGCCAGAATTCTGCGGATAGTTACCGGTGAACAGTGCGGTTATGAGGTGCGGCATAGGAGTAGACAGTGACGGCAGCGACGCGATGCTCGACGGAGGGCGTTCGAGTCTCGTGACACAACCAGCGTGACTCAGTGACTACCGTTCTTACAGTTTGATGCATAACTGTTTTGCGATTTGATGATCCGTGTCTAACGCATCGTTGGTTCTATCGGTTGTTATTAGGTGGACCTGGACCCAGTGGCCAGCCTGGTCCGCAGGGACGTCAAGGTTTCACCGGAAGTCAAGGTTTTACCGGAGCTAACGGACAGAGTGGTTCCAAAGGTGCGATTGGTGACACCGGACGGCCAGGAACTGTGGGACAACCGGGCTTCATCGGACCTGCAGGAAGGCAAGGGGACCGAGGACAAGCCGGATTTCAGGGCTCTCCTGGACTTCCGGGTGGTCAGGGTAAATATGTTTTCGACTGTTTGTTGAGATTCTTATTTTTGGCTTGAGATTCACAAAAATGCACTGTTAACTGCATTAGACTTTTTTGACCGTGAACTCGTGCTGCATTTCATTGCTTTCTGTACGGTATGTTCGTCTGACTGTTCGTCGATGTGTTTAGTATATCACTCGGTCCAGTGTGACTGAGAAGAAAACATTTTCAATTCAGCTAAATTTACTATAGAGCCTCACAACTAGGGGCGTAGGTACTGGGGATAAGTTGGGGGTCTTGACCCCTTAAAAATATGTAGGAGGGGTCACAGTATGTTCTGACCCCTAAAATGTCACATTCTTTCATTCACAACACTACCTCCCCTCACCCTTGGCTTACTGTGCTAAATTTTTTCTACATCAAATGGTTTAGCACACACATACGAGACAGACCAAAACTTCGCTCCCTGGAGTCCCGCCTCTGGTGGATGAGGGTTTGGGCGCCGCGTAGAAGGCATCCCCTCCCCATTTTGGCTTACCGTGTAAAATTTGTTAAGATCAGCCGCCTTTGTGGCAAGCAAACTAATGAACAGCAAATTATGATGATGATAATGATGATGATGATGTTGATGATAATAACGATCGCGGTCGAGACCCTAGGTCCTATCAATGAGTCATCCACTTCTTTTCTGTATGATTTGGGTCGGCGAATTTCGCTCGTGAATGGGTAGGACAGAGAGCCTCAGTGTTTGTTTCAACGCATTTCAAACGCCATCCAGCGCTTTAACGCGGTGCTTTTGCACGACAGTTTTTTGTCTTCCGACCACCCGGATATGCCTGCTCCAGACTTTAATTTTCTTCATTAATTTTTTCCTTCCTCGGGAATATACCTACCGAGGTCAAAAATAATAATACTAATAATTGAATTTCTATAGTGCCATACGGTCGTGACTTGAGAGGCTACACAGGGCACTGTTACAATGTTCTGTAGGCGCTGCTGGACCAGCCGGGCCCAGAGGTCCTGCTGGTGCAACCGGACTGGCCGGCCCGCGAGGCGGTCCCGGTTCCCTGGGCCAGGTCGGTCAGCCCGGTCCACAGGGACCGCTGGGAGAGCGCGGAGACACCGGCACACCTGGCGACAACGGCCGACAAGGGCTGGCGGGCTTCACAGGCCCACGAGGCCCGACGGGACCCGCCGGTCCCATGGGATCTCCCGGACAGGTCGGCCCTGACGGACAACCCGGTTTCGTCGGTGCTCCCGGTAATGCTGGACAACCTGGTCCTGCTGGACCATCAGGTGCTCCTGGATCCCAAGGTGCTGTCGGAGCAACGGGCACAAAAGGTATTCGCTTATCTTTAATTCGCTTAATTCTGCAGTAAATTATATTAAGGATTGATTGCGTGAACGCTGTTTAAGCCTTAAGAAATACTCAGTATATACTATGTTAAAGAATAGAGTGAAGTGTTATTTTAGTCTAAAAATAACGTTTTTGCAACCGGTCCTGAGTCTGTAAAGTAAAATAATTATACGGGTGTTCCAGAGAAAAACCGTACAAAGTTTTGCATTCGCTAAATTCTAAGCCAATCGCCGTAGAATCGCGTTTTTGCACCAAAGTGTTCGGCGAAAATGGCGGTCAAAAATCATGGCAAAGTTTATGCACGTGGGTCCGCCGATCTCTGGGTACAGGATGCGGACAGCTGACTGGGGACGCGTCCGACAGAGGTTCTCGCTGGCGAAGCAATGACGACATTAGTCAACGTACGCGTCTAGCTGGGACAGAAAGTCACTGACATGAGAGTTGCGATGGTGGACACGAGAAGTCAAGGAGCCAAGGACTCTGGAGGACGTTGTTCTGCCTCCAGAATATACACAGACTGGCGTGACGCGAGCAACGATTTCTGGTGCATGACAACGGTTCTCCCAAAGTGGAATAACGGCTTCACCAGCTTGATAGGATAGACGGGTGGAACCTGCTGCAGTGCACACACAGCGGGATGAAGCTGCAGCAGTTGTCGAGACATCGTGGCGGACGCACGTGGTCAGCTGCCAGCAGCCAAGCGGCAGTGGATACACGTTCAGCATCACCAGCAGCGTCTGCAGCACTGCAATGTGTGATCACCCTCATTGCGGACAAAACACAACCGAGCAGCTGCTCAATGCCCTTGGACACTGCATTGGACTGTCGGCTTAGACTGAAGTTCACCGTATAGTCATACATGTAATGTTACGAGCACACTGTGATTTTATTATTTATACAGTAGCATTAACCGTATAACCGTTCATATTAACCGTTGTATGCTCTGACTTAAGTTGCTTTGTTCTGTGCAGAATATACAATGTACTATAACGTACGTGGGTTATTGTCCGGGAGGGCTTCTATCCGGGGGGTTATTGTCCAGAGGGTTTATGTCCTAGAATCCGTTTCACTGAATCTGTTCTGTTGCAGGTCAGGCCGGAAGTATTGGTCAGCAGGGACCTCGGGGTACGGTTGGTCAGGTGGGACAGAGAGGCTTGCCTGGAGACACTGGCGGTTCAGGACCTCAGGGACAGAGAGGTAACATTGGCTTACCAGGACCACAAGGCGGCCCGGGTTCTCAAGGTCCTATTGGAGCCATGGGCCAACCAGGACCACAAGGTGACCGTGGTGACCGTGGCACGGCAGGCGCTCTAGGTAACTTACTTCAGCTGATCGTTTCCATCTGTAAGATTCATGTTACGTCTATGATCTTACAGCCAAAAGCTGCTGATGACTTGTTAATTGAGAATGTAGTAATCAACATTAACTTGATTAATCGGTGCATAAAAAACGAATGAACTAATCAATTACTGTCATTTTGAGTTGTGTCCTTGGCATTTGGCTAAATTTGTTTGCTGGTCTTGCATGTACATAAGATATCCGAAACTGAAAACTGTAGCAACTAACTTAATGAAATAAGTAAATAAGTAAAGAAAAATTGTTGATTAGTTCAAACAACTTTATTCAGCTCGTAGACACTATTGAAATGAAATTTTTGTCAGTGCAAATTTTGTCTTTCTTAAGGTAGGCCCTAGTGTAGAGATATTATCTAGGTGAAGCCGTTTTGTTGCAAAAATTTCTTAAAATTTGTAAGAATTGACTAAGTGTCACGGAAAACATGACAAAAACAATGTTGGTGTGTTTTATGTGGACCACATGTTGACTAATTAGCACGCTTTTCGGTGTCTCCGTGCTTCGCTATCGTGCTGTCAGGTATTTGTCATTGACGATATCGTCTGAACGCTAGTCTTTACTGCGTGATGTTAACGCTGGTTTCAGGTGATACTGGATCACCAGGGCAGCGGGGTCCACCAGGATCGATAGGCCCGGCGGGACAGGCCGGACCACAGGGTCAGCCAGGTTTCCAGGGTCAGCCCGGATTCCAAGGCCAGCAAGGCAGCGGCGGTCAACAAGGGCAGTCTGGACAGCCGGGACCTCAGGGTGTACAGGGCACTGCCGGAGAGAAAGGTTCGCAGGGTAACCCCGGCCAGCAAGGCTCGCCTGGTCAGTCCGGAATTGCCGGACCGGTTGGTGCACCCGGTGTGAGCGGTAACCCGGGTCCTGCCGGCCAACCTGGGCCCGATGGTCAACGAGGTGACAGTGGCACGGCTGGCTCACCGGGACGCCCAGGAAACGCAGGTCTGTGATACGAATTTAGCTCGTTAGTCCTTTGTATGAAAATGAATATCTTCTACTTCGCCGTGGAAATGTGCAGCACTGGTATAAATCAAGCAACAAACTTAACTATTAACGCATACACAAATTTACAATGTAAGCCTTTTTTACGAACAGTTTATCGCATAAAATGTGCGGCAAGTAGTCACATGTTGGTTTGAAACGAAACTGTTCTTGTCACATGTTACTGATTGCTTATCATTCATGATCTGATTTCACACTTTCTGGAAGGTAGGCCTTAGGCTCTAGACCAATGTTTGCATACATTTTTATTTAAAACTAACTGAATAATTGCGATAATCTATATTATGAGATAGCTTATATGGCAGTGTTTTAAATGCGTGTAACAACAGTAACAAATACATAGAACATTCACTTGCAGAATGTTAGGGTCTGGCCTGCAAACCATGCCTATTCTTTAGTAAATTAAAGAAAAAAGACTGCTGTCAACAGTACAGACACCTGAACTGAACTTCTTAGCTGAATAACGCTGACAACTCTGATGTTATAACCACTCACTGGAATTTGTACCTTAACACGACTATACTGCCATTATTTAACCACAAACGTTGTATGGCTACTTTGATTACTGTCCCTATGATGAAGATTATAAAGCGTATGCACTGCAGTTATTCTGCTGCTGTGTTGAGCATTTGTTTTGGTTGAAGTAGTTGTTGGCCTTGTACTGATAACGTACTTTGCGAGAAAGTTAACAGTTTAAGAAGTTGACTCTATGTGCTTAATATCATTAACAGTGATGGGTAATCAATTAATTAGAAAGTAATTAATTAGCTAATTAATTACTTTATCAGCTAATTCTAATGCTAATTAATTAGTTGAAGGAAAAAACTAATTCTAATTCTAATTACA
>Ga0049107_10000199_pt1 | contig 16086 bp, 11 predicted proteins | sample WorMetilPIANOSA1_FD_61187 | JGI IMG/M metagenome (GOLD analysis project Ga0049107, IMG submission 61187) | Marine gutless worms symbiont microbial communities from Max Planck institute for Marine Microbiology, Germany - Olavius ilvae PIANOSA.1 | ecosystem: Host-associated > Annelida > Digestive...
CCTGCATTTCCGCCATTACCTTGGTCAACGCCGCGGTCAGGGTCGTCTTACCGTGATCAACGTGTCCGATAGTGCCCACGTTTACGTGGGGTTTGGTTCTCTCAAATTTCTCTTTTGACACGACTCTTATCCTCTATCAAATTCCAAATATTTGGAGACAGTTTAGGAAATTCGCAAACGAATTTCCTAAACTGTCTCCCTCATCAAAGCGTCATCCCCGCGCAAGCGGGGATCTTGCAATCCTGCCACCCTTTGAAGATACCCGCTTTCGCGGGTATGACCAGGTAAATCCGTCGAGATACCCGGTGACAGTATACTTAACTCCTAACTACCGCCTTTCACCGCATCGGCAAGCGTCTTGGGCGCTTCCTCATACTTCTCGAACTCCATCGAGTAGGTCGCCCTGCCCTGGGTCGCCGAGCGCAGATCGGTCGAATAACCGAACATTTCCGCCAACGGCACCGAAGCGCGAATAATCTTGCCCGATACCGAGTCTTCCATCCCGGAAACAACTCCACGGCGCCGGTTCAGATCGCCCATGACGTCGCCCATGTAATCTTCCGGGGTGACGACTTCCACCTTCATCAACGGTTCAAGCAACACCGGGTCGGCTTCCTGCGCACCTTCGCGCAACGCCATCGAACCCGCCAGCTTGAAAGCCATCTCGTTCGAGTCGACGTCGTGGTAAGAGCCGTCGAACAGCGTCACCTTGATATCGACCAGCGGAAATCCGGAGATCACACCGTTTTCCAGCTGTTCCTGAATGCCCTTATCGACAGCGCTGATGTACTCTCTTGGTACAACGCCACCGACCACGGCATTTTCAAACTCGTAACCCGAACCACCCGCAAGCGGTTCCAGTTTCAACCAGACGTGTCCGTGCATACCCCGGCCACCGCTCTGGCGCACAAACTTGCCTTCCTGCTCGACCGTTTTGCGAATCGTTTCCCTGAACGCAACCTGCGGCTTGCCGATATTGGCTTCCACACTGAATTCCCGCTTCATGCGATCGACGATAATATCGAGATGCAGTTCGCCCATACCCGAAATAATCGTCTGTCCCGACTCTTCGTCGGTACGCACCCGAAAAGAAGGATCCTCCTTCGCCAGCTTACCGAGTGCAACGCCCATTTTTTCCTGGTCCGATATCGTCTTCGGCTCGACTGCCACCGAAATCACCGGATCCGGAAACTCCATGCGTTCCAGCATTATCCTGTTACTGATGTCGCACAGCGTGTCGCCGGTACCGACATCCTTGAGGCCTACCGCCGCCGCTATATCGCCGGCCCGAACCTCTTTCAATTCTTCGCGCGAGTTGGCGTGCATCTGCAATAACCGGCCAATCCGCTCCTTCTTTTCGCGCACCGAGTTGAACACGCCATCGCCAGCCTTCAATACCCCCGAGTAAACCCGGAAGAAGGTCAGGTTACCGACAAACGGGTCGGTCGCAATCTTGAACGCAAGCGCCGCAAACGGTTCCTTGTCGTCCGCTTGTCGCTCGTCTTCGTACTCACCTTCACTGTTGATGCCCTGGATCGCCGGCACATCCAGCGGTGACGGCATGTAGCGAATCACGGCATCGAGCATCGCCTGTACGCCCTTGTTCTTGAAGGCCGAGCCACACATTGCCGGGACAATCTCGCCACTGAGGGTTCTAATCCTCAACCCGCTGTGAATCTCGTCCTCGCTAAGTTCCCCGTCGCCGAGGTACTTTTCCATCAAATCATCGTTAGCTTCAGCCGCGGCTTCGACTAACTTCTCGCGCCATGCTTCGCACTCGGCAAGCATTTCCTGCGGAATAGGCTCTTCCTGGTAGGTCGTGCCCATATTGGCTTCGTCCCAGATGATCGCCTTCATCTTCACCAGGTCGACTATGCCGCGAAAATTTTCCTCGGCGCCGATATTCAGCTGCACCGGCACCGGGTTACTACCCAGGCGTTCGCGAATCTGATCCACCACGCGCAGGAAATCTGCGCCCGCACGATCCATCTTGTTGACGAAGACCATGCGCGGCACATGATACTTGTTCGCCTGGCGCCACACCGTTTCGGACTGGGGTTCGACCCCACCGACCGCATCGAACACAGCGCAGGCCCCATCGAGGACGCGCAGTGAACGCTCCACCTCAATGGTGAAATCGACGTGACCGGGCGTATCAATAATATTAATACGATGCTGGTCGAACTGCTGGCCCATGCCCGACCAGAAACAGGTCGTTGCAGCCGAGGTGATCGTAATCCCCCGCTCCTGCTCCTGCTCCATCCAGTCCATCACCGCAGCGCCGTCGTGCACCTCGCCAATCTTGTACGAGACTCCGGTGTAAAACAGTATCCGTTCCGTGGTTGTGGTCTTGCCGGCATCGATATGGGCGATAATGCCAATATTCCGATACCGCGTTATCGGTGTCGTGCGAGCCACCGTCAGTCCCTTTTCAAGTCCGCTTCAGTTACCAGCGGAAGTGGGCAAATGCCTTGTTTGCTTCAGCCATGCGATGCGTGTCTTCACGCTTCTTGACGGCTGTACCCTTGTTTTCCGACGCGTCGAGCAACTCTCCAGCGAGTTTTTGCGCCATGGTTTTTTCGCCACGCTTTTGCGCGGCCTCTATCAGCCAGCGCATCGCCAGTGTATTGCGACGTGAAGCGCGCACTTCTATCGGCACCTGGTATGTCGCACCACCCACGCGGCGGGATTTAACCTCAACCATCGGGCGCACGTTCTCGAGCGCCTTTTCCATCAGCTCAATAGAATCCAGGCTGCTTTTATCGGCGACATTATCGAGCGCGTAATACATGATCTTTTCCGCAGTGGATTTCTTGCCATTGCGCATGATCATGTTAATGAATTTTGCAATCTGCTGATCACCAAACTTGGGATCCGGCAGGATTTGTCTCTTTGGTACTTCTCTACGTCTTGGCATCTGCCTACCTTTGACTTATGACTTGGGGCGCTTGGCGCCATATTTCGAACGACCCTGGCGACGATCCGGTACCCCCTGGGTATCGAGACTGCCACGTACCACGTGATAGCGCACACCCGGCAGGTCCTTGACACGACCTCCGCGCACCAGCACTACCGAGTGCTCCTGCAGGTTATGGCCTTCGCCACCGATGTAAGACGCGACTTCGTAACCAGTGGTCAAACGCACACGCGCCACTTTCCGCAAAGCTGAATTAGGCTTCTTTGGGGTAGTGGTGTAAACACGGGTGCATACTCCACGCTTTTGCGGTGAAGCTTCGAGTGCGGGTACGTTACTCTTGGTGCGCTTTGACTGGCGCGGTTTACGTACCAACTGGTTCACTGTTGCCATCGATTCGACTCTCCTGCGAGCAATCTAGATATTTATGGTTTCTCAACGAACAGCAGGCTATACATTACGTATAGCCTGCCATTCTGGGAGGCGGAATTTTAGGTTCGAAACCGCCGCCTGTCAACCGCTTATTCCGATACTGTGGCTTCCGCGGCGTCAGCTTCTGCCGCATCTTCGGCAGTTGCATCCATCTCAGCCATTTCCGGCATTACCGGCATTACCGGTTGCAGGCGTTTACGGCGACGTTCCTCGTGGTAGGTTTGTCCAGTTCCGGCAGGAATCAGACGTCCGACGATAACGTTCTCCTTGAGTCCGCGCAGATCATCCTTGGCGCCCTTGACGGCGGCCTCGGTGAGTACGCGAGTAGTCTCCTGGAAGGAAGCAGCCGAGATGAACGATTCGGTAACCAGCGATGCCTTGGTAATGCCGAGCAAATCCTGCACATAAGTCGCCGGTTTCTTGCTCATTGCAACCGCCTTGTCGTTGTAATCGAGTACCCGCGCCTTGTCTACCTGATCGCCACGCAGTAAGCGGGTATCGCCACCGTTGACGATGGTCACCTTGCGCAGCATTTGACGCACGATTACCTCGATGTGCTTATCATTGATCTGCACACCCTGCAGGCGATAGACGTCCTGTACTTCACTGACCATGTATTCGGTCAGGTCGCGCACGCCCTTGATCCGCACGATATCGTGTGAATCAAGCTCGCCATCGACCAGGGTTTCGCCCTTCTCGACATGTTCGCCCTCGAACACGTTAATATGACGGAACTTCGGAATCAGGGTTTCGATCGATTCGCCCTCGGCATCGGTTATGACCAGACGCTTCTTGCCCTTGGTCTCCTTGCCGAAAGAAACCGTACCGGTCATTTCGCTTAAGATAGCCGGCTCTTTCGGCTTACGCGCTTCGAACAGATCAGCGACTCGCGGCAGACCACCGGTGATATCGCGGTTCTTCGATGATTCCTGTGGAATCTTCGCCAGCACATCGCCAACCTTGATTTTGGCGCCATCTTCGACGTTGACAAAAGCACCGCCCGGCAGCATGTAGTGCACCGGAATATTGGTTCCCGCGTAGCACAGAACCTTGCCCTTGGCGTCAACCAGTTCTACCGTCGGGCGCAATTCCTTACCCGCATTCGAGCGAATCGCGTCGTCCATAACTTCGATCGTGGTCAACCCGGTCATCTCATCAACACGATGCTGTACCGTGACCGCTTCAACAAAATCGGTGAACTTAACCTTACCGGCGACTTCGGTTACGACCGGATGCATGTGCGGATCCCAGGTAGCCAGCGTTGTCCCGGCGGCGACGGTCGCTCCGTCCTTGGTCGAGAACTCGGCGCCGTAAGGAATCTTGTAGCGCTCTTTTTCGCGACCGGTGGCTTCATCTACAACCCCGATCTCACCCGAACGCGATACCGCGATCAGGCGCTTGCTCGAGTTCTGTACCACCTTGACGTTATGGAAACGCACGGTACCGCTGTTCTTGACTTCGATACTGTTAACCGACGCCGAACTACTCGCAGCACCACCGATGTGGAAGGTACGCATGGTGAGCTGGGTACCCGGTTCACCGATGGATTGAGCCGCGATGACACCAACCGCTTCGCCCTTGCCGACTTTGTGTCCACGCGCCAGTTCGCGGCCGTAACACTGCACGCAAAGTCCATGGCGGGCTTCACAGGTCACCGCTGAGCGAACCTTGAGCACATCGACACCGATCTCGTTGATCATTTCGACTTCACGCTCTTCTATCAGGGTGCCGTTCGGGATAACGACCTTGCCTTTATCGTCTTCCAGGTCCTGCTGCAACACGCGCCCCAGTACTCGCTCACCGAGATCGACGACGATATCGCCACCTTCGTTAATCGGACGCAAATCGATACCTTCCATAGTGCCGCAGTCGTCCATGTTGACGACCAGGTCCTGCGAAACATCGACCAGGCGACGGGTAAGATAACCGGAATTCGCTGTTTTCAGCGCCGTGTCGGCGAGGCCCTTACGCGCACCGTGGGTGGAGATAAAGTACTGCAGTACGTCGAGGCCTTCACGGAAGTTCGCGGTAATCGCGTTTTCGATAATCGATCCGTCCGGCTTGGCCATCAAGCCGCGCATGCCGGCGAGCTGACGAATCTGTGCTGCCGAACCCCGCGCACCGGAATCAGCCATCACGAAAATCGAGTTGAACGAATCCTGTACGACTTCATTACCTTCTGCATCGACAACGGTTTCCTTGCCGATCTCGTTCATCATCGCGCGCGCCACCTTGTCGTTGGCGTGTGACCAGATATCGACCACCTTGTTGTAACGCTCACCCGAGGTGACCAGGCCGGTAGCCCACTGTTTCTCGATATCCTTGATTTCCGCTTCCGCAGACTTGATCAGATCAACCTTGTCTGTCGGTATGATCATATCGTTGACGCCGATCGAGATACCCGAACGGGTGGCGTAGTGGTAGCCGGTGTACATCAACTGGTCCGCGAGAATAACCGTATCCTTGAGTCCGACTTCACGGTAACAGGAGTCGATCAACTTGGAGACGGCTTTCTTGTCAAGCGTCTGGTTGATCAGTGAAAACGGTAGCCCGACCGGTAGCAACTCGCTCAGGATAGCCCGCCCGACAGTAGTATCGACCAGGGTTATGGTTTCGACGCGTTCACCTTCCTCGTCATGATGGTACTCAGAAACCCGGCACTTGATCAGCGCCTGCAGCTCGATCACCTTGTTGTGGTAGGCGCGCAGCACTTCCTTGGCATCGGCAAATACCATGCCTTCGCCCTTGACGTTGATCTTGTCACGCGTCATGTAGTAAAGCCCGAGGATGATATCCTGGGTCGGCACGATAATCGGCTTGCCGTTCGCCGGAGACAGTATGTTGTTGGACGACATCATCAGGGCACGCACTTCGAGTTGCGCCTCGATAGACAGGGGTACGTGTACCGCCATCTGGTCACCGTCGAAATCCGCGTTGAAAGCGGTACATACCAGCGGGTGCAATTGAATCGCCTTACCTTCGATCAGAATCGGCTCGAAGGCCTGGATTCCAAGTCGATGCAGGGTCGGCGCACGGTTGAGCATGATAGGGTGCTCGCGAATAACTTCTTCGAGGATATCCCAGACTTCTGCCACTTCGCGCTCGACCAGCTTCTTGGCCGCCTTGATGGTGGTTGCCAGTCCGCACATTTGCAGCTTGCTGAAAATAAACGGCTTGAACAGCTCCAGCGCCATTTTCTTCGGCAGTCCGCATTGATGCAGTTTCAGGGTTGGTCCGACCACGATGACCGAACGCCCCGAGTAATCGACGCGCTTGCCGAGCAGATTTTGACGAAAACGTCCCTGCTTGCCCTTGATCATGTCCGACAGGGACTTCAGCGGGCGTTTATTGGTGCCGGTGATGGCGCGACCGCGACGACCATTGTCGAGCAATGCATCCACCGATTCCTGCAACATGCGTTTTTCGTTGCGCACGATAATATCCGGTGCATTCAATTCGAGCAGGCGCTTGAGCCGGTTGTTGCGATTGATCACGCGACGGTACAGATCGTTAAGATCCGAGGTCGCAAAGCGGCCACCGTCGAGCGGCACCAGCGGGCGCAAATCGGGGGGCAGCACCGGCAGTACCGTCATTACCATCCACTCGGGGCGATTGCCCGAATCGATGAAAGCCTCGACCAGCTTGAGACGCTTGGACAGACGCTTGAACTTGGTTTCCGACTTGGTAGTTTCGATTTCGTCACTCAGATCCTGCGCTTCATGGTTCAGATCGACATCGCGCAGCAGTTCATATACCGCTTCGGCACCCATCTTGGCGTTGAAATCGTCGCCGAACTCTTCGATTGACTCGAGGTAGGCTTCGTCGGTTAACAGCTGGCCTTTTTCCAGCGTGGTCATGCCGGGGTCGATTACGACGAATCCTTCGAAGTAGAGCACGCGTTCGATATCGCGCAAGGTCATGTCGAGTAACAAACCGATACGCGACGGCAGCGACTTCAAAAACCAGATATGTGCGATCGGACAGGCCAGTTCAATATGACCCATGCGTTCACGTCGAACCTTCGTCTGGGTTACTTCCACGCCGCACTTTTCACAAACCACACCGCGATGCTTGAGGCGCTTGTATTTGCCGCAAAGACACTCGAAATCCTTGACGGGTCCAAAGACCTTGGCGCAAAACAGGCCGTCACGTTCAGGCTTGAAAGTACGATAGTTAATCGTTTCCGGCTTCTTGACTTCGCCATATGACCAGGATCGCACCATATCGGGCGACGCCAAACCTACCCGGATGTGGTCAAAATCTTCGGCCGCATCCTGCTTCTTTAACAGATTCAGTAAGTCTTTCATAATTTTTCCTGTTCAAGTTCTATGTTCAGGCTCAAGGAACGAATTTCCTTGAGTAGTACGTTAAACGACTCCGGCATTCCCGCTTCCATACTGAAATCGCCGTCGACGATATTCTTGTACATCTTGTTACGGCCGTTCACGTCATCCGATTTCACGGTCAGCATTTCCTGCAGGGTGTAAGCGGCACCGTAAGATTCGAGCGCCCAGACTTCCATCTCACCGAAGCGCTGGCCGCCAAACTGCGCCTTGCCGCCCAGCGGCTGCTGGGTAACCAGGCTGTAGGGGCCGGTAGAACGCGCATGCATCTTGTCGTCAACCAGGTGGTTGAGCTTCAGCATGTACATGTAACCAACCGTGATCGGGCGATCGAATTCCTCGCCGGTACGACCGTCGATCAGCGTGGTCTGACCAGTTTCGGGTAAGTCCGCCAGCGCCAGCATGTTCTTGATTTCCTCTTCCTCGGCACCATCGAACACCGGGGTAGCCATCGGCACACCTTTACGTAGATTCTGGCACAGCTGCCAGACGTCATCGTCGGTGAGATCCTTAAGGTTCAGTTTCTCGGTGTTGGTGCTGTAAATCTTGCGCAGCATGGTCTTTAACTCTTCGACCTTGCGCTGAGCATCTACCATTTCACCGATTTTCAAACCCAGTCCGGCAGCGGCCCAACCGAGGTGGGCTTCCAGGATCTGACCCACGTTCATGCGTGAAGGCACACCAAGCGGATTCAACACTACATCGACCGGGGTACCGTCTTCGCGATAAGGCATGTCCTCTTCGGGTACGATCATCGATACCACACCCTTGTTACCATGACGCCCCGCCATCTTGTCACCCGGCTGCATACGACGCTTGACCGCGACGTAAACCTTGACCATTTTCAATACGCCCGGCTTGAGGTCGTCGCCCGCGGTAACCTTTCTTTTCTTTTCTTCGAAAAGACGGTCGAATTCCCCGCGCTGCGCTTCGAGCTGCTCGTTCAGGGATTCCAGCTGCTTGGCAAGCTTGTCGTCAATAACGCGAATCTTGGCCCATTGATCACGGCCGATAGATTCGAGGTAGTCAGCTGTAATCACACCGTTTTTCTTCATTCCGCCGGGACCGCCGCTGGCTTTTTTACCGGTAATCAGGCGACCGACACGTTGATAGATATTTTCCTCGATAATACGGAACTGATCGTCCAGATCCTTTTTCAGCGAGTCGATTTCGATACGCTCATTGTCGAGCGCACGCGCGTCTTTTTCGACACCATCGCGGGTGAATACACGCACATCGACCACGGTACCGGTGACGCCCGACTTCATGCGTAAAGAGGTATCTTTTACATCAGATGCCTTTTCACCGAAGATCGCACGCAGCAGCTTTTCTTCCGGGGTTAACTGGGTTTCGCCTTTCGGCGTAACCTTGCCTACCAGGATATCGCCCGGCTTGACCTCGGCACCGACGTAGACCACGCCCGACTCATCCAGCTTTAACAGCAGGCCTTCACTGACATTCGGGATATCTGCGGTAATTTCTTCGGCACCCAGCTTGGTATCGCGCGCCAGGCAGCTCAGCTCTTCGATATGCACGGTAGTGAAACGATCTTCCTTGACGACTCGCTCGGACAGCAGAATCGAATCTTCGAAGTTGTAGCCGTTCCAGGGCATGAATGCGACTTGCATATTCTGCCCCAGCGCCAGTTCACCCAGGTCGGTCGAGGCGCCATCGGCAAGGACGTCGCCCTGCTCGATTTTATCGCCCGGCCTTACCAGCGGTTTCTGGTTGATACAGGTGTTCTGATTCGAACGCGTGTACTTGGTGAAATTGTAAATATCGACACCCGGCTCACCCGCACTGGTCTCGGAGTCGTTGACTCTGACCACGGCACGACTGGCGTCGACCGAATCGACTATACCGCCACGCAGGGCTTTTACCGTGGTACCGGAATCGACCGCGACCGCGCGCTCCATACCGGTGCCAACCAGTGGCTTTTCAGCACGCAGGCAGGGTACCGCCTGGCGTTGCATGTTGGAACCCATCAGGGCGCGGTTGGCGTCGTCGTGCTCGAGGAACGGAATCAGCGAAGCCGCAACCGAAACGATTTGCTTTGGCGAGACGTCCATATAATCGATCTTGTCGGCAGTCGACAGAATCGATTCGTTTTGATGACGACAGGGAATCAGTTCATCGGTCATTACGCCTTTCTTGTCGAGCGTGACATTCGCCTGCGCTATCTGGTACTGGCTTTCCTCGATTGCCGACAGGTACTCGACATTATTGGTAACCTTGCCGTTGACGACTTTGCGATACGGCGTCTCGAGAAACCCGTAATGGTTAGTGCGCGCGTAAACCGAAAGCGAGTTGATCAACCCGATGTTGGGTCCTTCAGGGGTCTCGATCGGGCATACACGACCGTAGTGGGTCGGATGCACGTCTCGCACTTCAAAACCGGCGCGTTCACGCGTCAAGCCACCCGGCCCCAACGCCGATACGCGACGCTTGTGGGTGACCTCGGAGAGCGGGTTATTCTGATCCATGAACTGTGACAGCTGGCTAGAGCCAAAGAATTCCTTGACCGCGGCGGCAACGGGCTTCGCGTTGATAATATCCTGTGGCATCAGGCCTTCCGACTCAACCAGGCCGAGGCGATCGCGCACCGCGCGCTCAACTCGAACGATACCGGTGCGGAAGGCGTTCTCGGCCATTTCACCGACACTGCGAATACGACGATTGCCGAGATGATCGATGTCATCGACGTTACCGTTGCCATTACGAATATCGATCAGGACCTTCATTACATCGACGATGTCCTCGGTTGACAGGATCCCTTCGCCATCGATGCTCTCGCGACCCAGTCGCCGATTGAATTTCATCCGTCCGACTTCCGACAAATCATAACGCTCGTCGTTAAAGAACAGGTTCTGGAACAGGTTCTCGGCCGACTCACGTGTTGGCGGCTCACCCGGGCGCATCATACGATAGATTTCAACCTTGGCTTCGAGGTCATTAGTAGTTGGATCCAACGCCAGTGAATTCGAAATATACGGGCCACGATCAACTTCATTGGTGAAAATCGTGCTGATTTGCTTGATCCCCTTATCGCGAATCATGGCCAGCAACTCTTCAGTCACTTCATCGTTGGCGTTGGCGAAAATTTCACCGGTCTCTGCATCGACCAGGCTTTCCGCCAGGATCTTGCCGACGACATATTCGTCGGGCACAGCCAGTTGCTTGATCTTGGACGCTTTCAGCTGCTTGACGTGCAGCGCGGTAATGCGTCGACCCTGTTGCACCAGCACCTTGTTCTTGACCTTGAAATCAAAGGTCGCGGTTTCGCCCTTCAGCCAGTCAGCCTCGAGCACCATGTTGATACCGGTCTTGGTAATCTTGAATACGTTGTGTTCAAAAAACGTGTCCAGCATTTGCACATTGTCGAAACCGAGCGCACGCAGCAGAATGCTGGCGGGCAACTTGCGCCGGCGATCGATACGCACAAACAGCGAGTCCTTGGGATCGAATTCGAGATCGAGCCAGGAACCACGGTAGGGGATTACCCGCGCCGAAAACAGCAGCTTGCCGGAAGAATGCGACTTACCGCGATCATGATCGAAGAACACGCCGGGCGAACGATGCAACTGGGACACGATGACACGCTCAGTACCGTTGATGACGAAGGTACCATTTTCGGTCATCAAGGGCATTTCACCCATGTAGACTTCCTGTTCCTTGATATCCTTGACCGAGCGATTCTTGGCCGAGGCTTCCTTATCGTAAATCACCAGGCGCACCAGCACACGCAGTGGCGCGGCATAGGTCAGACCACGAATCTGGCATTCCTTGACGTCAAACACGGGATCGCTGATGCGGTAGCTGACGTACTCGAGTTCGACATTACCGCTGAAGCTCACAATCGGGAAAATGGATTCGAAAGCGCGCTGCAGGCCCGTGCCCGCCTGCTCCCCTTCCGGGTTCAGAAAACGCTTGTATGAATCGGTCTGGATTGCGAGCAGGTAAGGCTCATCGATAACCGCCGCCCGCTTGCCAAAATCCCTGCGGATACGTTTTTTCTCAGTAAAAGAGTATGCCATCTATAGTCACCACTAATAACGTTTTCATCTGCCTTCCACGTTGCACACAACGGGAAGCACACGCGGGCCGATGGCTTTCCAGCCATCAGCCCAAGCTTTATAAGTACCGGGCACAGCTCGGCTGCATAGCTCGCCACCTACCGATTTGCGCACGTCGAAGCGTCCGCATAGCGGCACAACTTCGCCCGCCACAAATCGGCAGCGGCGAGGAATGCAGGCGAGTGCCCAACAACCGCGAACTACTTCAGCTCTACAGTTGCGCCAGCTTCTTCAAGCTGCTTTTTCAGTTCCTCGGCTTCGGCTTTAGCAGCCGCTTCCTTAACCGTAGTCGGTGCACCTTCTACCATATCCTTGGCTTCCTTCAGACCAAGACCGGTAATTGCGCGAACGGCCTTGATAACGCCAACTTTCTTGTCGCCAAAAGCGGTCAGAACTACGTCGAACTCGTCCTTTTCCGCAGCTGCTTCGCCGCCTGCATCACCCGCTGCAGCAGCGGGTGCTGCCACTGCGGCTGCTGCCGCTGAAACGCCGAATTTCTCTTCCATTGCGGCGATCAAATCGACCACTTCCATGACCGACATGTTAGATAAAGTTTCCAGAATATCTTCTTTTGAAACTGCCATTAGATTTTCTCCTGATACAGAATTTAAATTGATTACTTTTGGTCGCGAATAGCGGCAACGGTTCGGGTTAACTTGCCCGGCACCTCATTCATGGTGCGAGCCAGTTTCTCTACCGGCGCCTTCATCACGGCCATCAGTAAGCTGATAGCTTGATCGTAGGTTGGCAGCGAGGCCAGTCGCTTGATCTCCGAAGGGTCCAGCAGCTCACCGCCAAAGGCGATCAGCTTTACGACCAGTTTCTCGTTGTCTTTCGAATAGTCCTTCAGAACCCTGGCGGCACCGCCCGGCTCTTCCATCGAAAATGCGTAAACCATCTGACCCTGCAGCGCTTCATTCATGCAACCGTAGTCGGTACCCTCAAACGCGCGCCTGGCAAGACTGTTCTTGACCACTCGCATTTGAACATTCGACTCACGGGCCTTGACGCGCAACGCGGTCATCTCGCCAACAGTCAAGCCCCGGTACTCGGCCGCAATGACAGAATGCGCCTGCGCCGCAACCTCGGCTACTTCACTAACCACGTTCTGCTTTTGCTGGAGAGTTAAAGGCATATGACTTCTCCTGATTAAGTTAAACAACTGGGCTTGCACCCAGACCTCTATCCATGTCCGGTATCGCTACCGTATCCCTTACGACTTCTTAACCAGACAAACCTGTCTCAGAAGATCGTCTACGCAGGAAATTAAGGCCGTTTATCAACAGCCACCCACGGTCTTTGACGAGTGGCCCGCCATTTGGCGGACCGCCTCAAAGATCCAACTATCTGCCGTTTCCGCACAGCGGAAATGACTCTTCAAACCGTCATCCCCGCGCAAGCGGGGATCTTTAAATTCTTACTACTTCGCTAACCCGGATATCATCACGTCTTCGCGAGATCCCGGATAGTCGCTGCTCGACTTCCGGGATGACATCGGCTCAGTCCGATGTCATTTAATCCCCAACGATGCCTGATCAACCGATATCCCGGTTCCCATCGTCGTAGAGATTGAAATTTTCTTCAGGTAAACACCCTTGGATGAACTTGGCTTGGCCTTCTTCAGGTCGGCCAGTAAATACTCGAGATTTTCCCGCAGTTGCCCAACTTCGAAACTGGTTTTACCGATCGTGCAGTGAATAATACCGCCCTTGTCGGTACGGTAACGCACCTGGCCGGCCTTGGCATTTCTTACCGCGGTGGCGACATCGGGCGAAACCGTGCCCACCTTGGGGTTTGGCATCAAACCGCGCGGACCAAGGGTCTGGCCGAGCTGACCAACGATTCCCATCGCGTCCGGACTCGCTATGACGACGTCGTAATTCAAATCGCCAGCTTTCATCGAATCTGCAAGTTCCTGCATACCAACCACGTCTGCGCCGGCGTCTTTCGCCTTGTCAGCGTTATCACCCTGGGTGAAAACTGCAACGCGCACCTGCTTACCGGTGCCATTAGGAAGCACGCTCGAACCGCGTACGTTCTGATCCGATTTACGCGGATCTACGCCGAGATTAATCGATGCGTCAACCGACTCATCAAATTTTACCCGACTGCATTCTTTCAGCAGGCTCAGGCATTCATCGATCGAGTACTGCTGGGTCCTGTCGATCTTGCTACGAATCTCAGCCATGCGCTTTGACATTTTAGCCATGCTACACACCCTCCACGTCAAGGCCCATACTGCGGGCGCTACCAGCGATGATGCGCACTGCCGCATCCATATCGTTGGCATTTAAATCCTGCATTTTGGTGGTCGCGATCTCTTCGAGCTGAGCCCGCGTAACCTTTCCCACCTTGTCGGTGTTTGGAGTACCGCTGCCTTTGGCGACGCCCGCCGCTTTTCTCAGCAATACAGCCGCCGGGGGAGTCTTGATTTCAAAGGTGAAGCTCTTGTCGGTATAAACCGCGATAACCACCGGCAAGGGCAGGCCATTCTCGACATCCTGGGTCTGCGCGTTGAACGCCTTGCAGAATTCCATGATATTGAGGCCATGCTGGCCGAGTGCGGGCCCGACCGGCGGACTCGGGTTGGCAGCGCCCGCGGGCACCTGCAACTTGATGTAGTTCTCTATCTTTTTAGCCACAATGCTATCTCCCGGGTGCGAACGGATGGATCCAGGTCCACCCTCCCCATCGCGAGGTTAAAGCTGCTGCGCTTGCAGATACTGCGTTGGAAGTTTGCGAAAAAGCTCATTTACTGGCGTGTAAACTGCGCTTTTTCGCAAACTTCCGCCTTGTCTCTGCGGCGCTCGCGACGCTTTAATAACACCTCTATTTTAAAAAATACTTCCGCCGCAGCGAAAGTTCTTAACTACCTAACCCTTCTCAACCTGGCCGAAAGCTAATTCGACCGGGGTGGAACGACCAAAAATCTGCACTGAAACGAGCATCTTGCTCTTTTCATAATTGACTTCCTCGACCACACCATTGAAGTCGTTGAAAGGACCATCGTTGACACGCACAACCTCGCCAACCTCGAACAGTACCTTCGGGCGCGGTCTGTCCACTCCTTCCTCGACCCGGTTCAGGATCGCATCCGCTTCTGCTTCCGTAATCGGAGCGGGCTTGTCGCTGGTACCGCCGATGAATCCGAGCACCTTCGGCACCTGCTTGACCATGTGCCAGGTATCGCTATCCATTTCCATCCGCACCAGTACGTAGCCCGGGAAGAACTTGCGTTCGCTCTTGCGACGGTTGCCTTCGCGCATTTCGACGACTTCCTCGGTCGGCACCATGATGCTGCCGAACTTGTCCTTGTGTTCAGACATCGCGATACGACTTTCCAGCACCTTCTTTACATAGGATTCGAAACCGGAGTAGGCGTGCACAACGTACCAGCGCTGTTTCGTATTCTGCACCGATACTTTAGCCTCGTCCTCTGCCACGTCAGTTTCAGACTTGCCTTCAGCTTCCACGGCGACCTCGTCTTTGACGTCCGTTACAGCAACGTCTTCTGCCACCGCAGCGGCTTCAGGCTGATCGTCGATAAACGGCGATTCGACCTTATCTTCCGCGGCGGCTTCGACCTTCTCTTCCGCCGGCGGAGTTTCGACTATGTCTTCTTCCTTCATCAGTTCACTCTGCATTAAGCTAACAGCCTGCTCACGCCCCATCCCAGGAGCATATCAAACAGCCACAACATAATTGCGACCAGAATGACCATGAATAATACCGCTATCGTGGTTTGCAGCGTCTCCTGGCGGGTTGGCCAGACGACCTTGCGCACTTCTACGCGGGCATCTTTAAAAAAACCGAGACTGCGCCGCCCGACATCGCTCGTTGCCGCAATCAGAAAAGCGACTACCGCAACTGCCAGCATTCCCAGCACGCGCAGTAATTGCGACTCGTCCTCGAAAAAATAAAATCCAACCACACCGGCAAGCAGCACCAGCACGGCAGTCATTAATTTAAACGTATCGAGCGCCGATGTTGATTGTTCGGTCTTGGTGACCACAAAATACCTCGAAATTCCACAATAATGGCAGGACAGGAGGGAATCGAACCCCCAACCTGCGGTTTTGGAGACCGCTGCTCTGCCAGTTGAGCTACTGTCCTAATCTGCTGACAGGCGCACTCCTGCCATCAAACAAAGGGCGGGGATGGTAGCCCATCTCCCGCCCTGATGCAATGTTAATGTAACGCTTATTCGATAATCTTGGATACGACGCCGGCACCCACGGTACGACCGCCTTCGCGGATCGCAAAACGCAGGCCGTCATCCATCGCAATCGGCGCGATCAGCGTCACTTCCATCTTCACATTGTCG
>Ga0049107_10000200_pt1 | contig 16072 bp, 11 predicted proteins | sample WorMetilPIANOSA1_FD_61187 | JGI IMG/M metagenome (GOLD analysis project Ga0049107, IMG submission 61187) | Marine gutless worms symbiont microbial communities from Max Planck institute for Marine Microbiology, Germany - Olavius ilvae PIANOSA.1 | ecosystem: Host-associated > Annelida > Digestive...
GCTAAGGACCTCTGGTGACTGATATGAGACATTTTTCATATGAATATTGAATGGCTTTTTCTCACGTCAAGTTTCTTATACCGTCCTTTTAAAAGGACGCTATGCACTAATGGGTTAACCAGACAGTGCCGTCCGTGACTAAGACCACGACATCTCGACGAAAGATACACAACTACTCGCATAAAATCCTGAACGAATAAGTGCTACAAACATTAATATGAATCGCGCAGCTCAACGACACGAACCAAGTAGATAACACTGAAACTAGTTTGTCGCTTTACAAACGTTTCGAACAATGTAAGCAATTGACACTATCCATTATATTAATCAATGTAACCGAGACAACAACTCTAAAAACTGTCTCAAGACCGTCTCGAGGCAAAACACTCTCTTGAGACTATACATCACTGTCAATTCCAAAGCAGCTGGCTCGGCAACTTTGCTATTAGGCCTATTGTGTGCAAAATCGTCAGCTATTGCTGTGTAATAAAGCAAAATGGAAAAGCGCAGGTATGCGTTTACGTGTCGTTAAATGTCCATCCAACTGCTGCTGAAACTGACGACATCTGTCGCCAGTTTGTCGTACGACCAGTTGTCTCAATCGCAGCCAGAGAGGCGCGCGTTTATACGGAGAAAACGTTGCTCATTTTAACAACAGAAGTCTCCTACCTATAGACGTCCAATGTTGCAATAGATGGCACAGTTGGAAATGAAGCCATGACAAACTGCGCAAACCTTAGAATATAACATTTATTTTAAGGTCTGGAAGCTTGTATTTCGACTTACACACATCATTAGTTTTTATTTATTTACAGGTATAGGCGAGCAATAAAACATTGTCAACTTTAAACAAGCTGTGTGCGTGGCGACACAATATGTCCCCTCCCCTCTCCTCCCCCCGTCGCGCGCCGCCGAGCAAACGCAACGTAGCAGTACTTTCCCACGCCGAATACGTTCCCACGCTGACCGCTGCAGCCGCCTTACGCGTTAAGGCCGCGATGAGTAAAGCGGCCTGGTGACCTTGACCTTTGACCTTTTGACCTTGAAAGTGGTGTCCGAGACAGACGTCAGACAAAAGCATCGCTTAATGCCCCCGCCTATTAGGGGCGGGGGCATAATAGCCATGATGCGTACACTTTGCTGTAGCAGCATTTCTCGGCCGGTATTTTCATAAAGCTGATTTATGAGAAACAATAATGAGAGACATGATAATGGCCGATGAGAATAATGTCTAATGCCGTTACGTTGAGCTGACATCGCGGTGCTGCAAGACTTCACGGCAGGCGCGCTGAAGCTATTTTTATCCGGTCATTCTACAGATTATGGCAGCTTCGAGAACTTTCTGTTGTTGGGACAAAACTGTTCGACTAGAAGAGTGTTCAGCAGAGTGCATGCATTCGGAGATCTCAGTTGCTCAGCAGCCAGCCATGCTGCGTATAGGCTACCTCATCTACATAAGGTCATGAGGCAAAAATAATTTCCGTTTTCGATTGACTGCGCTGTATAACGACAGCTAATGTCAGCATTTTGCAGGAGTTCTGCAACTCTTGCACAAAACGCTAATATTAGCCATCGTTGCTAAAATTGTATTAAGAGGTTATGTTTTAATCGGCGTTTGTTCGTTTGTTTTTGTTAGAAGAATTACGCATAAACCTGTCGACCGATTTTCACAAAATTCGGTGAAAATTTGGCACATGGGAAGAAACTGTTGTAAGCCTTGGTCGTAATTCGGACCAGGTTACATTACGGTTGCGATTACGGTTGGGTGGAAACAAGTCATACCCCCGTGTGTCACTGTAACATTTTGCGGGATTATATTATAGGGCGATGAGTCTGATTTTTGGATATGATACTGGGTGAATGGGACTGTTGCACCCTGGCGGAGGTATGCACTCCAATGAATGTCATTCTAATTGGTAGATCACATTCCGTATAAAATACCCGTAATGTATTCCGAATCGTTCTGAAGAATTTACTAATTCTACTGCTTATCTCAAACACTATCCCGCAATAGAGTAGAGTAGAGTAGCGTGGAGTCATTCACTGCTGGAACACTTTACCTTCATGCTATGAAGATTTTAGCTGTCTTTCCTCATTCAAACGGCTGTCGTACAGAAGTGATCTTAGCCGTTTTACATTGTGTTCTGCATGATCTGTTTCTATGTTTTCTTCTGTTTATTGCAGTGCACTGTGTGATACATCACTCAGTGGAGTGTAGATTTTATTGTATTTCTTGCATACCTGTTAGTGCTATTGTAAGCCTGGCATGATTTGTTTGTATGCTGTCATTGCATCAAACCAAGTAAATAAAATAAAATAAAATAAAATTTACGTCCGCAACTTCGGAGACAGGAGTCAAACGGACATAAAAGCGGGATTAAATATTAAATATTACATTCCTTGATGCGGGTAACAAACTAAGGAATTCGTGCAGCTCTAGTAGCTGTGTGGGCGAGCGCCTCGCGACGACGACACGAGTCTGTCGTTTAAGTGATGCGCCATATTGCACCGACCGCTGCAGGTCCCCTGTTCGTGTCACGTTCAGCAGATGTTTCCCGGTGGAGAATTGTTCTCTCGAACACGCGACAACGTAACGAAGTGAACAGTTAACTATTGTTGACGTTTCTATATTTCATTTTCACAACGTTTGCACCGAGTTCAGTAAAAAGTACCCATTTCAGCAAGACGTTTTGCTCGACTTTTAAAATAAGGGAAAATCGGGTAGTTCCCTTTCGCCAGTTGTCGCCTCTCTGTGATATGAAGTTGAAGAAAATAAAATTAAACGTTGTGCTCGGGAATAAACGGCTTTGAAATACGCAAAATATGTGCAAGTTGGTTCAGGCGTTTTAAAGATGTGAACAATCACGCACTATTCTCATCTGTTCTGAGCCACCCTGTATTCCGCATTTCGTCGACGTTCCGGCATTTAGATTTCCAACTCGGCTGATAAGCGCCGGGCGCAGGAAGTAAACGTTCTGCTCACGCTCCGTCGAATATTACGTATTTAGCGAACAGTATGACAGTCCAAGCGCACCGTTCAGTCGTATTTGGTTATTGGTGACGTTTCGGATCGAACGTCGCGCGAAAAAATGACCGACAAGATGCCCGGAGCGAACAAACCTAGAACATCGCTGCTGCGGATGCTGATTCCGACGGCGACAACGACGACGATGATGATGGCGATGATAAACGTAACTGTCTGCTGGTCCATGAAGACGGAAGCTTCAGGTAAACGGACTTGTTACAGGTGTGTTTTATGTTGCAACGTTATACGAATGCGGAATTTCAGTGAAATGCTCGAAGCAAGAAGACTCGGCTTACCGCTTGTTCACACTCGCCGTTGCACGGAATACTCTTGTGGGTTCAATTTCACCCCTATTGTTGCAAAACGATAGTACCGATGGAAAGCGTATGCTCCGAAAGGATGCCTTATGGTGATCTCAACCCATCAGATACGACTCCAAACGGGGAACCCCATGCACACCCGAACAAAATTTCGGGGTTTCGGAAATTCATTTCATCCATCCTGTCCGTCGTAAATAAATTCGCTCATTTCAATGGTTAAATTATTTTTAAATTCGAGCAAAAATGGCGGAGATATCGCTGGAAAACTATGTGCATGGGCGGGTCGAGGACAAACGAAAACGACTTATCGCCAGAAACTGGCTTATGCATTGCCGTCGCGAACTGAAGCTTGTCGTCAATAAAAGCCTCTAGTTACACTGCGCGCTAGCTAGCTGCGGCGCAGTGTATTGTAATCGGTTCTGTCTGTGGGTTTGTGACAGCGGGCGGGCGGGCGGTGTCCGAACCTTACTACAGCCAGCGCGCGCAGTGTTTGCGTCTCTCTGAGTGCTTTTTTTCATTATAATTATAATATTCTTACGTGTAGTTTGTTTTACTGTTTTGTTGAGTTATTTCATTCATGCCGTGCCAGACCTGCTCATAAGTGCATACTGCTCATTCCAATTGTACATTTCCATACTGAAAACTTATGTAGGTAGTTGACTTACGTCATAGCTCTACAGTTTTACGGCTATCGCCAAATAAATGACATGTAGCAGAAAACTTTACGGTTTCTAAGTTGAATCTGTTCTTTTTTTCAGTCACCGTTTATAGACATTGGTTCACTTTATCCTGATTATGGCAGTTTCGCCTTACGGTTTATATAACCATCAGGGCCTCTGTGCCTCTGGACCCCGCTGAGATAACTTGGCCACCAAGACCATCTGCCACATACTTGTGTATTCATGATGATATACGGTCACCGTCTGGGGCGAGTCGTAGTTTATCAGAAGGCAGTGGGTGGGATATGTAAGCAATGCAGAGTAAAACATTTGAATTTTATTCTTGAAATTGCACATTTTGGTGCAAATGTAATTTGAAAATCAGAAAAAAAATCCAGAGTGCCAAAGTGGGAGGGGGAGCGCTCTCTTGTCCCGCTTGAATCCGCCACTGGTTTCGTCGAGTCGAGTACTATATAAAGAGCTGCGATAGAGTACTCAAGCCAAAAATACTCGGATGGCGCAGCCCTAGTACGCGCCAGCTCGGCATGTTTTCATTAAGTAAGTAAGTAAGTAAGTAATGCTATATTAACGTGCGTTCGAAAGCTGGCGGTTAAGCCAGCTTAGTCTACCACATGTACTGATCACGATTGACAGGCCGCTGACAAAAATTTTATGTCGCCGACAAAGGTCGGCGATATGTCGCCGACATGTGTCGCGAAATATGTCACCGACCTTTGTCGAAAGTGTAAACAGCGGGTTACTGTGATCAACTATGATTGTGAAGAGATGGGGAAACTTATACAAAATTAGTAAGTAAATAAGTATCGCACGAGCAGCGTCAGTGCAACACACTTCTATGTTTTAAGTCACGTCTAAAGACACAATACACATTTTCTGCCAGCAATACATGGACAAGTAGAACTTTGCCGTGTAGTCACGCCTCCGACTGTGTCCTCAGACGAACTTTATGCGCGCTGAATAAATTGTATAACAAGTAGAACTTTGCCGTGTAGTCACGCCTCCGACTGTGTCCTCAGACGAACTTTATGCGCGCTGAATAAATTGTATAACTGTAAGCAAGTAAGTAAGTAAGTAAAATATGTGTAACCGGTGCATGAAGGTTAAATGTCACTATAAGGGCCTCAATGCTAATGCCTCAAGCATCAAATGCGGTCACAGCGGTCCATTAGACTATGCATACTCGTCGATCAAGCGCAGCGGAGTCGGGAGGCAACTCGGTCCATACCGGAAACATCAAACGATCTGTCAACCAAGCGGAGTCCCAGTCATGGACTCCTATATACTAGCACGCTAATGTTCGGGATTCCCTGTCCCGGTCCACCGCACGTCGACACAAGCGGATGTATTGGAGAGGATTGGCCTCAGCACCCACACGCCACTCGCCCAAGCGATACGACGGCGGGCGCCGGGCGTCACGGAGTCGTTCGGGATGCTGAACACCGCGGTATAACAAGTCTACATGCGCAGTGGCTGGTCCACGTTGGAACAGACGGCGCTTTAGCCCCCCAGATTTCGGCTTAGCACTCGCAGTGTAGCGAGAAACAATTTTTAACAACGATGAGTTATCAACATAGTTACACGCCCCCACTACTCGTTGGCGACCTATCACCGTCAGCGAGCACGTGTCTTTTAACCTCTATTTAACGTGCCCTGCCCTGTTCTGTGAGGTAACAAGACCGATGGTTAACTGCACATTTTATTTACAGAACGATCCGTCGGCACGGGTATGAAGATGTCACGAATCAACATCCAAGAACATCCAAGAACCCAACTACACTACTGAATTTCCCCTATATTCATTCCCACATCCAATCACATTCTCCCCGGGCGCCGCCGTGGCCGTCGCCGCCCGCTTGCTGTGGGTTGGTGTTACCTGTCAATCAATACGTGGTCGCTTCCCCCGCCTAACTTTTCTCCCGCGAGATCCATCCACCAACAATCATCGTCATCATTCGCCAGTTAGACCTGCTGCTGTAACCAGAAGATACGAAGCACAAACTACTTCCTGTAATCGCATGGAGAGTCGCCCCCCCCCCCATACGGCATGGCATGTTGGATGTTAGTGCCGCTCCATAGCGCTGCAGGCAGCGTTACACTAACGGTCAATAGCAGTTTCGCTTCACAGCGTAGCTGTAACATTGTACTTACGCTTATTATGTCCCCGCTCAGGGGGCGTTATAATATGATGCGTGTCTGACGTCTGTCTGTCTGACGACGTCCGTCTGTCGCGTACATCATGAATATTCGTGGCGCCCACAACTACTGGAAGCAAGGCGCGCTGGGCGCCGCAGGCGTAAGGCGTGTATGGGCTGGAGCTGGGCCGCAGCGTGCGGCGTACAGGGGCGGGGGCATATTGTGCGGCCTCGCGCACAGCTTGTTGCACATTAATTAGCCAATTTTCGATATTGTGAATGGAACCGCAACGAATTATGTTACTATTTTAGGCTACTAAATGTTCTTTTCTGTTGTGAGACTCACTAATATCGCGGACATTAATAATGTAGCTTTTAACAGCGAAAACGTTTCCCTTTATTCAGTGCGCTGTTTTTGCCGGCAGGTGGAGTGATTGCCTGTGAGTGACTGAGAGGCCTCGTAGGTGATGAGTTGAGACTAGAGGGCCGTAGGTTTTTGGGAGCATAGCAACCGCAGTTTTACGGCTGGAACCGTCATTGCACATACGGCGTCGAACGAACAGCCAACGTAATTCCGTCAGAACAGGTTTGATCCCATTAACGTAACTCAAGACAGCAGCGGACCTAACGAAGGAATACCGCAAACAGGGCTGGCTGCCTATATATGTGCGAGCTTCGTGAACTGCAGCTATCGCTAACGCAGTCGTCGTCGTCGATGCCTTATTCGCTGTTGCGAACGTTGGCGGCATGATGTTTTTACTGCGCGACGATATGCGTAAGCGCGGTCTTTGCTGTCGCCCGGTGTCCGTCAGTCCGTCTGTCACGTTAGTGCATTGTATCCACACGGCTGAAGATATCGTCAACTTCTTCCTCGGCCCGATAGCCCCATCATTCTAGGTTTTGACCCTCAGCGACGGCACCCAATTTCAAAGGCAGCCGCTTCAGTGGGGGCGCAAAATACATGGGGGTGGAAAAATTTGGCGATTTTCAACTGAAATCGCCGTTTATCTCGGAAACGTTACGAGATAGACCCTTGGTTGCTATGGAACGTTAATAGAAGTCATAGGTGGTGGATCGATCCGTGTCGGTTCCGATGACCTTGAGTGACCCACAACCCGGATTTCAAGGTCAAGTCAAATATCTCAAAACGGTATGTCTTAGGGACAAAGTTACTATAGAAGACTAATAGGAAACCATACCTAACATATCGAATGGTACCGTGTTTGGTGACCTTGACTGACCCCTAAACGCGTCGCGTGGTTTGTCAGCATCAGCTAAGTTTCTCGTCCTGCGTGTCGTACGGTCACTCATTGCACGTAGTATCATCTCCACCGTCATCTCCGACCAGTCCATGATATCACTGATCCAAGCTCTGGCAGGTCTTCCTCTCCGTCTCGATCCCTCAGTCGTTCCTGTGATCAAATATTTCTCCACGCCGTTGTCGAGTTTCCGCATGACAAGATAGCAAGTCAGTCCAAAGATGAATCTACACAGTGAAGCAGACTGTGAATGAGCAGCTGAACGCGGGCCGAAAAATTACCGGCCCTGACCGGACCGTCCTGCTCAAGATCCAGATCGGTTCACATTAAAAAAATTATGCAGTGGCATCGTTCTGTTATTTTGGTTGAGGGAGACACGTGGATACTCGGAAAGTTATTCTGTGCCTTTCTCTGCGGTGTTATCGGGACGGGTGACACCTCCCTACGGATTTTAAGGTAAAACGGTGCATTCTGCTGCATTTTCGCGGCATTTTACAATATTATCTGGTGGCATTCCGACAGTGGTAAAGAACATAATCGAGTCGACCGTGGTTCATTTCAGGTTATTGGAAGTTGGAACTGAAGTACGGCATGTGAAGTTAAAATACCTGCTGGTCAAATTATTGGTCCGGCAGCCGCCCGCTCTGCCGGACCTGTTCCTACGTCCGTTGGTAATGACCACAATCGTCCCGATGGCCAGTGGCGTAGGAACCGGGGGTTCAGGCGGTTCAATGAACCGAGATCCCCGAGCTCCTGGGGCCCCCGAGTACCTGGGGCCCCCGAGTAGTGGGCCACAGAAAAATTTTAGGCAAGACTCTTAGGAAAATCATTAAAATTGTTGCCAACAGATGACGGATTTTAAGGCTAAAATGCACCAAATTCGATTTCGGCTGGGGCTCTGCCCCAGACCCGCTGGGGGAGCTTACAGCGCTCCCCAGACCCCCTAGCTGGAATTAGGGGGCCACTTCGCGGCAGGGGGGAGGGGTTGGGCTGGGGAAGAGGAGTGAAATGGGAAGGGGAGGGAGGGGGAAGTCGAAGGGAGGGAAAGGGAGGGCCCCCAATTTACTGTTGAACCAGCCAGGGTCCCTCAGAGCCTTGCTACGCCACTGCCGATGGCCAGCCTTGTACGTGTTCCGCGACGGAGAAATTCAAATAAGTGTTTGGAGTTACGTTACTTAGTTACGAATGGAAAGACCAGCCACGTGTGTGTGCGTGTGTGTGCGTTCGAAGATGTCGGCAGACCGCCAATTCAAACAGTTAGCCGATGCTACGGGAAACAGATTTCGGCCGACTGCGAAGCTCGTCACGTGATGCGCGTCGTCAGCGCCACTTACCTCCGGTCACGTGACTGCGTGGGCGGAGCTTCGGACCTGCCACTGCTCGGCGGTGGGAACGACACGCTGATTGCGGCCTGCAGACGCGACGACGCCACCGGCCCTCAGTGCGTCGGCAACAGCTCATGCATATTCACGGCGCCGTGGATTTACATATCAGCCGAATGCGGCTACAGCAACTACTTCAGCCTAAGTTACCAATGCGTGCCAGGTACGCACTTCACTAGTTATTACACTGCGCGCTAAGCTTAGCGGCGCAGTGTATTATTATCGGTCCTGTCTGTGGGTTTGCAACGGGCGGACGAGCGGTGTCTGTTACCACGATAACTCGAAATTGCGTGCATCGATTTTCACCAAACTGGGTCTGTCGGTGAAGGTAGTGACCATCTCCAGCTGATTATATTTTGGCCGTCCTGCGCCCCCGGGAAGGGGGTCTGCGGCCGTGCAAAAATTTTTGGTTCAGCGTTACTACGGCCAGCGCGCAGTGTTTGGTGTTTGCGTCTCTGCCGGTATTAGATTTACTCACAGGTCGATTGCACCGATCGATACACGTGAAATTTGGCACAGCCGAGGGGCACGCGGTCCGCTTGGCCGTGCAAACGTTCACGCCAATAGGTGCACGTGGGTGAGAACGCGGCCCCAAAATGGCAAAAATATTCCACTCTTTGGTAAAGAGTCGCCCCGCAGGGGCGAACCCTTTGACCGGCTAAAGAGGACATCGCAAGCCAGATGGCCGATTGAGTTTCACGCGGCGATCAACTCGGCCAAATGTGCAAGCACTTAATTATGCGTATTGCTTAATCGGCTGGAACTTGGCATCTCTGAAGCTGAAAGGGAAAAAACTGATAGGCGTCGCTCAACAGCATCTGCCAGCCACCCAATACGGTCGCAGCCAAATTTATTTACTGATGAACCTGCATGAACTGTCGACACAGTTCCCCAAATTAGCCTATGTTACGCTCAGTATTAAAAGGTAAAGTGTGCCATACTCCTACTGGAGTTTAGGCGAGGTGTTCATCTCCCTTCCTAAGGCCATGAGCCCATAGGTGGTAATACTGTCTGTGTCGAATTCTGATGATTTTTTTGGGAGGGTGCGGTATGTGACGAGCAATAACTAATTACATTATGGTGGTGATCCTGCTCATGTTACGTTACGGCTGTTTCGGTGGAGGTTTTCGTTCTCTGAGTGCTCTAGTTGATACGTCTGTTGCGGACGATGCCAGAGCGACTGCTGGTTGAGATATGCACGGTGCCGGCACTGATGGGGGCCAGGAGCGGCTACGTCGTGTCACCCGGCTACCCTCACGGCTACCCGGCCACTGGTAGAAACTGTTCCGTTACGGTCGTCGTCCCGTCGACGGCCGTCGTCCTGCTCCGTGTCGCCGACATGTACCTGTCCTCGTATACGGCCAACAACCAGCGCACCTGCCTCGACAGGTAACACTTGCACCCACCCACTGTGTTACTATTACTGTTTTTACCTCCGCCAAGGAGGTCATGTAGAGGAGCATATACCACTGACTCCGTTTTAGTCGATCTAGGTGTCCGTTCTTCTTGTGCCATTGGGAACGACGGACTGGTGGTAACCCGAGATTAGTAGGTATGTCAGAAAACCATTCGATCGATGTGTATCGATTGGTAAGAGGAGGGTTCTACGTTAGGGTTGCGGGAAAAGGTTAGTGTTTGCCAGAGGCGGTCGCCGGAGGGCGCTGGTGGCCCGCCAGGGGGCGACGCTAGGCCCGACTCCGAATACGCCGATTGTTTTAGTCAGTCAGTCAGTCAGTTAGTTTGCAGGATTATGCAAGTCAAAGTTGGCCGACATTGGCTGTAAACTGGTAGATAACTACTATGGATGTCTTCTGTATGCCGACGATATTGTTTTACTTGCACACAATTTAAATGGCATGCAACGTATGCTTGATATATGCACTGATTTCGGTATTGAATATGGTGTCAAGTTTAACGAGACCAAATCTGTAGCCTTGAGGATTTGTCCTCGTTTTAACTCTCTTAAACTCTGTGAGTAAACCATTGGAACTTGGCAGTAGATGTTTGCAATTCGTTGACTCGGTGAAGTATGTAGGAGTCTGTATTGTCGTTTCGCATCATTTTATATGCTCCTTTGAACATGTTAAATTGAAGTTTTTTTCGTGTATTCAACTGTATCTTTGCTAAGAGTAAAGCAGCCGGTTCAGAAATTGTATCAGTGCACTTAGTTAAGTCCTACTGTTTACCCTATCTGACGTATGCATGCGAAGCTTTACCATTCACTAAGTCTAACATTTACCGACTAGACAACTTGATTGTTCGTTCAATATGTAGGATTTTTAATGTGTACACCACAGAAAATATTGACGGCTTGCGTCGCTACTTGGATGTGCCTTGTTTATCCGTCGTTTTTGAATCAAGGAAGCAAAGATTTATGGATAAACTCATTGATCTGGACCCAGTAATGTAATCAAGACTTTTTTTCAAGACCAAGATCAAGACCAGGACTTTCATTTTTGTCCTCGAGGCGCCTTGAGACCAATACCCTGGTCTCGATGACTACATCACTGTCTGGACCTTTTAAAACCTATTTTAAGATCGCTGTATTGATCGTTGATTCGCACAATCTTATATTTGTAGTTTTTTTACTGTTTTTTAAACTGTTTTTATTGTGTTTGTCTTCTGTATGTGTGGGTTTGAGCGTATAATTGTCTGTCAGCTTTTGACGAATCAAGATTCCTATATAAAACTGCTCAACCGAGTTTCACATGGTCCACGGAAAAGCCATATTTTTGGTGGTATTACGGATCACATTACGTCAGGGTTAGGGTGACAGTCACGTGGGGGCACCACCATACTCTTCGTGAGAGGATGTATTACCCGACAAACATCAGCGGCCGTGACGGAGGTCTGCTCTCTGTTGAGTGCCATTCTAGTTACTACAGTGTTGTTTTCGTGAACAGGAACGAAAAAAGAACGAAAGATTAGTATTTCATCAATAGATCGACAGATAGAACCAAAATGAAAAATGAGAACGAGAAGTGAATAAGAACGAAAATGAATTTTTGTTAAATGGATGTAAAGCTAGTAAAACTGGCGCCTCTGTATCCTAGGGCACCACGGCGCTATAGAAATTGTCTTTATTATAATAATAATAATTATTATTATTAGTGAACTAAAATAATACTGATTAGTACTACTTATATGTAAATGTACTGTATAGCAGACGGTGACGTTTCTGTAGGTTAATCTGAACACTTACATCTTATATTTCCTGTGAAGATCATCGGCAAAATCGCCGCATCGAGTATAGACAGAACACGGCGAAAAAATGAAACTGAACAATTTGATGAACTATAAGCCTGTAGTTATGTGTTCGAATTCGAAAAAAAACACTGTTGCCGTGATTTTGTTTTTCGTTTCACGCTGTGTGTACGCTTAGGATCTGGGTGTCGGATGGATTCAACTCGACAGACTTCCTGTGCGCAGCCGAAAACAACGAGATCATCTTCAGAAGCACATCCAACCAGGCGACCATCTTTTTCTCGGTCGCTAGTCGCAGAACGATGCCAGCGAAAGGATTCTGGCTTTTGTACGAAGGTGCGCACAGATACGAAGGTTTACCGCTTAGAAGGAATATGATCAGCTCGGAAATGACTAGCTTGTATCGTTTTTTTTACCGCGCGACGCTATGCGTAAGCGCGGTCTTTGCTGTCGCCCGGTGTCTGTCCGTCTGTCTGTCACGTTGGTGGATTGTATCCAGACGGCTGAAGATATCGTCAAACTTCTTTCGGCCCGGTAGCCACGACATTCTAGTTTTTTCAACCCCAGCGTCGGTACCCAATTCCAAAGGGACCCACTTCAGCGGGGCGCAAAATACAAGGGGTGGGAAAATTTTGCGATTTTCGACTGAAATCGCCGTCCATCTTGGAAACGGTATGAGATAGGTTCGTGGTTGCTATGGAACGTCAATAGGAAGCCATAGGATCTCTATCGAATGGTGACATTTTGAATGACCTTCATGGACCCTTAACCCGGTTTTCAAGGTCACGGCATTTTTGAAGCCGAATATCTCAAAAACGGACAAAGTTACTATAGCACACTAATAGGAAACCATACCTAACATATGGAATGGTACCATGTTTGGTGACTTTGACTGACCTCTAAACGCGTCGCGCGGTTTGTCTGCGATAGCTGAGTTTCTTGTATTCAATTCCCATACACTGTTACTATTCTATTTTCTTTTGAGTTTCTTGATTATTTCACACTGCGCGCTAGCTGCAGCGGAGTGTATTGTAATCGGTCCTGTCTGTTTGTGTGGGGAGGGGGTGTTTGTGGGTCTATTACGACGACAACTCGAAAATGCGTGCATCGATCCTCACCAAACTGGGTTTGTAGGTAAAGGTAGTGACCATCTCCAGCTGGTTAAATTTTGGCCGTCTCGCGCCCCGGGGAAAGGGGTCTGCGGTGGGGCGAAATTTTTTGGCAGTGTTTGCGTCTCCTCAGAGCGCTTTTTTCATTTGGCAGTGTCCACCTCGAAGTCGTGCCATCAGTAGATTTTTTTTGTTTCGTCGTCCACGTGATCGTGAGAGGTCTTGTGGGCGTACAACTGTCGATGATGATGGTGGCGGTGACAGTGACAGTGACGTTGACGACGATGTGTGGAAATGTGCGTAGCCGTCGAGACGATAACGCCCGGAAGACCACCAGGCAATTCGCTTCCACGGGGATCGTCGACGCCGTCTGTTGACGAAACACCGCAACTGGCTCAGCTGAACGGCAAAAACGGAAACGACGAGGACGAAGAAACAGGCTTCTCGGCGGAAGTCGACGACAGTCGCTATCAGGCGTCCTTCGAGGACGCGAACGCCAGCAATGCCGGAGTGACGGCAAAGGAGCTCAGAGAAGACACTGGCTTCGATGAACTGGCTGACGAACTGTTTGGGCAATTGGCCTCCGCCAGCGGGCAGAACCGGCATGCCACTGTCGGCACGGGCAGGCGGTCGTCGATCGCTTCTGAGGGGGAACGTCGCCGTATCGCGTACCCGGGGGCGCCGCGGTCGATTGCGGCGAGTTGGAGCAGATCGACTGACGCCGACGACGACGACGCCGACGAGGACGATCGCCAGCAGCTGCATTCGTACGTCGTCGCGCTTCGTCGATACCCGCGACTATACCGAGCACGCGATGGAAGATTGGTGCCGACGGGGTGGCCTCGGCGGACCTACGTCGGCGTCGGCGTGCCATCTCGTCGGCAACTCCACGACAAAGACAAAGATGTTGCAGAACGACGTGTAACGTCGTCATCAACCCTCACTTCGTCAACCCCGGGACATGGAAACCCACTCGGCAACGCTACGACCTTGCCGCTGTCTTCAACGGCACCAACGACCACAACATCTAAGAGTGTAACGACCACAGCGTCCACGACAACAGCTGCAAAAGGAACAACAACAACGACGACGACGACAACAACAACAACAACAACAACAAAGGCATCGACAACGACAAGCAACGAAGAAAAACAAGAGAAACTTGTGGCCGCCGTGCATGATGTGCACGCACTCACCGCCTCACCGAACGACAAAAAAGTATATCAGCTGGACGTCGGACCACCAGAAATTGGTTCGTTCATGATATCGTTTATTATGCCCCCGCCCCTAGGGTAGGGGCATTAAGCGATGATGCACGTCTGACGTCTGTCTGTCGCATACATCGGGCCTAGGTCGTGAGGCATAGGAAGATTAAAATTGGCACAGAGGTATAGCCCATGTCACACGTGACTCGGACACCACTTTTAAGGTCAAAAGGTCAACGGTCAACTTGTAAGGGGCGGGGGCATATTGAGGCGGCCTGCCGCACAGCTTGTTATTTAGATGTATAGGAATTTCATGTGATTTACGCTATCTATAGCGGCATCAGCCGTCTTTCAGGTTCATTATGTAGTAATTTAAACTGTTTTTCGCGCCTTAACAGTCAACAAGAAGTTCAGCTGATGCTGAGATACATGCGCGACGCGATATCATCCGGAGGGAGGAGAAGTATCGGCAACAAGTTCGAGCACTGCCATTGTCAAGCGTTTTGAGACGGAAAATTTCTAAGTCCACCCGAGCGTCAGGCTCCCCTTCCCGTTAGAATTTCGCAACCATATCTTTAGCCGTTTAGACACTATACCGGCGTGTGACATCCATCTATCCAGCCAGCCATCTTTCGACAGCAACTACGCGCTATGCATATCTGCGTCGCGCAGTAAAAACGATCATCATATTAGTCAACATGACCTTGAGGTATTCCTCTTATGGGATTAGTTTTGGACCCAAAAGGTCAGAGGGCTCGACAATGTCTGAGTCCCTGCAGCGTCATGGTATTTTATTAGCATTCACTAAATGGTGCGACCATATCCTGCTGAACAAGGCGTCCTGATTATTAGACTGTGGTGCTATTTACTTATTTACTTACTTACTTACTTACTTACTAAAGATTGCCATAAATGGGCGCGGATATAGCGATCTCTGACTGCGTTTCTGGTTAGCCTTGCGTCGACATATTTTCGGAGATACTGGCCCGGCCAGGTTTCCAACAGAAGAGATGACCTTTAAAACCAAAATCGCCAGCAATGATAGACCTGCGGCTTGTTTTCCCCGTCAATGTTCTGCAGTTTCTATAGATGCAGATCACACGTTGGTGAAAAACCACGACTCACTGCATCCGACCCGTGTTTAGACTAGGTCCCTGTATGATATAACGCCCCGCGTTGAGAGTGATAGGCACTGGTGGGCCTAATTTCGCTCCAGTATGCGAGTATTGGATTGACGAACTACAACTGTAAGTGGTAGAAATGTTTGTTGACCCGTTTAGCCGTTTTTCTGCACCGATAAGAGAATGTTGGCAGAAGGACATGGCGCGGTAACTGTTGCTGACTTTGGTCGTTGTGCAGGTGCCATGGTCGGCGGTGCCGTTGGACTTCTGTTGCTGTTACTAGTCACCCCGCTGGCTGTCCTATTTCACATCCGGTACGTACAGCAGCAACAGCAACAGCAACAACAGAATTAAACAGTGGCGGCTTTACGCTGGGGTAGAGGGGTGCTGCAGTACCCCCAGATATCGGCTTAGTACCCCATTGTAGCGTGGGGTACAAAATTTGCGACTAGCCTGCTACTGTAACTGTACTTACAGTGTACGCGTATTACACGTCAGCCAAACTTGTAAGTAAGTATAATGCGGGAGCCCAGAAACATTTGTTTCACATCTCGAGTACAAAAGGTTTGAGGCCTGGAATATATGCATCTATGATAGGAGACCCCAAAAAGGCAATTCTTAAGTTCTGCAATTCT
>Ga0049107_10000201_pt1 | contig 16056 bp, 10 predicted proteins | sample WorMetilPIANOSA1_FD_61187 | JGI IMG/M metagenome (GOLD analysis project Ga0049107, IMG submission 61187) | Marine gutless worms symbiont microbial communities from Max Planck institute for Marine Microbiology, Germany - Olavius ilvae PIANOSA.1 | ecosystem: Host-associated > Annelida > Digestive...
TGACCTTCCATCAGGTCTACGACAGCCTGGACTGTCATTCGCAACTTTCAGACGACAACTGAAGACTTTTTTGTTCAGCGACCGCAGTGCATAGAGACTCTTACTGTTAGGATAATATGCACGATATAAATACTCTTTATGTATGTATGTATGTACTGGTAAGGTGCGAGCTATTTTCAGTTATGAATTGAAACCACCGCGGTTTTCTGGTTTTTGTTTCATTTTATATATTGTAGCAAATAACTATGATTCACTGAATCTTAGAATCATTCATTAGCGAGTGGTTTTAAGTAAAATAGTGACATAGACAAATTTGGCCATTTGCTGGTGTGCTTTGAAAGAAAAATTGTGTTTGACATATACTCTGCTTCTTATGACTTAACGAGAACATATTAGCAAGTAATCAATCATACGTCGTAGGTAGGCCTATTTATTATTGTGAAATTCCCTAAAACTAGCCTAATTTGCATTTACCGAGGTGTAACTAGATGAATGTCGTCTACTGGTGGTTCAATGATTTCAATCATTGCAGGTTTATAACTTATATGCCAATTGCAAATTACTGGCAAGGCGCTTTTACACTGTCACACACAGTACAAATAATAAAATTTTGCTATTTCTTGAGCCCCAAAACAGACAAACATGCTTCAGCTTCTGGGGACTTCGTCTTCCAGACCCGGTACCGGGGCTTTGACCCTGGACCCCACTGCAGGGACTCCCGTCCCCCAGCCCGCTAACATTCTGCATCCCCATTTTCAATTTTCTGGATCTGCCACTTGTACTGTCTTCTAGTTCATGTTTGATTTCTCATGTGTTAACATCAATCGTGAGACTGTGGTTACATGTGTTGCAGCTGGATATGTATAACCGAACATTAATGGAGTTTGCTGATAGGGAGTCAGATTTTGGGCCACGTATCTCATCACATGGACTTTGGGTAAATAGTAACTGCATTCTTTCCAGCATTAATGTAATTGGTTCAATTGCTGTATAAACAATTGAAGGGCTCCGTGAAAGAACTGAATATATTGATATATTTCTTTTTTCCGCCCATCATTCAGTCGTGTTCTGTTTCCGATGTTCTGTTTACTGGTGGAAGGGGAGTGTCAGATTTTAGTGTTTTAAAATATTATTACTTAAATTCGGTTAATATACTAAACGAATGTCTACATATTCTAATCGACTGCAGCCAGCTCTCCTAAACCTATTACAACATGTTGTTTGGTTCTTTCACCCGAGATCGTCATGCCCGACGCATATATCTACGGACGTTTGCGGCAAACGAAAATCACTCGTAAAGCCAGTGACGCGGCAGAATATATCGAGTTGTTCGGTTCTTTCACCCGGGATCGTCATGCATGACGACGCATATATTGGCAGACATTCAGAGAATAACATTAAATGCGTCGTGCATGACGATCTCGGGTGAAAAAACCGAACAACTCGATATATTCTGCCGCGTCACTGGCTTTACGAGTGATTTTCTCAGTTTCGTAGTTGTGGAATTTATTCGGTTCTTTCACTGAGCCATTCAATTGTTTATAGTTCTCATTCAGCATATTTGAAGATTGGATTGTGGTGTTTTGTGTTTATATACCCATGAGTAAAAAAACAGGACACTCTACTATTGCCCATAACTTTGCCAAATGGTGACCGACTGTCACAATTCTTTCACTAATAGACTCAGCAGGAAACGTATAATGAAGCGGTCATTAAAGATCCCACTACACCTCAAACGCCTCGCTACACTACCTTGTGAAATGTAAATGTCGGGGAAACTAGCGATAATCTGAAGGAAATATCTCGTTTAACAATAAATGTAAACTTAATGTAAACATTTTGACTAATTTGTGTCACAGTGACTATTTAAAATGTCCTCCTGTGGGTCAAATGCAGGCATGGAGATGCCTGCACCGCTGGTCACTGGCATCGTCAATACACTATGTTCCACTCCAGCCCACACATCAATCAGATGCTGCATCAAATCATTGACATTCTGCACTTTTGTCAGACTCGTTTCTGAATTATGCCTCAGGTTTTGTAATTGAAGGGCTCCATGAAAGAACCGAACATCTTGATATATTTCTTTTTTTCCGCCCATCACTCAGTGGTGTTCTGTTTCCGATGTTCTGTTTAATGGTGGAAGGGGAGTGTCAGATTTTAGTGTTTTAAAATATTAGTTGAATTTTAATTATTCAGTTACTATACTGAGCGAATATCTACGTATTCTATTCGACTGCAGCCAGCTGTCCAAAACCTATTATAACTTATTGTTCGATTCTTCCACCCAAGATCATCATGCACGATGCATATATCGGCGGATGTTCAGAGAATAACATTAAATGCGTCATGCATGACGATCTCGGGTGGAAGAACTGTACAACTTGATATAATTGCAGATTTTCTGCCGCATCACTGGCTTTACAAGTGATTATCTCAGTTTCATAGTTGTGTAACATGTTTGGTTCTGTCACGGAGGCACGGAGCCATTCAGTTAATTGGATCGAGGTCAGGGCTGTTTGGTGGCCACAAATCTGGAAGTTCATGGGGTGATCATGATCTTGTTGATTACTGAACTTCTGGAGTGGAGGCAGCAAATGATGCACAGACTGTTTGGGTAAACACAGCATGCAGAATAGGTCACATCGAGAAAAATCTGTCAAAACTGATACTGTGGTATCGCAACATATGTAACCAAATTGCTTCAGACGTCTGAAGAAATCAGTAATTCTGTTTATAAGCTGAAGATGGACAAACTGCAACTGGTGTTAATTAACATGCTAATTAGATTAATTTTTGAACCTTAAGGTTTCACAAGATAGTATAGCAATGCTTTTAAGGTGCAATGGGATTTTTAATAATCCAATTTGTAATGAAAAAGCGCTCAGAGGAGACGCAAACACTGCGCGCTGGCTGTAGTAAGGCGGAGGCATTTTTTTGCCCCACAGCAGACCCCCTTCCAGGGGGCGTTGGATGGCCAAAATTTAATCAGTTGGAGATGGTCACTACCTTTACCTACAGACCCAGTTTGGTGAGGATCGATGCACGCAATTTCGAGTTATCGTGGTAACAGACCCACAAACAAACACACACACAAACCCACAGACAGGACCGATAACAATACACTGCACCGCAGCTTCGCTAGCGCACGGCGTAACAAATCAATGCTGAGTCAGACGTTGAAAGAACTTTGAAAATGGTCAAGATTTGGCGAAGATATAGGAAGAGTAGAATGTCTTGCTTTTTTTGACTGATGGATATGTTCTATATGTGTTATGTGCATGTTAGTTGATTGGTGATGTGTGACTAGGGTCATATTGTCTTTACCGAGCCGGAGAATGGTTGCAGTCCAATAAAGCCACCACCGTTTGCTGCAGATAATGATAGCATCTGGATTGCTGTGATTCTGCGCTATCCTTGCCAGTTTGATCAGAAGGTCTGTGTTATCTCTACTCAGTTTCTGTTTAGTCAGCCATTTCATGCTTTCCACAAATTAGGCCAGGTCCCCCACTACCCTCAGTCTCCAGGGAAACCTTTATTGGAACAGGATTTTTTTTGTAGAACAGATACACTTCCGGACATTCATCTAAAAATTACAAATCCTTCACCATGATAATTGTTATTTAGTTAGAAATACTTGACTATAGCACAGGATGTTGTAGATGCACGGTTTGCATATTAAAAGCATTTTGTTATTATCAGTAACATAACTGACTTGGGGTACTGGCATCAGAGGACTGATGATGAGAGGCATGGTAACCCTCCCCCAAGGTAACCTGGAGCTATTAGTGGTCAGAGACAAAGTTGGAAGACCCCCGGGTGAGCTTGGGGTAAGCAAGTCCATGGAATGTGATATTTATCCCTTCAGTGCTTTGTCACTGTTGGTTGGGCGACAGGAAGGGCATCCAGCCTGTAAAAAACTGGATTTTAATTTGTTGGTGGTGATGATTTGACTGGAGCTTTGCACGACTTATAGCTCCAATAGTCCAGTTGTCACCACCATCTTCATCATCCTTTGCTTCAATAAACACCGGCTAACCCAGGTTCACCTGTAAAATGACCATTACAATGGAGAGAGAGAGAGTAACATAACTGACTAGTCACAATGTAATCTGATGGCACTGGACACTTTGACGAATGTTCTTTACTTCTGTTATCTTTTCATACTGCGATTATTACACTGGACACTGCTGTCTGTATTTTGTTTTAAACATAATGTTACATGATTAACTGAACTTTTTCCAGTTCATATTTTCCTGTTTTATTATGTAGTGTGTACATGCACGTAAGTTGAGATCGAACATTTAATGATGATTATGTGGCACGCACATTCATTCCTGGATAAAATAGTGCCTAAGTTATTTACATTAATAAGATTTTATATGGTTATCTTCAAAAGTAAACTCTCCATGTTTTGTGGACTGCAGTATATTTAGCAATACTAGAGGTGAAATTCTACAAATTCGTTGGGAAATTAATTTAATAAATTAATCCCTATGCTGTACATGTAACTTATTGTGCATATGAAATTATGACATTAAAATATGCAGTGTGTTTCCAAAAATGTCCCCTTTTATTTTTTGAATAACTCTTGAGGTTAAGATTTGGCATGCAACATCGTGAGGAAACTCGCTACAAATATTTATAATTTTGTCCGCTTGCCTTACAACTGTAAGTATACAGTCTTAGAACACCAGATGCGACTCTGTGCTCCTTCAAGCGTCATCTCAATGCCCACCTGTTTTAGCGGCAGTCTACACTGTTCGTCCGGCGCTGTTGTGACTGTTTAGCGAGTTCGGCACCGCTTACAAATATTCAGACTTACTTACTTGTGGTGTAAACTGTCTCTTGAAATACAACAGTCTTATTCCGTTACTTTATAACATGCCCATGCTTCCAGACGTTCACCATGTGAATAGCAAAAACATCTTCTGGCTCAGTATGTTTTTTTTGTGAAACCTTGTTCATAAATCGACATTGAAGATGAACTGCCAACAGCCTGTTACTGCCAGCCATCTAAAGCGTCGCTGATAAAGTTTGTATCTTTCAGCAGGACAACGCACCTGCTGTTCATGCATGTCAAACAGTGGAGCTGCTTCATTGTGAGACTCGTGAATTCACTGCTCATCACTTGGCTACCCAACAGTCCAGACATTAATCTGCTTGATTACTGCATTTAGAGAGTGGTGCAGGAATGAGTTTACAAATGCCAATACAGGGTGTGCCTGGCGGCAGTGCATCAGAGGTTGATGAACACATGCACTGGCTTCCGGCAGAGTTAGTAGACGAAGCAGTAGTCCAGTGGCGAAAGAGACTCGATGCCTTTGTTTGTGCCGACTGAGGTCGTTTCAAACAAAACTCTTGACATAGCTTGTCACGTGTTTTATTACTGCGTTAAATGTGTCGAGTCATTGACATTTCTAACATCGTAGTGTTATGCACTGCTGAAATAAGACTTGCACATTTAACAAGGTACGGTAGTTACTGTTTTAAGATGAGATGCAAATGCTCATAATTTTATAAGCATTTGCAGTATGTTTCCTCAAGATGTTGCATGCCAAATCTTATTATAATCGGTTGCTGTCTTAACAGCTCTCTCTCTCTCTATCTCTCACTCTCTCTTAACGTCCATTTTCCAGGTGAACCTGGGTTAGCCGGTGTTTATTGAAGCAAAGGATGATGGAAGTGGTGGTGACAACTGCAGCTATAAGTCGTGCAAAGCTCCAGTCAAATCATCACCAACAAACCAACATCCAGCTTTTTTTACAGGCCGGATGCCCTTCCTGTCACCCAACCAACATTGTCGAAGCACTGAAGGGAAAATATCACATTCCATGGACTTGCTTACCTAAAGCTCACCCGGGGGTCTTCCAACTTTGTCTCTGACCACCGGTAGCTCCTGGTTACCTTGGGGAGGGTTGCCATGCCTCTCATCAGCCCTCTGACGCCAGTACCACATGTCTTAACAGCATTGTTCAAAAATGTATTTGGGGGACACTTTTTGAAAAACAGTGTATTTGTGAGTTAATATTAGCATTATTGTGCAAATTCTTGTGGACTGCTGATGTCATTTGAAGTTGGTGCATGTAGGTACTGAATGCACAGAAAGCTGGTTATGGAGCAGTGATAGTGTACAACAATGGTTCTGACGACCTCGTCACAATGCATGGAAGTATGTACACGCACATCGATGAGTAACGTGTTCAGTTGATTAATAGTAATGCTACTGGTAATTCTTTAGTGTACCGAGATACATAAACATGTATTGCCACGTTATCTATTACTGTATAGTCACGTTATGGCAGCACTACAATAATGGTGAATAAAATAAGGTGCACATGCATATGCACACACACACACATTGAACTTTAAAAACTTTTATGTTGTTTTCAATAACATTTATATAGTTTTCAGATATGTACAACAACTGTAACAACGTCAACGGTAACTAGAAGGATTTATTGACGACGAGCGTCAATTCAAGTCGGCTAAGTGCCTGGTGATGTCACTGTTCTGAAACGGTTTTTTCACGATAACTTCGTTATTTTTCGTCGTAGATTGAAAAGAATAGCATTTTTGGAATCAGTGAATTTTTCTACATGTGTTTATGTACAAATTTTCAATTTTTGGCACCCTTCAGGGGTCTATATCTGCCAAATGCCTGGTCACAGACTCTCCAGACTAGCAAAAGGCACACCTTCAGAGTCTCAGCATTCCATCGATACCATTGGTTTGGGGTAAAACTGTTTCCTTTAGGTTGTGCACAGGATAGTTGAAGGGTACCCTAAAAACGCGAAAAAATGTTTTTTTGGATCTAGCTCCGCCCATGCTACAAAATTCCGGAATTTTTCACGATAGCTCCTGTCCTCACCTACACTTTGACGGTTTGCCGCCAAAATTGCGGTCTAAGTCAGCACACAAGTGTACTCTGTACAACAATAGGTGTGCGCAAAATTTTATCCAGATCAGTTGAGAATTTGAGATTTGGCAGTACAAGGGCCAAAAAACCTGTTTTGGAGTAAAAACAGAGAACGGCCAAGCCTATGCTTGGCCGTCAACAACCGACTCATTTACCACTTTCATGCCCTGGATAAACTTAACATATTCATCAAAAAATATTCGCTCAGTCATTCTGGTTGTTGTTTGTTATTCTGGTTAGTTTACCGTCCAGCAGTTGTTCCTTGGCAGACAGACTGTTACTGTTTATATTGTAGGCAGACGTGGAATAACAATTCCGTCAGTATTTGTTGCTGGATCAACTGGCTCTATGCTTGGGCAGTTCGACAAGCGTCTCAAGTATGCAGTAATCTTGTTATGTGCAACTTTGCCGACATTCCTACTTGTTATTCATTGTGTTAATGGTGTCAGATAAGATGTTATGGAATATTGTTATGTTGTGTGTTTAGCATTACCGTTGTGCTGTGGAGTTCGTCCGACTTTTCGTCACTGGTGTACTTTATAATCCTTGGATGCATTGGTGGCATGGGAATTCTGCTGGGCATCTGCATTGTGGTAAGATATATAGTTTGTGTTCTTTGCCACATTCAGTAACATTAGAATGTTCTGTTGTTCCCTGGATCATTATGAAAATTCTGTAAACGTAGCAATATAAATTGCATGGATTTTCAATGGTTCTTGTTTCTGTCTATACACTTTGTATTGGCATTCCAGGCAGCTGTGTGGTAGTCAACTGTGCAACTTTTTTCTTGTGATTTATAAGGTGCAACCGTCATAAATATAATGAAAGGGAGCAAGAACCATGGATCTGGTGCCTCTTTGGCAGTTCTGGCATTTAAAGAGTTCCTTTACCAATTGTAATGTGCCTTTGACGCTTTTGTATTTAGAATGCTGCGAAACTAGACTATGTGGACTTTTTGCCATTTAGCAGTTCACCATCTAGTTACGTACGCGCAAAAGTAGGGATAATGAGTGTATTCTTGTCTTTGTTTCTTTTGTGATGATTGTGTGTGTAATGTGTAAGTGTGATTTATAATTATGGTATTATTTGCTTTTATGGTGTTAATTTCTACTTTCAATGCTTTGACAATGTTGATCAGGTGACAGAAATGGTATCCAGCCTGTAAAAAGCTGCATGTTGGTTTGTTGGTGGTGACAGTTTGACTGGAGCTTTGCACGTCTTATAGTTCCAGCTGTCTATCACCACCTCCAGCTGAAATCCAGAATGGAGATATTCTGATACTGCCTTACCTGGGTTTGTCCTGGTTGTGATATATATCTGTACAGATTTGAACTAATCTATATCATTGTTTTGCTTGTGTAGTTTACGAACTGGGTGTGTCAGCGCACTAGGAAACGTATGTCACTGCTGTCCAAACGCAAACTGAAGAAGTTACCAGTGCACAAGTTCAAAGCTGGTATAGTGTGATTTTAGTTTGTCATAGTGCTTTCTGATTTTTTAGGAATGGAATTGGTTCATAATTGTACTATCTCAGGTTTACTGTGCAGGAATATTATGTTGATGTTGATTGATTTGGTGACAAATTGATGAATGTATGAGAAGTCTGTGTCAGTTGTTGATGGCCGTGCCCCCCGGGCATGGCGACCTATATTATGAGTCGGAAGCAGGTTTTTTTGGCTGCCATTCTCTCGATCTAGATGAAGTTAGACACAGATATGTTGTTGCAAGGAATACACTTGTGGGCTCAGTTTGACTGCAGTGTAATACCTAAATGCACCGTAACTCCCGTTATATACAACGAATCTCCACAGTCTTGGTGGCACATCCATAAATGTTTGCATAGCGGACTCTGATGTCATGAAAATTTTGGGAAGTTTCTAATGTGGATGGAGCAGATCCAGAACAATGTGGTTTTTCCTGCCTTTGCACAGCTTACAGGCAAAAGTCTTACTGTAAACCAGTGGTGCTGGTGGAAAGTACACTCTGAAGGTGAGACGTTTGGGCATCACAACCCACCAGGTGTAAAGAACCCCAAATGAGGGAACTCAAACCCTCCCAAACCCAAACCCACAAAAAATTTCGGATTCCAAATATTTATTTCATCCATCCTAACCGACAAGAAAGTTGCTGAGTTCAATGATATGATTATTTTTCAAATCCGAGCAAAAGTGAAGGGAGATATCACCATAGAACTGATTTTGCAACATGTCCATCTCGAATTGACACTCGTCAATACAGCCAGCCCTCTAGTTATTGTTGTTGATGTACCATTGGCATTGCCTCTGGGGCAGAATGTCCCATAGAAACGAAGTCCACAAGTTCATTACACTGCGCACTAAGCTTAGTGCTGCATTGTATTGTAATTGGTCCTGTCTGTATGTGTGTGAGTCTGTTAGCACGATAACTCGAAATTGCGTGCATCGATCCTCACCAAACTGGGTTTGTAGGTGAAGGTAGTGACCATCTCCAGCTGATTAAATTTTGGCCGTCCTGCACCCCTGGGTAGGGGGTCTGTGACGGGGCAAAAATTTTTGGCTCCGCCTCACCAAAGCCAGCACACAGTGTTTGCATCTCTCTGAGCGCTTTTTTCATTTGATCTGTAAACATTCTGTGATATTGATGATATCACCAAAATTATTGGTGATGAATGCTGACATGTAACTTCCAACTTTGGCCAGTGTACACGTAAATATTCTAATGTCTGCAGTGCACTTAAAAAGAAAGACACAGTGTTTATTGTTAATTGGAGAAGATTAATAAATGGTAAATAGACTGAATATGATGGGAGTTAATGGGTGACATTTCTGATTAATCATTTGTTGGCTCATCTGGATTGTCTTGAAATGAGGGTGAGGGCCTTAAAACTAGTTTGTTGTTACAGATGATGGTTTTGCTTAGGTGATCCGTACGAGACGTGTGCTATCTGTCTGGAAGAATATACTGATGGAGACAAACTGAGGTTATTGCCGTGTGGTCATGGTAAGTACCTCACATCCTTGTTGTAACGTCGCATAATGTGTTCTTTTTTCAGCTTAAAATGTGTGTCATTGTTCCCTGGATACTTCGATTTCCACTTTATCATATTGTTTGCTATCATTGCTTTAACACTGTTGGTTCAGTAACAGGAAGGGCACCACCCTGTAAAAAATCATGCTTGACAATCCCCAGCAGTTCTCCTTTGGAGCCTTTTGGAGACCTGGCCTAACTTGGAGTAATCTCATGACACATAGGACAGTTAAAAGCCAAAAGTCGTGTTGTTTGCTGTTGAAGTTGTGACACTGATTTGTTTTTCACTCCTTTTCTGAAATAATACAAGAAACGTGGACGTTCAGAGAATAACATGAAATGCGTCGTGCATGACGATCTCAGGTGGAAGAACCAAGCAACTCGATATATTCTGCCACGTCGCTGTCTTTACGAGTGATTTTCTCAGTTTCATAGTTGTGGAACTTTTTCGGTTCTTTCACGGAGCCGTTCGGTTAATTGTTTGGTTTGGATTATTTGGCACATGGCATACAAAAACACGTTGGTTAAAAAATGTAGCTTTAATATCATCAAGATGATGTTGAGTTTGTGTGACCAATTTTGGCACCTGAAACTGTGTGTGAAGCATACCACTGCAAGTGCATTGATCCGTGGTTGACGGAGAAACGCAACACTTGTCCTCTGTGTAAGGAAGTTGTCGGTCGTCGTCATGGCAACACAGCTGCAGTGACTGATGAAACACAGCCACTGCTGAATGCACAAGATGACTCTGAAAACACGGGAGTCATTAATGCAGGTAATTTTTCTTTATAATGCATATGCTGATTCATAAAAGGTCATGTCATATAGTTAAATTATCCAAAAAATGAGTTTGGATTTTTTCATTTTTCGTGTAGGGACAGCGTTCCAGTTGATCACCTGTTTGCTTAATTTTTGATATCCTTTACAATTTTTAAGTGGCCACAACGTCTTAAGTTGGAGAAAGTGCTAAAATGTGAGTTTTTGCTCCTTACTTTATTGGAATCACCCAGGAATACCCATGGCTGTTAGCAACTTGGATCTGTGACAACATTTCAAGAATGTCAGTTGAGTGATGCCTGAAAAAGTTACTCACTCCTTGCCTTGGAAAAAAGGAAGTTGTAACTAGTAAAATAGAATGTGCTTTGCTCTGCCTAGACAGATTGAAGCCGTGTCTAGAGTGAGCACCCGTAAAAATTACTAATTCTTGTACTAAGACAGTATTATATTTCTCGTAGAGTTTGCTCAGTGCTCAATTTACTCTTTAACACATATGTTTGTGTTTTGTGATGCAGTAGTGTCAAGGACGTGTTAAGTTTAGGCCAGTTCTGCGGAATACATGAGCTGGAAAATAAATGGGCACCCAACTAATTCACGTGGAAAGATGGCTAGTGGAGTAGTGATGTGTGTGTGTGTGTATGTTGCTTTTTAACTTGTGGTGAACATATACAGTCGAGGCATAGAGCTTTATGGTCGTGAGGGATGTAGATAAACCAGTATACGGTGTAATTAGTCATTAGTCAGTTTAATGACCAGGTTGTCATCTGTGGGAAACTTCAGCTTCCATAACTTGGTTGGGTCCACAAATGTTTGGACCCGACCATGCCTCAAAAGTGGTCGGGTGGATGGACCGGATGGAAATTGACGCCTATGGACGCGCGTCTGCCACAGAAATCCGTCTGTCTGTCTGTCTGTCTGTCTGTCTGTCTGTCCATGTCCCACACACGCACTGGTAGTGCGTTGAAACAGCTGCAATAAAAATCAAACTTTTTCAACACGTGGTACAGGCCCATTATCCTAGTTTTTTTGCACAATGAACAGAACTGTAAAATTCTATAATGATATTATCACCCTCAGCGGGCTGATATCATTATAAAACTTGGCAGTTCTGTAGTTTCTACTGAGACAGCACAAACTTACTATGCGACAACATTTGCTAGTTGGCAGCTTCGACTAGAAGTGCTTCTATAGTTAAAGTCTCCTGAAGTCAATGAAAGGCTGTGAGTTGCTGCATGGAAAAATGAGTGATCATGCAGATGTGCTTACACAGATCTGTGGGATTTCCTCATCTCTTCAGACACTTGCACCTCCCTCCCCCATATCAGTGTTTTTTTTGGTTGGCAGTTTTATTTTAGTTATAGTGTTTTCTTGTCACCGAAGTCTGCAGATTTTTGCTGTAGTCTTTTATCATTTTTACAAACCTCTCAAATTTTGTCACCATTATTATGACCAAAAAATATTCTATTTTTGTCAAAGGCCATTTTGTTGTCGTTGGCGAAAAACACTGCCCTGTGTAGGCCAGCTGTGGAACAAAAGCAGCATATCGATGTCATTAGTCGAGGCTACATGATGACTGGTGTGCTTGTTTTGATGGTGTGGAATTCAGGCTTTGAGACTACGGCTGATATCCACACAGTGCCAGCACGTGCCACTCGTCGTAGCTATGGTGCTATCAATCCCTCAGCGTCACCGTCTGCGACAGTCGTCAACGAGATCATTGCCGACGATGCAGATGATGAACACAATGATGATGAATCCGACGTCATTGCAGCAAACGATCGGCCACAAGTTGGCGACGTGTCAATTCAGCACAGCGACAATGCAACGCTTGTCCCAGTCACCCTGCCTGCACCGGATCAAGCTGTAGTCTAATATTTTCAGAATGCGTTTGCATATAATTGATACCAATAAAAAATAATGTGTCATTTTCTACATACATCATTTTTACCACACAGTCCTCTGCTTAGCATGGTACTAGCTGTCAGCCGATGACTGACCATCTGTCACACTCGTGTGTTGTATCCAAACAACTAAAGATATTGTCAAACTTCTTTCTCGGCCAGGTAGACCCATCATTCTAGTTTTCCTGAACCCAAGAGCCGTCACCCAGTTCCAAGGGAAACTCTTCATCGGTGGTGTTAAATATTCGGGGTGGGTAAAATTTGCAATTTTAGACTGAAATTGCTGTTTATCTCGGAAACGGTACGAGATAGACCAGTGGTTGCTATGGATCATTAATAGGAAGTCATAGGCAGCGGATCGATCCGTGTCAGTTCTGACGACCTTGAAAGGTGAGGGGTCACAATGTTCAGAGTGATCGCCTTTATTACACTAGCACCATTTCACTTAGAATGACCACATTTGGGACATGAAACTCTAGCATACCATACCATACCATACGACCAAATTTGGCAGGATAACACATGGGAGGGGCGTATTTCCAAGAGTCAGCCACGCCCCCATTGCAAGGGTGAGTGGGCCCCCAGCGCTCCCCAATTTTTAGATTTCCTTCTATTTATGCAGACACCCTTTGATTCAGAATGACCAAATTTGATGTGGTAACATACTTGGGGCGGGGCTTGTTTTTAGGGGGTCAGCCACACCCTGTCCCAAAAGTGCAGAATCTCTGCGCTGCCCAATTTTTGGGATTCTCTTTTATATCCACACCATTTAATGCAAAACGATCACATTTCATCATCATCAAATCTTACTATGGCGCCCCTCAACCGGTGCTCAGGAGCGCCTCATTTGGCAAGGTAACATGAGGGGAGGGGGAGGGGAGGGGCGTGTTTCTTGGGGTCAGCCAAGCCCTCCGTCCCAGGGGTATGACCCCAGAGTCCCCTAATTTTGGGGTTCATCCCTACCTATGCATACATGGTTTGACCTAGGGCAACCAAATTTGGCACAGTGACACATTGGAGAGATGTGTGTTTTAGGAGTCAGCCACGCAATTGCATATTGCACAATCGTCGCGTGGTTTGTCAGTGATAGCTGAGGTTCTTGTGTTCATGACAGCACTTTTGTTGTAGATCAGACACTGTGCTTTTTGTATGTATATATGTATTGATTAACTTTTAACAAAGACAAAGTTGGAAGACCCCCAGGTGAGCTTGGGGTAAGCCAGTCTGTGGAATGTGATATTTCCCTTCAGTGCTCTGGCACTGTTGGGTGGACGACAGGTAAGGCATCCGGCCTGTAAAAAAACTGGGTGTTGGTTTATTGGTGGTGACGATTTGACTGGAGCTTTGCACGACCTATAGCTCCAGTTGTCACCACCACTTCCATCATCCTTTGCTTCAATAAACACTGGCTAACCCAGGTTCACCCTTAAAATGGAGAGAGATATATATTGATTAACTGATCTACCTTTCCTAGTGGTAACCCATGTTAGAGTATCGTCTGTCATCGGTAGATAAGTTTTGTTATCCAAGTGATATGTTGGCTGGTCTTGTCTGCCGTTGTGTTCTTGCATTTGCTTGGACAGCGACACAGCCCGGGTTCAAACCTCGTTCTGGTCATCTCTCTATTGTAAACATGTTATAGTACTGATTTCCTGGGAAGATACAGAGGGTTTGCCTGTGTCCCCTTTAAACTGTGACAGCTAGCAGTTCACAAAGTTTTGGCCCTAAACTTTGTGAATTGAAGGGCTCTGTGAAAGAATGGAAATTTCGATATATTTCTTTTTTTCCGCCCATCTCTCGATGGTGTTCTGTTTACTGGTGGAAGGGAAGTGTCAGATTTTAGTGTTTTAAAATATTATTAGTTAAATATTAATTATTCGGTTAATATATTGAGCGAATATCTACGTATTATAATCAACTGCAGCTAGCTCTCCAAAACCTATTATAGCGTGTTGTTCAGTTGTTCAGCCCAAGAAAATCACTCGTAAAACCAGTGATGCGGAAGAAAACCTGCAATTACAACATGTTGTTCGGTTCTTCTACCCAACATCATCACATATATTGGCGGATGTTCAGAGAATAACATTAAATGCGTCCTGCATGACAATCTCGGGCGGAAGAACCAAACAACTCGATATATTCTGCAGCGTCACTGGCTTTACGAGTGATTTTCGCAGTTTCATAGTTGTGGAACTTATTCAGTTCTTTCTCGGAGCCCTTCAGTTGCTACCTGTCACCGTGTCTACAGTGAGGCCTCACCTTTGCTGTGCCTGCAATAATGCTGTCACCCCATAAAATGGAATGGAACAAATATGCTGGCTATGGATTATGCAACTCAGCAGTGGCGGCAGGAGTTAGAGCTACGTGGAAAAAGTTCCCTGAGTACTGAGTAATGTCTTTTTTTTTGCGTTGTACTTCAACTGATATGTCGATATTAATGTCACATTAGCTCTTTCACTTTCAACAAGGGTTGGAGAAAGTTACTGCCCCACAGACGGCACGTGGGTCCGTCGTCCCCTAGAAACACCTAGCTGTTTGCTAGGCACGTAGTACTGCATGCTGCCCTCATGTGTATTTCATTGCATGTTAATGTTCGCGTGGCTCTTAGCGGCATGACTATCTCTGTATGTTGTATGTATGCTGACACAGCTCCAGCAATCAAGGCCACGGTCGGTAAAGCAGTGCAGTATGTAAGTGTTGTGTGGTGTTGTTGAGTGTCGACACTCCACACCGTGGCACACTTAGTGGACAGCTAAGGCCAATCATTTAACCTCTGTATGTGAACTCCACGTCGAAGAGTAGGCCTAGTCTCTATCCTGACCGATATCATAAACCAGGCTGTGTCTGTCCTTCGTTTCATCCTACATTTCTTTTATGTGTGTTTTGTATTTTTTTCACAGCCAGTTTGAGTTCACTTACATAGGTTAAAGAAGACACCAGTTAACCCTCTCTAGCTTGTCCAAGAAATTAATTTTGTTGTATATGTGCCAAAAATCTTGCTACAAATTATCTCTCATAGCTTGGAAATTAAACCCAAGCTCGTGTGAGCTCCCCTGCAAGCATACCATAGCCTGCAAAGCTACCGGGACGGCCTGTGGCAAGCACGTGCGTGTACATTTTACTTGCATTATGGTTTTGTTTAGTCGGCCTATTTCGACATGCTCAGCATGGGTTAGGCTGGATATCTCACGGGAATCTGTGGGGAAAATCTTTAGGGATTGCTGGAGTTTAAGTCAAGGCACTGTGACACAGTAGCTTTTTATTAGGGTTAGGACGATAGTCCCATCGTACTATCGCATCGGGCAATAGTCGGACTATCGGAAAACAATCGTGCCCGATAGTTTTTGCCCGATAGTTTACCCGATAGTGCGACGTATTGCCGTGCTGTGAGCTATATACGGATCTGTTGTTATGCATTCAGCCATGCATTCTGCCCAGCGCAATCTGCTCTAG
>Ga0049107_10000203_pt1 | contig 16005 bp, 8 predicted proteins | sample WorMetilPIANOSA1_FD_61187 | JGI IMG/M metagenome (GOLD analysis project Ga0049107, IMG submission 61187) | Marine gutless worms symbiont microbial communities from Max Planck institute for Marine Microbiology, Germany - Olavius ilvae PIANOSA.1 | ecosystem: Host-associated > Annelida > Digestive...
AGGACTTGGACTTGGACTTGGACTTGAGAGGCGAGGACTTGGACTTGGACTTGGACTTGTGACGCGAGGACTTGGACTTGGACTTGGACTCGGACTGTGAGGACTTGACTACAAGTCTGCGAAGTGCTGCAAAAACTGCTAAACTTTGAACAGCGATAATCTCGAGTTAGCGACGTCGTATCGACGCGATCTTTGTGGCTAATCAGTACGCAATCGTCCGAGAATCTCGTGGAACGATTAGTTTCGACGCACGATAATGTGACGTTGGAAAACAGATTTGTCGACATTTTTCGCGATTTTGCTTTGAATGAAGAATTATCGTAGTCGCGCATTTGACAACGTGATTTGTCGACGTTTCGGCGCAATAATCGCACCGAAATTGGAATTATTGTCGTCGTACGTTCTGGATAAAGTTGATTGTCGATATGTTTGATTGAAATCGACTGGATTTCAAGTGATATTGCTGAAGAGAGATCCGACACAACTGCCCCAATTGGAACTGGATTGTCGACAAGAGTTTTTTTTTATTTTTATTGCCGATGTCCGACTTTCTGCCTTTATCAGAGGTCAACTGGCCTACGCGTATTTGAACGCCATTTTCTCTACCGCGACTGTAACTTAAATTCGGTATCAGAATTTTAGCTTTCGGCGAATATTTGCCAAATTTTAGGACCGACAGTCACTCCTAGAGTCAATTAAGCGAAGGTTCCTGGTAGACGCGATTTTCGTTTCAGACGAAAATAGCGCCTCGCCTCGCAGGAATCAGCATAGGATTCCTCAGCACATATGACCAGTACCCGCAGCGCGATATTACTCTACAACAGAGTTGGCGCTTGTATTGGAAGATGAAGATGAGAAGATGAATCGTTAGGAATGCTTTGGTAAAGATTTTGATGCGACAATTCCCATACATTTGTCATTGGTAGCAAATAAGTTGGAATGGAGCATCGAGCGTCCCGTTAGCAAGCAAATCGATCGCCATCGATCTGTCTCAGTGGCTGGGGAACCGTCGACGACCGCGACACTAGGGAAGGCCGAAGAGTCGCTCCACCACCGGAACCGGAAATAGTTCCGATAGCGGCAACTCCCGTTCCACTAACCGTAGAATTAGGGGACCGCCCTACCACTGGACATAATGGATGAAAACATACTGTAGGGACTCGGTCGACGACTATTACACGGTACAGTCCATCATGCCTAGTTTATAAGCTCCGGGTAGTGAACGCAGCTAGAGAAGCAGTTATACGTCCTTTCTACAGTCGTCACAACAGGTCCCACTATATAGCTTACATTTAAAACTAAAAAAACACTGGTACGTATACCTGCATACTTTGACCTACAGCAACCAAATTTTGAATGATAACCAAACAGACTTACCCCGTCTTCATTATACCCATCCCATCCGTTCGCTGTCTCCGGATTTTTGCAGCCGTCACTTCACCGCGAGTCCGTAAATGAAGATAAGTTAGCGCGGTGGGACCTACAGTGAGTCTCGTCCCTAATACTCCCTACCCCGCAGTGTCAAAGTACCTGCTACCGCGGGAATACAACAGTTTAAGATTCCCTACTACTGCAACTGCCATCATGCGATTACCGCGGTAATCGTTACCGTTTCGTTCGCTAATTCGCTGACATACTGCAAATATGTTATCGGAGCCAACTGACCACATCTGTAAGATTTCGCATCAAAAATCTCTCGTCAGTTTGCCCCTAAAGTTACGACCGTACGGCGCTATAGAAATTCGATTATTGTTATTATGGGATACCGGACGCCCGAAGCCGGACACTTGGGCCAACATACGACAAATGAAAAATCTGGAAGCTGCCCATAACTTCTGAGAAGGAAACATAATTTTGGCCAGAATTCACATTTCCGTCACATACAGTCGAGAAATGCTCGAGACTTTTAGGCAGATTTTTTAAATATTTCACACACCTCTAAAACAGTCGATCCGAAACAGATGATCGTATTCTCAAACCCCATTCACCCGAGAAACAATAAATTAATAAATAATTTTGTAATACAACAGTTTCTTCGAAATCTAAAGTATGTTCCTTGCATCAAAATAAAAACCACACTGTTTTGAATATGATTTAATGAAGTTAATTATTGTGAACAAAAAAAATGGATTTTTACTCTGTCGTGCAGGCAAGGTCGGCGATCGGAGCGTCACCTGTGTTGCTGTGCAGTGTAGCTGTTCTGCCATCTTTTAGACATATTGGTTGTGTTGTTTATGTATTTGTCCTGTGTTTGCCGTTTGGTTGTCGAATCTTGGTAAGTGTACTGTCACTTACTGTAGCCTTTTCCCTCTGACTATTGCATTTATTGTGAACGTTATGTACGTTCAGTAAGTGACGAAAAATCGTCCAATCGACAGCTTAGGTCAAACTCTGTTACCGTGGTCGTATCTGTATCTGCAGGATTAGATTGCCAAATAGTATGAAGAAGTAATCACACAGAAAAGATATAATAAATAGATAGTGTTAGCGTCAGATCGGCGATCTGACAGTAAGTAAGCAGAAAATTGATGGCGTCAGATCGCCAGGAGTGCGTAAGTAACCATGAACGTAAATCTAACCCTTACCCTAACCCTAACCCTGACCATAACCCTAACAGCCGACTGCTAGTTATGGTGCCACCTATCGAATATGGTTTAGGTTACCGGTCCCAAAATAAAGTTCAACCCTAACCCTAAAACTGACCTTAACCCTAACCCTAGCCCTAAAAGCAAAAATAATGTATGCAATACAAAACGATACCGAATTAAAGTTCAACAGAGTGTTATATATTATATACAATACAAGTTATATACAAGTTATTTTCCTACAGACTGGGGTGGGTTTATAATAGGCCTATAACTGCAAAGCGGGGACCACTGACGATCTAAGTGGGACCCGAGAGCAAAACGGGTTTGGGTGGGGTAAGTAAGTAAGAAGATCATAACAAGAAGAGCATAATCCAAACCCTACTCTGACAGATCATCCCAATCTGACACTATCAATTTTTCCAAGCTTACATTCAGATCGCTGATCTGACAGTAAGTAATTTAATAATTGACAGCGTCAGATCGCCGATCTGACGCTATAATTATCATTTATCGATAATAAATACCAGTGGTAATAAGGAATAACACTAGCACGATGTCGTTTCTGGTTTATATGTTGCTGAGCAATCTGTGATCAGCAACTAGTAGCAAAGCTGTGGGTCTGTCACTAGCTGAACTGAACTCATCTCACGATCAGCTCGTTACGGTGTTTTTCTTGTCCCAGTTTGACATTACAAGTTTCCGTATTCAATATTGTTAATTCTTTACGCAGTTATTATTCGCCAGACCGTCCGGTGAATAACATCAGCCAATTCTTTAACAAGATGGTTTTAGATTAACAATGAGCATGGATTTATTAAATTCACGGATAATATCCGGAATGATAAGTAATACCAAATTTCCAGGGTTGCAGCCTCACTATTGAACTTATTGAAGGGCGTGGGTAAAATATGGGGTTCGAGATCGATATGACAACACTGCCTCTGAAATTAACTTTAACTAATACCCAATATATTCAATGCCCATTTAACCCATATTCATTTTGCATTTACCATCAGCCCTCATCGAACATCTCAAGATGAATCCTTCTGTTTCACTGTCTTCAGTCTGGACAGCTACTTGGTGTTATGTAGTTAGCCCATGATGAGTAATATTCAGCGACTTTAGTAGCACCAAATTTAGAATTATTTGAGGTGCTTGTCATTTCTGACTTACTTGGGTTTCTCTCATTTCATCTTTTGTGCAGAGTGTAACATCCAACTTCTGGTTTTGCTTTTTATTGCATACGATCAGGCATAGTATGCAGATAGCGATATTGTTTCAGAATTTCTGTCCATCCATCTGTCCATCGACCATCCATTGCTTTATGGTAAACAAATGCATTATGGAACTTTAGTTCCGGGAACGAAAGTTCTAGGGTTGGAACTTTCACTCCCGGGAGCGAAAGTTCCATGTAACTTTCTTTCCCGGGAACGAAAGTTCCATGGAACTTTCGCTCCCACGGTATCTGTCAGATGATTTTGTTTGTTTGTTTTAAGCAGCTGCAAGCGCTCCTCGTTTTGTTCATGTACTTGCCACAACTGTGCGTTTACATTGTTGACATTGTAAAACATCTTACAATGTTTTATGAACGAATAGGCTAGATTGATTGATTGATTGATAGAATGACTGATGGAATTGATAATGCGCATCACTTTCTCCATGACAGTGCGCAACACACAGCCCGACGATGTGGCAGACACAGCCGGCAGGCGAGTCATCAAGGCCATTGGCTCGTTCCTTTTGACAACCCCATGGAAATATGCTGCAAGACATAATCAGGCTCCTCCTGTATCCTGTATCCTGTATGGTGTTATTTGTTTAACACCAGGAGAGAGTAGGTGTGCTTACCGGACTGTGACTGACTGTATTTTCTGTCTCTGCTGTCTGGTTATTATATGCAGGCTACTCAACCCAGCATGTTTAGTTTTGTAATGGGAAGCATTGGCCTGTCCACTTGTGTGGTCCGATGATTGCAGACTGAACCCCTTGGCATGAACCAGTACGGTTCATTCTTTCAGCTGGGGGTACTGTAAGGTGGGGAGTTTTGCCCCTTCAGTTGCTCCACTAGTTGCCCATTCCAGTTCCAACCGCTGGAGACTTGACGACGGCACAGCTGCTGAGTCACTGCTTACATATGATGGGCCCATCTACGCGCGGATGTGTTAAGGCGTCGCGTTGCATATTATCAACTGTACTGAAAATGAAATTTTTTAAACATTGTCATTTTACGTTAGCCTGGCTTAGTGTGGATGGTAATGTAATCTAAATGAACGAACATAGACAGAATTTATGGATATATAACATAATGCTTTCCTGATCAGTCTTTTAGAATATTTTTGTTAGGCTTAGTATTAATGTTACACCTAATCGAAATGTTTTGACGTCGCATACTATGAACTGGACTGAAAATGAACGTTTTATGTTACACGTAATCTAAATGTTATCATCTGATGGATACCGTGGGAGCGAAAGTTCCTTAGGACTTTTGTTCCCGGGAACGAAAGTTCCATGGCACTTTCGCAACAGAGAACAAAAGTTCCATCCCTAGAACTTTCGCTCCCAGTAACGAAAGTTCTTGTTTCGTGTTACCAATGCATATGTCGTTAAACTTTTCCACCATCTGGTTGGAGCATGACCCTAGTTCTCTTTAACACTATCACCGTTACAAATTTCCAGGGGGAACTCCCTCAGCATGGCCGTTAAATACATAGGGGTGGGAAAAATGTGTGATTTTTAACAAATTGCCATTTAGCCTATCTGGGAAATGCTACGAGATAGGTCCATGGTTAGTATAGATCACTAGTAGGAAGTCATAGGTAGTCGGACTCGATCGATCTATGTCAGTTCCAGTAACCTCGAGTGACATTGAAAGTTGGGACACAAGAGGTCAAATTTTTATGTGGATCTCTTTAATTACATTTCCGTTTGACCCAGAATGACCAAACTTGGCGTGGTAACACATGTAGGAACAGCATTGTTTCAGGGGTCAGCTATGCCTCCATTCCATGGGATGGGCCCCACTGTTCCGAAAAATTTTTGAGACCCTCCCTATATGTGCCCATACAGTTTAACCTAGTAGATGTGGCAAAAAAATAACCCCCTAAAATTATTTACTGTTTTCTCAGCAACCACTTGGGATTTATGTGTGAAATTTTAGTGTTTATGTGACTATCTAGTCTACACTTAACTGCCAAATGGCATTTAATAATCTTTAAATACGATGAAGTTATTGACATTTTAGCGTAACCACTTAGCGATTTTTGCACACTGAAAAACGTTTGAGCTGAACACAGCAAAACAAGAGTCACTGAAACAACACAGTGAACACTTTGTCTGATGTTTGACAGCCACTTTGTGTGCTTGAATCATTCACCGTCAGCTTTTGTACATGTCTTCAGTCATGATGTGGAGCTTTTAGCATCCTTGTTGATCGGTCCCTGTGGCGCAGACTGTCCCAAATCACCTGCAACACTTCTTTTAGCGATTTTGCATGATGAAAAACGTTTACATAACCGTTATTTAAAAAGAAGAGCTGGATGCCAGTTTAATGCTGTTGACATTACAGTGACATAAGTGCTGTGGAAGAAACTTGTTAATAAGCTTCCAGATGTGCCTGAACAATGGACTACCATGTCTGTGACGCGATGTTAAGACCTATCACAAGCTCCATCCAAAACAATCACCAAACTGTGACAACCTGTCACAGGAACCAATCATCAGGGCTGTTAAAAGCTTCACACTATGACTGAAGATTGCACAAAAGCTGATGGTGAACAATTTGAGAACATAAAGTGACTATCAAAACATCAGACAGTGTTCACTGTGTTGTTTCAGCGATACTGTTTTGTTTCAGTGACGCTGTTTCGGCGCAAACGTTTTCAGCGTGCAAAAATCTAATTAGCAGGAAAATGTCAATAACTTCGTCGCATTTGAAGATCATTAAATGCCACTTGGCAGTTAAGTGAAGACAGGATAGTCATGTAAACGTGTCAAATTTCACACAGAAATTCCACGCTGTTGCTGAGAAAACAGCAAATGATCTTAGGGGGTTACTTTTTTGTTGCACCTGGTACAGCAACCAAATTTGGCATGTGGGTGATGGGCACATTTCTAGGAGTCAGCTCAAGCTCTGAACTCAGTATTTGACATTTGAAAATTGAGCATTGGCAGCAATGGATCAGACAGTTTAGTTAATAATGGATGGCATAACTCAGCAGTCCTTTGGCAGAGGTTATGTGTGAGACTGTAAACAAAATATCAAAAACTTGTGAAACACTTTTAATAAGATGTGATGTGATTGAAATTATTGCATAGTTAACTTTTAAAAACAATTCACAATTGAAATTAACAGTTTAAAATTAATGTAAAAGATATTTATCATTTTCAAACTTTGGATTCGTATACTTTGTGTAATTTTGCGACAGTTGTAGTTTCACGGTTCACCATACGGGACATGTGCCCCCTTTCACACGTCAGTGCTTAGGCCTGCCTCATAAGCTGGCCTATTAATAATAATAATAATACCCAGGACGATATTTATAAATAGTGCTGTCATTATCACAACAAGGTCATTGCGAGAGTTCACTCGGTTCGTTCATCTGGTGAATGTAGAGCAGCACCAAGTGGCCGCCGACCCTCAGACCAAGCCAACTGACCTGGGCTGTGAGTCCGCCTGTTACAGGCAGCTGTCATCTACAACCACCATCACCATTTATTATTATTACTCAGCCCGAAAGCTGATACTCATTTACTGTCCCACAGAGGGTAAAAGGCTGAGTTGACCTAGGCACTGCAGGAAGGGTGTGTACAGCCCGTGCCCAAGGCTGTAAATCACAGTGGTTTTTACGATAAACACAACTGTCCACAGAGCGATTTGATCTGAGGACCTAGTGCACTGGAGTCAGACATGCTACCGCTAGACCACTGCGACCTGCATTGCGTAATCCCAGGATGTCGTCAGTTAATGTGCTGCTCTCATTGATGAGGCATGTGAATTGCAGTTTGCACTATCCTCCTCTCCACTGAACTCCTCAGCTCTCTCCTCTTGTGGCCAGGCACGATCGAGTGATCCGAGAGATAGAGCATGTAGGCCTAATGGGAAGGGAACAATCATGGTAGGAATTAGTATTGAGTGACATTGTACCTGAATTATTTATACTGCTTGGTCTAAAGTCAGTGTTTCTTTAGGCGTCTAATCCAGACATTCATGGTGACAGGCCGCCAGCTAGTCAGCACACCTTGTGCCGTCGATCCAGGCCGGAATTGGTGCATGTGGACAGGCCTATAGGCAGCCCAGCACCTTCTGTTATCACTGCCTAAGCAGTGGCTAAGTACTGAGCGTCACTTAACTCGTATTAGCCAACGGTCACTGATAAGAGAGGACATCGTAGAACCCTCTTGCCTGCCCATGAAATTAATCTAAAAGCATGTGCCCCCAGAATCCAAACATGAAATCTACTGGCTGTTCTGCAAATTGAACCTGGCTCCTTCTGACAGACCATTCCAGTTGGTGTGCACTGTGTCTCAGTCACCTGAGCCACTGAGGCAGGCTGACAGTTGTAGTTTATGTACAATGTAATGAGTATGTCATGCAGTAAATACAGTAAACAGATTCTGCATAATGAAGTCACATATAGTAGTTATCAATGTAAATGGCTTTTACCCGCACGGCGCTATGCTAGCATGGTCTTTGCCATCGAAAGATGTGTGTTCGTTTGTCCGTCACACGCTGGTATTGTGTCTAAACGACTAAACCTACCTTAAAACTTTTTTGACCTACTGGTAGCCCCATCACTCTAGTTTTTTGACCCCTTGGGCTGATACTAAATTCCAAGGGGAACCCCTTCAGCGGGGTGTTAAATACACGGGGTGGGAAAAATTTACGATTTTCGACGGAAATCTCCGTTTATCTAGGAAACGGTACGAGATACGCCCATGGTTACTATGGAACGTTAATGGGAAGTCATGGGTGACATATCGAATGGTATCATTGTCGATGACCTTGAGTGACCCCTAACCTGGGTTTCAAGGTCACAGTATACTTACAAGTCGAATATCTCCAAAACGGTGCGTCCTATGGACAAAGTTAACATAAAACACTAATATGAAAACATACCCAGCCTATCGAATGGTACCACTTTCAATTACCTTGAGTGACCTCTGACCCAAATTTCAAGGTCACAACATTTTTTTAGTCCAAAGCCAGATTGCCAGAATCGAGTGCCAGAAGAATGTCACCAACGATGACCTTCAGCACGGTGGTCTCATTCGAATGATGGGCACGATATGTCGACTGGAGGTCCAGAAGCAGGCCATTATCCATCAGTTAAGTGGTCAGCTGCTGTGCGACAAGCTGTTCGAGCAGCTTAGAGACGATGGACAGGTTGATGATTGGTCGGTATGACTTGACATTGGCCGCGTCATGATCTGCTTTCTTCAGCAGTGGCGTAACGTAGCCCGATTTGAAGCTGGACGGCACAGTGCCATGCTCGAGGCAACTGTTGAACTGAACATCAATAGGAAATCATATGTGCTCTATCGAATGGTGACATTCCAAATGACCTTTTGACCTTTGACCCAGATTTCAAGGTCACGTCATTTTTGAAGTCGAATATTTCCAAAACAGTGTGTCCTATGGACAAAGTTACTATAGAGCACTAATAGGAAACCATAGCCAGTGTATCGAATGGTATCACCTTCTATGACCTTGAGTGACCTCTGACCCAGAATTCAAGGTCACAACATTTTTCAAAGTCCAATAGCTCTGAAACGACACGAGATTGAGCCATAGTTACTACAGAACGTCAATCGGAAGTCATATGCGCTGTATCGAATGGTGACATTCCCAGTGACCTTGAGTGACTTTTGACCGCATTTTTGAAGTCGAATATCGGGAAAAAAGGCGCGTTTTAAAGACAAAGTTGCTATTACACACTAATAGGAAACTATACCTAGCATATGGAATGGTGCTATGTTTAGTGACCTTGACTGACCTCTGAAGGTGTCGCACATGTTTGTCAGCATCAGCTGAGCTTCTTGTCATTAGCTTGCATGCAAGGAGCAGGTTCAACAAAAGAAATATATCATAACCAGTTTATTAAAATTTGTAACAGTAACAATTGACTATAATTAGGCTTAATTTGTGCACCTTAATTTTAGTAAAACTGTGCAAGTGTGCATGGTAGCAGGCCTTGGCCTGAAAAACGACTGCAAAACTTTGAAGTGAAACTATAGGACTTTGTTTTATTCCTAGGATTTGTGTTAGTGATAAGTCAATGCCGATTGCCGATGCATATTTTCTGAATGTTGATTTATACTTGCTGGCTCAGTTTGAAAGAGGTGTTTATTGTGGTTAGAAAAATATAATAAGTGTTAACTGTGTATATGGGTTTAAGTAATCATTGAATGTTTTTCTTTTGCAGAATTATGAACTCCCAATTTCACAGCAATGAGCCTGACCCAGATGCTATTAAGATGTTTGCTGGACAAATTCCACGCTACATGGATGAAAATGATCTGCAGAAACTTTTTGAAGAGTTTGGTCCTGTATATCAGATAAATGTACTGCGTGATAAAGTTACGAATCAAAGCAAAGGTTAATCTTCATTATTTTGTTAATTTGCCGAGATTGCTACTGGTTCTCAAGTGTATGTATGTAAGTTTTGTTACTGGTGTTGCTGCTGCCACATTACAGCTACTTAACTGTTCTGCATCTGATGCAGTTTTTTTTCTCTTCTGTTATTGCCCTCATTTGACTGTTATCATCTTCTCTGTAATTGTAATCGCCCTGTGCAGGCTCCGGGGTGGGTTGTAAGAATAGTGCAAACTGGTGTATTGTTTCATTGTTTTGAGATACAGATACAGGTTTATTGGTTTGTAGCCAAAAGGCTAAAATACAAATTTTGTGATGTGTTTGTCTTTTCCCCGGCCCTACTTGATATATTTTATACTCCTAAGGCACGATATAGCCTGTTTGTGCTGAAAGTGCCGTTAAACACCAATCGGCTGACTAACAACTGCAATTGGAGTCGAGCAATATGAACTACATTGGCATTCGGGAGAGCTGATATCTTTGACCACAGCTGAGCAGTTGCAACATTCCACTGGAGCCTCCTGGATGGGGCGTGGCAGTCAGCCATGGAATAGAAATGTGATGAGAATGTGATGATAACTGACATCCTCATTTGTCATGTGCTGAGCTGTTATTAGATATAAAACTGACAGTATGTTGTTTTCTGTTCTGCAGGTTGTTGTTTTGTGACGTTTTACACTCGGCGAGCGGCAATGGAAGCTCAGAGCTCTTTACATAATATAAAAACACTGCCTGGGGTATGTGACCATCGTATGGTCTTCAGTTGGAGCATTTCTATGCTTTTTAGTTATGACAGTTGTCTGTTTAGTCTTTTAACAGTAGTGCCATTCAGAACCACCTAGCCACATTGAAATACAGCTGTTATGCATTTCTAGAGTAAAATGTGGAGTATTTGAGCACGTCAACACACTGAACAAGTTGTGAGAGTTCACATGGTGTGCTCGAAATGATTGCCTTTCACATCAACACATGCTCATTCTTCTTGACTACCGATCAATAGCTGTGTCGATTATGTCCCGGTCAGGATTGCACCAGAGATGAATGAGCTGCTGTTTCAGTGCATGAACGCTGTAGATGTCCGTCTGATAAAACCCATTCCTGCATACTCACCCATATCTGATAGTCAGCTGGGTTGAGGTCAAGCTGTTTGGAGGCCACAAATCCAGCGGCATGAAGTCTGGCATATATGCAACAGTTCGATTGGTTCACAAGAGCAATGTGCAGGTTCAATATCCTGCTGATTTTGAACAGATCACTCCAAATGCATTTAAGTTGCATCAAGTTAATATCTACTCATAAAATGTGAATGAATAGGTATAAGTACTAGTGAAAGCCAACAAGATATCAAGAGTGACATCTTTCTGGTTAAGAGAAATTAAGTGCAACAATGTGAGTTTTCAGAAAACTGCAGTTGCTGACACCTTACACATAAATGTGGTGGTGCAGTTAACGTGATGTGGTAGATTTTATTCCAGATGTACGTGCTGATTGTAATGGTGAAAAATTGTTAAAATTGGTTAACAGAAGCCAAAGAGATCACAGAAATAAAAGTGGCTTAATTTTAATTGGTTCACAGGGTACATTGTACATTTGCACGGCCGGCTTTGGACTGCATTCCTTCGGTTCTTCTGGTCCGATGGTCTTCGGGTCTTCTGGCCTGGAATGATATGCCGGCTCATCTGCACAACCTGGACTTAACTCTAAGTGGCTTTAGACAATTGCTGAAAACTGCTTTGTTCCAGACTGTTCCGGTGTAGTTAACGCGTGCGCCTTTGTGACAGTTAATCTGTTAAGTGATTGTTTTGAAATGTTTGTTTATTATTATTATTATTATTATTATCATTTAATTGACTTATTTTTGTGTTAAGCCAGGTCTCCGAAAGATGTCCTTTGGTTATAGATGAATATATTTAACATTAATGTCAACTTCCAACTTCGTCATAATGCTAGCAGTAGATGGAGAAATAAGACAGTGTGAGATGTGCAATCTTTGCTGTTGTTGATTTAGATGCAGCATCCCATTCAAATGAAACCTGCAGATAGCGAAAAGCGAGGCAAGTTTTATCTGCCATTGTTGCTTTCACACATGTGATGCAATTACTAATGTTTCTAGCTGCAGATGTGTTCGATTGGCATCTGGTGTAGGAATTTTGTCCGTCACGTTATTTGATTGTGTGTGTTTACAGTAGAAGAACGGAAACTGTTTGTTGGCATGTTATCAAAGAAATGTAGTGAGAACGACGTCCGTATGATGTTTGCACCGTTTGGAACAATTGAAGAGTGTACTATACTGAGGGAACAGAATGGCCAGAGTCGAGGTCAGCATCATATGTCCTGTCATGATACTGTCAGTGTGATAAAAAGTCCAAGATTAAAATTGATTTTTTTCACCAGTATTAAAACAAAGCAGTTTTAATTTGGGTGATCTTCTGAAAATGTGAAAATAAGCAGAATATGACTAGCCATCAGTGTGTAATGTCTTTTGCATCGTAACTCAGCCATGGTGTGGTTGCATGTTTATCATAACTTCACCACGTCACAGCTGTGAGTGCATAGCAGCGGCCATGCTAAGGCTTGCCTCGATCACCCGCTGATTGAGATCATGTCACCAGGAAGATGGCACAATCACTCTCAGTCAAAGAAAAACCACATAGGGGTTGCATTGGACTACAGCATGCACTCCACATTATAGCAAAATCCTGATGTTTTAGCTGAGAAATTAGGAAGAGATATTGATTTTTAGTGATTAGTAGGTGATTTAACATGAGCAATGCTTTGACACTGTTGGTTGGGCGACAGGAAGAGCATCCGGCCTGTAAAAAAACTGGGTGTTGTGTTGGTTTGTTGGTGGTGATGATTTGACTGGAGCTTTGCATGTCTTACAGCTCCAGTTGTCACCACCATTTCCATCATCCTTTGCTTCAATAAACACCGGCTAACCCAGGTTCACCTGGAAAATGGCCGTTAAAATGGAGAGAGAGAGAGAGAGAGAATAGAAGACAAGGTAAGTAAGTAAAAGTAAATTTATATAGCGCATTCTCGTAGAACCCCAAGGTATTCATAAGGTAGATGCCAAGCAGTTTAACTTCTTCAGCTTGTGAGATGGATACCAAGGGTGTGTGAATCGAGGAATGCCCAGTTATTGGCATACAAAAAATACTTCAACAATCTTTATTGATATTGAGATATTACACTCGGACCACTTAAATGAACGAATTCAGTGGCATTATCTCTCTTTAACTTTCTGCATTATCTAATATCTTGAACCACAGCTGTGTTGTACTGCTGTATATTTCATGAAGTTGCCTGAAGTTTTGTGTAGAACGTTGAACTTGACAATGACAGATTAATGTTTTAGGGTGTGCGTTTGTAACTCTTTCAAGCCGACAGTGTGCACAGAATGCCATACGCAGCCTACATCACTCAAGAACACTTGAAGTGAGCTAATGCTATGTATTTGGTCTGTGTGCTGTTGCCTTGCTGATATAATAACATTGTCTACTGCATTATGACATTCGTTGTTGCCGTCAAATAACAGCTAAGTTGATGTTGTTCATTTTTATACCAAATAGTTTTAAAGAAACAAAAAAAACACAAAAATTCAGATTTAGAGTGTTTTAGCATGTTAAAAAGTCAGGCTTGACTAATGTGGAACATTGCTTTTGATGATTACTGCAGGGTTGTCGGTCTCCTCTCGTAGTAAAACTCGCCGATTCACAGAAAGAGAAAGAAATGAAACGACTGCAGCAGATGCAGGCTCAGCTGCTGAACGGTGCTGGTGCAGCTGGACTCAGTGCTCTCAGTCAGCAGTATCTTGCCGTTAGTAACACTTTCCCACTCTCGTAGCAACTGCAGTTTTGTTCTGATGAATTTCTGTTTACCAGTGGGAGGTCTGTGAGAAGACTGGCAATGGTGATGTTGTCCATGGTCACTTTGAGTTGAGAGATTTTGTGATTGAATATGTGAATAATAGATAGTTGGAAATATGCCAAAAATACAAATATGTTGGGAAAATGTTGAGAACATTGGGAAACTGCAAATTTTTATGGGATTTCATTGGTAAACTTCCAGTTTCTGGTGTGACAAACCAACACCCAATTTTTTTACAGGCAGGATTTCCAACGAACAGTGTCAAAGCACTGTAGGGTGTTGGTTTGTTGGTGGTGACGATTTGACATGAGCTATGCATGTCTTGCAGTTGTCACCACCAGTTATGTCATCCTTAGCTTCGGTAAAACCTGCTAACCCAGGTTCACCTGGAAAAAATGGCTGTGAAAATGGAGAGAGAGTTGTTTTGTGTGACAGAGAATTTTAAATAATTCTTAATAGTAGGCTTCTATAAATAGAACATTAAAACTACTTACGTGTAATTTAATTCTGAGAATTTAGTTGATGCCATGCATGTGCACAAGGATGAGGTATTCAAAATACTGTGATGGTGGTTTTGATTAGGTAAAACTGGATCAGTATGTAAATTTGAGAATTAGCTACAGTCTACTGTAAAGATACCATACTGCAATACCATACACACATCATACAATCATGGCCAGCTAGTGGTTCCAGCACCTTTGGCTCCTGCTGCTGTAACCAAGTCGCATCTTATATAGGATTCAACAAGGTCAACAGGGTCAGATCTTTGAGCATAATGCGATGTGACATCGCATGATTAGGATCTTGTGTAACTGTAGGCAGTTTGCTCGGCCCAACAATGGCCATGTGACCAGTAAAAAATCACCGTTATACCTCTGATTGAATTATGGCCGCACACTTGTCACATACATGAAATGAAAAACACACATTGGACTAGCAGCTGAGTATGCAGTGCTTAATCACACCGCACAATATGAAGAAAATGCAACGAAGAAAACGAATTGGAGTAATGCAGCAATGGATTTTCTGAGGAATTGGGTATTCCTGTAGGTCAGACACCTAGCGTATTTCAGATTTTCAGGCAGAGACATTTGCTATTTACAAGTGCAATTTGGTGTTTAAAAGAATTAGATATTAGGGAGACACACATACACATGCACTCAGTTTTAATGGCAATTTTTCCAGGTGAACCTTGGTTACCCTTAATTCTCTTTCTCCATTTATTCCTGGACTGCACATCCTTTTGGGACAGAACTAAACTTTCCATGTCATTTTTAACACAATCTCATCAGGTCTTTTTCGGGCGTCCTCTCTGCCTAATTCCTTCAACCTCCCACGTCATACAGCATTTAACCCAGTCATTATCATCTTTTTGTTCAACATGTCCAAACCATCTCAACCTACTCTTTTTGATCATCAGACTGACTGGTTCCAATTCTAAGAGTTCTCTGAGTTCACTTTTCTTATTTTCATTCAGTTTGACCCCACACATCCATCTAATCAATACTCATTTGCAGGGTTCATTTTAGCACGCGTAGTACGCGTAAAAAACGAAAGGTACCGGTAAATTATGCATTTTTAAAATGGACGACGGGTGACGCTACGCATTTAAAAATCACGTGCATGCGTAGCGCTACGCATTTAAAATAACGATAATTATATTCCCCGTGCGCACGCACGGTATGAAACGCACCCAAAAATGATATTCCCCGTGCACACCCATCTGACGTCATAGCTTAAATCTGATTGGCTGGCCTCATTTTCAAAGTAGGTCAATCAGCCTCATTTCCAGTTGCGAGTTAGCGTTGATGTTATCGTACTTCATTACCCCACCCAAAACCCCTCTTTTGCATTCGGGGTCCCGCTTAGATCGTCAGTGGTTCCTGCGGTTAACTAGTTGATTTGCGTACGAACATTTAGACAGTCAGCTGGTCCTCACTTTGCGCTGGGGGAAAC
>Ga0049107_10000204_pt1 | contig 15966 bp, 11 predicted proteins | sample WorMetilPIANOSA1_FD_61187 | JGI IMG/M metagenome (GOLD analysis project Ga0049107, IMG submission 61187) | Marine gutless worms symbiont microbial communities from Max Planck institute for Marine Microbiology, Germany - Olavius ilvae PIANOSA.1 | ecosystem: Host-associated > Annelida > Digestive...
ATGATACTTCTAAGTACTAATTAAAATAAACCACAGCTATTTAGAATGTAACAGGCCTGTGTTTATTTACCAATTGGCACCAATGACGTCACGACCATAGATAAACCGCGACAGTAAATTATCGGAAATTGAGTTTATAATCCTTTTTTTCTTCGAAAATAGTCTTTATTTGTAATGATTGTAAATGGCAAAAAAGTTTCTTCTGTATTGATTTTTCTAAATATCGTCTTATAACAAATCTGGGAATTCTTTGCCTACGATCTTTAAAGTTAAATCAACTGACATTACAGAGAAGACCACTCAGAGTAGGTCGCAAACCGGCAATAGGCTTGTCCGTCTCGTTCATGAAAGCCAACATCAGCTCCAAGTTGACAGCCACACTCAGCACAGCAGAAATGTTCTGGATGCCACGTCTTATCCATGGCGGTAACACATTTCTATCAAGTAAACAAAAAATGCAGACAATGACCATAATTACTTCTGTTTTATGTCATTATCTAATCTTAATTTCTTCAACCACTAATCAGCATATTCAGTGCAGTAAATATACTTCATGACTCTGCAATACATAAATATGCAGTTGACACTGACATGGACATTCCCTTATTTTTGCCCTCCCCTGTTTAAGCATGATTCTTTACAACAGAATTTGACCAAAGTTTGATGCCAAACCTCGACTTGATGAATATTCTGAATATTAGGTAGAATCTTTGAAATCAAACAAGAGCTGAAATCAAATATCTGGCTAAAACCAAACCAAATATATGTGATCGTAATTGAAACTGAAAGAGCATACTCAGCCAAAATCTCGCAGAATATTCGAATGCTCAGCCAAAGTTTCAGCTGAACCAAATTTGGTAGGATAACCAATCTAGGGTAGGGGAGGCTTTTATGGGTTTACAGCACCACTACTCAAGGCAGCAGGATGCCAGGAGAGTCACAGGTCCATGTTGTGCATTGTGCACTCGCTAATAATAATAATAATAATAGTAATGATAATCTTTATTCACCAACAAGTGGTAGAGAGAAAAAAGAAAAAATAATAATAACTTAACTAAACTTAACTATTACAATATACACAGTACAATCAGTCCACGAAATCAACAAAATGAGGTCTTGCAAAATACATTATCACACAGGCGATAGTTGATAGTAATATAACAACTACAATAATGCCTGAGTACTTTTCTGGATGACACCAGCTTGCAATTAGCGTTTAATACAATCATCTCCTATGACCTACAGTATCAAACAAGCAAAGCAATGAAACAACATATTGACATACATCAAGAATGGGACCAGAGCAGAAGGCACATCGTGGAGAAAACAGGAGGTGATAATCTCGCTCGCAGTACGGCGAACTGTCTCGTTCAAAGAAGTTGCGTGTTCCCAACGACTCCTTGCAGTGAACACATACAAAATGCTCCGGGTGCCAAAGACGTGCCAACGCTGTGATCACCTGGACACCATCATCATACATCATCATTAGCAGCAGCTAATTGCAACAAAAACAAGTAACCGTCAAACTTCATTGGCAGCTGTTATGAACACCAAACTTGCACTTCGATCAACAGTGGCATGAAGCATTACAGATAATCACATGGACGTGGACTACAGCTGTCTTGTGTCAAATGAGATGAACGCTTGGCAGAAATGATATAAGCACAATGCTGCAATAGAACAAGTCCTCTCTCCATTTAAATGGCCATTTTCCAGATGGACCTGGGTTGGATGGTACCAGAACGCCTCCATTCTGGATTTTATTGGAGCTAAGGGTGATGGAGCTGGTGGTAACAAATGGAGCTATAAGACGTGCAAAGTTCCAGTCAAATCATCACCACCAACAAACCAATATCCAGTTTTTTACAGGCGAGATGCCCTTCCTGTCGTCCAACCAACAGTGTCGAGCAAGCACTGAAGGCCTGATATAACACGTCTTCTATGCTTGACAATGTTGCAAAGTAGAACAATGGCACAACAACAGAAGAAGAGTGATGAACACAGTACCAATAAAAAGACTCATAATGACACTATTCACACAAAGATTTACGACACATGAACACATTAACTCTAGGCAGAAGTAACAGAAGCAGAAAGAGAGATAACCTGGCCGATAATGGGTTTGCTGCAGGCCGCACAGATTCCCTTTGATTCTGTGCTCACTCCCTGACGAGTCATGTTCTCATTCAGGTTCGCCATCAACTCATTCAGAGTTTCTGTGTCGGATGATGACCCACGCGGCACGGACGCTGCAACATTGGTGACTGGCTGACTTGAACTTGTTGACAACTGCTGAGTGGCACCTGCCTCCGGACCAGATGACTGACAACGAACAGAAATGTTTGTGTTACAAAGACATCGGTGATGAAAATTAATACACACTGCAGCAAATTTCTCACCTTACCTACTACAATCACCGTTTAATATCGCATTACAAACGTTGTGAAATTTTTTTTAGTGATATTTACAACTAACAAACTAATGCACTAACGACTGTGTTACCAAATCAGCTGTGAATAAAAAAGTTAAATGCAACTACAAAATGTTTAATCCATTACCACAATGCAGTGCAAACATCCCAAAATCAAAGTTTCTCCACCAACAGTAGAATTGCTGTTCACAAATGTTTTCAGCAACAGCTGTGCCTCAAAACGTTTTTCCTACTACAAAACCGTACTTATATGGTTATTTTATTCCAAAAATGGAAATCTGAATGACATCACAATTATGTCATCATTAGGCAGTAATGCTGGGATAAATGTAGACAAAGTGTGCATTGAAACTGTAATTACACACAACAAATACAGGTTAATTCACACCATCTATACAGCACACTAAACATATTGTAATTCATATGCATACACACTGTTCAGAACACCCAGAGATCTATTACATTTTATTTCCGGGCAATAATCATGGTGCCCCCTCTTTTTCAACATTGATTTTCCATGACTTTTCCATGAACAAAAAAAATGAAAATCCACGACCTATCGGCTCAACACATATTTCCAAGTAAACGATATACGACTTATGAATGCATACCAGAATTAGTAGTGACAGTTCCAGTTAGAATTGGTCAGTAAGTAACCTGTGAAAACTGTTTCAGCAGTATCACATTACGGTTAGGGTTTCCAACCCGGTTTTTACCGAAACCGAAAAACCGGGTAACCCAGAGTTTTTCAAAACCGAAAAACCGGTTTTTGGGCTGCCTGTAAACCCGGTTTTTCGGTTTTGAATTTTGACTTACAAATGTCTAATTACGCGACAATACTAACTCAAACAAGCAGGAAATAAACAATTAGACAGCAATTAGAAAGTCCAAGACTCAGTGTTTCAGCATTTGTTCTTCGTTTATTGCACCACAGTGATCGATTAAATTAACGTAGGCTATTCCATTCCAATTTCCAATAGCATTAAACAACCGAGTATATATGTAGTATGTACCGAGTATAGTGAGTATATATTAATATTATATACACGGCATCACTGACAAATGGCAATTGAGTTGACAATGTGATAATTTGATATTCATCAGTCATCCATCAAAATCAACAGTATCATTCAGGGTCACTTCAGTGACTTCACATATGAAATCACTCATGAGTCATCGTCTCCATTTTACGGCATCCGATATTCCACCTCAGTCATTCAGTCATTTCAGTGACTTCAGAAAAGTCTCAAGATCTCCCATCATTAGATCTATCAGGCTATTAGCAGCGCACGCCACGGTCGCCAGTCGCCACCTGTACATTACCAGCTGAGCACCCTGTGCGGTCTGCGCCGTCTTTTACTTCTACCCCGCAGATTTGCAGTGAACGCAATTATGTGACTTCCAAACCCGAAAACCGGTTTTGGCCTTTCCCAAAACCGAAAAACCGGTTTTACAAAAGGAACCCGGTTTTGGAAACCCTAATTACGGTTCATAATTTGACTTTATAAATGAAGTCGTGTCGCTTTTACAGAATTGTTCAGTGCAGTAGTAAAAATTCCATGACATTATCATCATTTTCCATGACTTTCCAGGCCTGGAAAATGGTCTTCCTAAATTCCATGACTTTCCATGACCAGGGAGTACCCTGAATAATGTGTATAAATTAGAATTATGTACAGAAATCCACAGTGACATCAAACTGTAATAAAACACGGATTTCACTGTCTCGAGAGAAATGTCAGTCCTGTATGATTTTACCTCGATTATGTCCAAGTCAGAAATAGAAGCCATCAGGTCATCAAGTTCTTTTGTAGCTGACACTGCAGTTGTCCTAGCAAAATGTAAACAAACCTCAGTCTAATAATAATTTTCAGTGCTAATACTGACAAATGTACCCCATTAAATCAAATGAGCAGGACATTCTGCTCGTGCCCTTATCTTTGCTAAATGTTGACTGATATTTAAAATTCTTTCACCAGTGGACTCAGCAGTAAATGCATAATGAATGGATCATTGAATATCCCACTACACCTCAATGCTACACTATCTTGTAAAAAGTAAATGTCTGAAAACTAGCAATGATATGAAACAAATGCCTTGCTTAACAATAAATTTTAACTTACAGTTAACAATGTTTTGACTAATTTTTGTCACAGCGAATATTCAGAATGTCCTCCTCTGGCTCGAATGCACGCATGGAGACGTCTGCACCACTGGTCAGTGGCATCGCCAGTAATGCTCTGTCATATTCCAGCCCACGCTTCAATCAGATGCTGTCTCAAATCACTCATATCCTGCACTTTGTCCGGTAGACTCGATGCTGATTTATGCCTCAGATTTTGTAGTCAACTGGAGTGCGGTCACGGCTGCTAGGCAAATCTGACATGATGAATGCAGGGTTCTGCATTGAAGAAAGTTGACCATCTTGCATGCTCTGTGCACTGGGCTGTGGCACTGTCCTGCTGGAAGATAATGAACTGAGGGCAGCAACAGTTGTGTCATTACAACACTAGGCTCCACTGACCTTGAGCACGGGCCGATGAATGGGTTTGTAACCGGCCTTCTTGGCCGAGTGTCGGTGTTTACTAATTAGATCGATTTTTGAACAATTAGGTTTCACACAGTAATGTAGCAATGCGTTTAAGATGTGGTGGGATCTTTAATTGTCACCTTATTGCAAATTTACAGCTCAGTCTCCTGGTGAAACACTGGCAGTCACATTTATCGACAAGAACATAGTGTACTGTTTGTATTATTATTTTTTTATTCACAGGGTATTCTAACAGTTTCAATATGATCTAAATATCCTGAAAGGCTCCACTTGCTAAAGAATATCATTTAAACACACACACAATTCAAGAAGAATTCAGTCGACTGCTGACAACTTGTCCAAATGACTCCAGATAAGTCATTTTTGGTTCTTTTTGTGCACTATGTGCAAATGTTTTTACTTAAGCCTGTTTAATATGCCTAAACCAGACACATCAACAACCAAAGTTGCTGAAAGGTTACATCTCAAAAACAATGCTGCAACAGCAACAACTGACAAGCTGAAATTAATTCAGTCAACTGTGATGCATCTTGGTCGTGTGTGAGTGTGAGAGAGCATGTGTGTTGTAGTACTAGCAATGGCGGTTTAGTGTAGCGGTAACGCGTTGGTCTCGATCAACGCACTTGCTCTACATTAAGCCCGGTTAGTAGTGGGTGGGTAACTGCCTTTGGGCAGGTAAACTATCTCACTACGTAATCAGGTCAACTCAGCTTTCCACCCATCAGGGGTCAGGAAATGAGCAGCAGCTATAGCTGGGAAGGAAAAGACAGGTATGGTTCATTCTGATTACAGATGAACATGTGGGTCGGCAGGTAAAACTGTGACAGCCCCAAGAACACGTGCCATACTTGAGCGCTTCTGAGACGGTGTTTCACGAAAACGCACATCAAGTGTACGTACCTTTACCTTTTACCCTATAGCAGTAGTAGTAGATCTATGTTTGGTGCCCCACAACCTAGATTTTGACCTATGATCTTGTAGTTGCATCATCAGTTGCACATACTATGGGCAATGTTTCTGCCAAATATGAAATTTTCATGACTTAGTGTTTCTGAATTAGTAGCATACACAGCAGATGTCTCAACAGACACTGGCTGCAACATGTTATGTGCCCTTCAACGAACAAAGCCACATTTTAACGTCAGCACAAACTGCATCAAACCATGGTTGTAGCATTACTTCTTCACAATTACACGGTGTCTCAAAAAATTGGACACAACAGTATTCCGACAAAACCTCAAGAAAACGGGCCATTTATCTATTTTTTGGCAGAGAGGATCATTATTCAATTGTTTATTGAAGAATCTGATGCGAGTTGAGAACCTTCTGCATGGTATGCAGAGTGCCATTGACGACAGGTAATTGTAAACCATACACATAGTCCAGTTCTTGCATCGGGAAATACCGAAATTCATTTCAACAGAGTTATAGCTACGGAACAGTCTGGAACTTAATCCCACGAAGTACAAGATTTGCGGCTGCGTGCAGAAATGTACGAGAAGCCAATATGTGACAGGGCTAAGCTGAAGCAGTGACCAGCGAATGTCAGAGTTGACTTCATACAATAAGACAAACATAGAAAACAACTGATGATCGAATATTTGCTGTGACTTGTGATTCAGCTCACTCTTTGTACAGGACATGCTGCTTTAAAGTAACTTAACGATTCGGTCAAGATGGCGGAGAAGTGCACTGCAGTTTAAGGGTTGATATGGTAATGTCTCAGATGGTACCCTGCTACGAACACAGATTTCATACAACACTGTCATGTAATTAAGAACTAACTACAGGTTGTCTGTACCGAGTATTATTGATATAAAAACAGTTTCTGTGAAGTTTTTTTTCTCCAAAAAGTGACTGGGTTTTTTTTAAACATATGGCATAATCACTTCATCGCCTTCTTATACATAATATAATAAGCAAATGCTAACATACTTTGCAGGAGGCATTACAGCAGAATTATTGGCATCATTCAACTGCTGATGTGAATTTATATTTGAATCTGAACACGAAAACAACTTAGAACTGCAGCACAGCATCAGTAATAACAGCAGCAGTAGCAACAACAACAAAGATAATGACAATAACTAGAAGGGTACTCAGTAGAGCACAAACCTCTGCTCCATTTGCACAGCTCTGTGGCGTGTAAAGACATAAAAATATAACAATAAAACTAACAGTAGACTAAAAACTGGAATAATTACCGCAGAGGATAGGACAATAAAATGACAGTGTCTGAACTAATTACTCTCTATCTCTCCATTTTAACGGTCATTTTCCAGGTGAACCTGGGTTAGCCGGTGTTTATTGAAGCAAAGGATAATGGAGGTGGTTGTGACAACTGGAGCTACAAGTCGTGCAAAGCTCCAGTCAAATCATCACCATAAACAGACCAACATCCAGTTTTTACAGGCCGGATGCCCTTCCTGTCGCCCAACCAACAGTGTCAAAGCACTGAAGGGAAAATATCACATTCCATGGGCTCGCTTACCCCAAGCTCACCTGGAGGTCTTCCAGCTTTGTCTCTGACCACTAAATAACTCCTGGTTACCATGTGATTTAGCAAGTGGAGCCTCGATAGGTGGGGGGTTGCCATGCCTCTCATCAGCCATCTGATGCCAGTGCTTCTAATTACTAATTACTGGTGAGGATAAAATGAAGCACAGTCCCTTCAGTGCTTTGATACTGTTGGTTGGGCGACAGGAAGGGCATCCGGCCTGTAAAAAACTGGATGCTGGTTTGTTGGTGGTGGTGATTTGACTAGAGCTTTGCACGACCTATAGCTCCAGTTGTCACCACTACTTCCATCATCCTTTGCTTCAGTAAACACCGGCTAACCCAGGTTCACCTGGAAAATGGCCGTTAAAACAAAGTGGGAGAGACACAGATAAAATGAAGCACAGAACAAGTAGCTGTTTAGCTTCCTATGAAACGATATAATGGTATCAGAGCTACGGATGTCTTCACAGTACAGAAAGCAGTGCTAATGAAGTGTCAAAATCACAGGAATCTACGGGGAAAAAACTTGATAGATATGACACAATAACAGACAGTAAAATATAAACAAAAAAAGACACGGTGATCATACGATTGTCTGGTTGTCGGTCAGCAGCATCAACAACAAACGGTGACGAGCCAAGTTCTGCCAACAGATTGTCCAATTCAGTCAGGTTATTGCTCACTGTCGTGCTGCTCTTAACAGACTGTTTCCCATCAAACTTTCCCACCATCGCCGTAGGGTGTGTTTCTGTGGGACGTTTCTGTACGCTGGCATACAGATGGTTTAATGGTGACTCTGAGGATGAAATGTGACATGCTGACTCTGGTTTCACCGACTGCAGCTGGTATATCGGCTACAAATAAATGAGACCATTTATCACCAGACATAGTCACACCAGTAAATTTCAGAAATAACATTACTTTCAGTTTCATTTCTGTTTAAAAATTTTCTAACATTTTAAATTTTAATCTTCAATAAATTTCAGTTTCAGTAAGTAACATGAATGCATTGTTCAATGTTCATGTTTGACATATCTACAATAAACAAATGTTCATCACTGCAAACACAGAAAGTTTCCTCAAATAAATTTCCAAACCACGAATTTGCAAAACAGCTGAATTTACTTGGTACTCACAATATGCCAACTAATTCTAGTGGTTCAACTCAGCCCAACCTACTGCCAGTCAGTGCTTGTTAATCAACAGTGCACTCAGACTGTTGATTATTACTTACAACATTACTTACTGCATGAATACTCCGGATTATTTCACACACAATGCCTTTGACTGCAGTGATGACAATGTGGAAGGACAGATCATTATCTCTGTTTCTGTAATAACTCTATGGGCTTTGCCAGATGCAAATAAAGACTGGAAGATTGACTGAACTGGGCATGGACTGGTGGAACAGCAGAGCCAGTGACATGACTGCCTTCACCAACCATTCGTCCACTCCTGCCTTCCTTAGAGCCCATCTAGTGACCTCTCTAGGTACTCTATCAAATGCTTTTTCCAAATCTACAAAAGCAAAGTACAGCTTCTTTCCTTTACACCCATATTTATCTTGCATCTGCCGTACTGTGAAGATTGCATCTGTAGTTCCTTTCCCTTGCATAAATCCAAACTGCATTGCATCAGTCTTTACTTTCTCTCTGATCCTTTGTTCAAACACACGTTCTATCACTTTCATTGCATGCTCCAGTTACTTTATCGCTCTGTAAGATCCATATCCCATTGGATCTCCTTTCCCATTGAAGACCGGTAGCAGAATACCAGAATACTATTCCCAGTCATCAGGGATTCTCCCTTCAGCTACTATCAAATTGCATAGAGATGTCAACCATTCCACACTACAATCTTCTTCAGCTATAAACATTTACGACATAATTCCTGTAGGCCCAGCTGCTTTACCTTTCTTCATCATTCTTAGAGTCTTCAAAATCTCATCTGTTCTAATCAGTTCACAGGGTCCCTCTACATTTTCACAGGCTGTGGCATTATCCCATGTGTTCTCCTTATTCAGCAGTTTTTCCATATACTTTCTCCATTCTTCCTTCACTTGATCATTTTCTACCATCACATTTCCATTTCATCATGTCATGACAGTATTGAGATACAAAATACGTTTTCTTCAAATATGGTACAACTGAAGTGTAATAAAATTAACACGATTTGTTAAGAAATACATTAGAATGCACTATACTAAATGAATCACACAAACTGAAAAAGTTTCAACATGGTTACCAGCAGCTTCAAACCCTTGTTTGGCACAGCAGACATTAACGAGAATGGGACAAAACAACTACTGAATTCTTGTGTTAAGTGACAACACTGTTGCCGATTTGCTGTAAAAACATAGTGTGCACAGTAACACGAACCTGGCCCTCAGAATCCAGTGTGTCAGTTGATAATCGTGATGCCATTGCCGACTGTGAGTCCGCATCAGCACACCAAGCATCAGCAGTCACCGCGCAATGATGCTTGAGACCAGTCGTTGACGACTGCAGATCTGCCAGCAAAGTATCTGTCGAACAAACATGTACAACAACTCTGCCGTTTTTTTAAATTAATTTCATGCAATAGGTGAATTTATTCTGCCAGACAAACACACTCAAACCCACGTGATATAGTTCGCATTACCTCAGCAAGAATAACCAAACACACCAAGCAGTCAGAGCTACAATTTAGTGATGCATATAGAAAGCTCTCATAGCAGCAAAACGGATGTGTCACTGCAGTCACATCCTTGTTTGTGTAGTCAGCTCATCAGTAATGAACCCCACAGGCAGGCAGGCAGCCAGCCACAGCACACACTGCGTCAGCTTGCACAAACAGGATGTAACTGAATAATTAATGTCTCCGGCATTGGCAACACCAATGCTGAAACAAAATTAGTGCATTAATTCTGAGATGAGTATAACATATATCTTTCAGAACAATTTCACAGAATTTTTGAAGACAACTACACTTACTGTGCATTAATTATCAAACACACCTAGGTTCATATACAAACCTACATATAATACAAGTTGCAAATGTGGTACTGGTAGCTTTGGAATATTGGGCACAACAATATTAGCAAAGAATAAAAACCAAATTGAATGCAATGGCGGCTGCAAATGTTGAATGGAAATGGGAAACGTTAAATTCATTTCAACCAATTCATTAATAATTTTGGCGCAGAATTATTCTAGAAATTCTAGATGGAAGGGGGCCTCCCAGGTCAGTCTTCCATTAATAATGAAAACAGCGCTCAGAGATGCAAACACTGCACGCTGGCTGTAGTAAGGTGGATCCAAAAATTTTCGACCCACCGCAGACCCCCTTCACGGGGGTGCGGGATGGCCAAGATTTAACCAGCTGGCTACTACAGACCCAGTTTGGTGAGGATCGATGCATGCAATTTCGAGTTATCATGGTAACAGACCCACAAACCCACACCCACCTACCCAGCCACAAACTAACAGACAGGACCAATTACAATACACTGTGCCGCAGCTAGCACACAGTGTAATTAGTACATGTATTTTGTATGTGGAACTACATCGCTGATGATATGACTGCAAGTTCAAGTGCCCAAATTTACAGAAATTCAGAGCTCTCTCATTATGCAGAAAAAATGAGTCAGTTTTTAAAATTTCACAGACTGTAGATTACATTGACCTGTTATTCATTACATTAAAGTATTCAGATGTGACAGCAAATGTATACAAACTGAAACAAGTGCAACATTTGCAACCACCACCTACATATAGCTCCCAAAATAAAGAAAATATAAAATAAAAAATGGTTTAAGTAAAATTTAATAATAGCAGTCACAGCAAATGTTTTTAATTAATGTTGTGAACAGATCATGGGATTATCCTGTGAATCATTATATAATCAGTCATCATTACCATAAGTCATAATGATGTTTAACTTTACAACATCAGCTGGCCAGCAAACAAGAGAACAAAGATGTTATTGCAGAGCAACTTTTTACATGTAAACTAGGTGGGTGAAAACCCACCCAATCAGGCAAATCGCCCACCCACTCCAGGCCTTAGCTTCTAAGGAGAGAGCTTAGAAGCTAAGGCCCGTTAAATCCAGCTAGGGGGTCTGGGGAGCGCCGTAAGCTCCACAGCGGGGTCTGGGGCAGAGCCCCAGCTCAAATCGAATTTGGTGCATTTTAGCTTTAAAATATGACATCTGGTGGCAGCAATTTTGATGATTTCCTGAGAATCATCTTACCAGAGTTCGAAAAATGATTGATTAACCCATTTGGGCAAAATGCCTGGAGTGGGTGGGCGATTTGCCTGAGTGGGTGGGTTTTCGATTGCTGTGCGATCGGCCGATAGCGCAGCATAATCGTTAGTTGTAGGACATAAGCCCTCCGGATGTAAGCCCACCCAGATCAAAGCCCCCCTCCCAGGATGAAAGCCCCCCTTCCACCTGCACAAAACAAACAATAAAGTAACGTTGCAATATATAGGTGAAATTTACAAATGCTGCCCATAATCCACACACCTATAGCTACTGGTTGTTGATTAAACAGTTATGTATAAGTAACCTAATGTAGTATGTAGCTGTCTGTTCCATTATGTTACAAGTAAACGTTAGTAGCCTATGCTTCTAATGATCACATTATGGTCCAACACCGCCTCAGTTTTCAAACCGAATGCAGTGACCAAGGCCTGGCAGTCTTGGCCATGGACTTGCGGCCATCATGGCTATCATCGCAGAGCGAGCGGAGGTGCCTCTGCAGCTGCTGAGTGCTGCATTTTACTGTTTTCACCGGTGGTTATCCGCAAGTGTCCAGCTCAATCAGCTGTTCAGACTACACCAGGTCTGCCTGAAAGACCTCCAACATGACCAGCACAGACAAATGACTGTGCTCAACGAGAAAGGTGAATGCCTTGTTCCAGTTTTCATACTGGTTGTTGGTCTGGTCGCCATCCGCAACTGTTTCTTCATAAACATTCCACAAAGACCGTGGAAACATCTGCGCAGAACGGTGATGACATACACAAAGATCACCATTATCTGCACCATAAACGCTGCGCACGGGGCCAGACACATGCGTCATGTTAAGTACGTCACGAGTTCAGTGAGTTCCGTTGAAACTGAGCAGGCTGGGATTTGGCTGTTAATGACTTCAAACACACTGATAGATGCAGAATCGCACGTATAAGTCCTTGATGTTTTGCCGCTGAGCACGGTTAACTCAGTCACAACATTCCATCTACTCATCATCTTTACGCTCGTAATCACCATTTGTTAGCGACTTCAATTGAATTGCGGCTGGATCAGATTGCTTACATGATTAATTGATTATTGCAGCTCACCTGATACATTCCAAGGTAGACTTAAACCCAGATTCACTCTCACGAGCACGAGTTGAAAACGGATAACAGCGATCCAGGAACAGAAAAAAAACTAACAGTCTAACAATCCAGACAACTGACATACATACTGCCTGTCATACATACACCAGGAGATTTTTATGAGGTGAGCTAAAGCTTACAACATACTGGGAATTCTGACTGGGGGACTCTGTCCCACCGTGCTGGACTCCGGGAGGGCTTCTGTGTGGGAGGGCTTTTGTCAGAGAGTGCTTTGGTCTAGGGGCTTATGCTCGGGGTGAGGGCTTATGTCCATTTCCCGTGATCAGTCAGTTGTGCAAATCGATCAAGTGCACACAACATATACAGGGTGGGCCAAAAAAGTAAGCCCCAAGCAATTTGTGTTTATGATGTTAATAACACGACATATGTAAGAAAAAACACTGCCATTTTATATGTAGACATACACACAAATGGCAGCACACTATATCAAGTTATTTTGCTGGTTTGTGATGTTATATATTCTATGGTTCTCAGTAAACCACAGCACAAACACGGAGGAGTCAGTCATCTACTATATAGCCTTCACTAAAGTACGTTCAACAAGTCCGATTTAAAATGAAGACGTAAAGACGTAATTATTTGAACAAATGTTCAATATGAGCTCCATTGTTGTCCACAACTGCCCGTAGACGTTGTTAACATTCAGCGATACTTCGGTTGATGAAGCATTATGACATTCATCCCCATTCCAGTGTCAAGGTTTGTTTCAGCTCGTCGACAGATTCAAACTGGCGTCGAAGATAAACGCGCTGCTGCAGAGCCCCCACACAGCATAATCCCCAGGATTGATGTCCGGGCTGTTTGGAGGCCACGCCTTAGGTTCTATGAACTGTACATTCTCATTCTTCAAAAAGACAACAGTATTGACAGCTGTGTGTGAGGGAGCGCCGTCTTGCTGCAACTTAGATCCAGTTGTGATGGCCACATTTGTCTCGTAAGAAGTTGTGTTCCAGGAGGTTGTTGCAGTAATATTTGCTGTTGATTTTGCACCTGGCCCACGAATACAAGTCTCGTTTTGCCCATCTTTGAAACACCAACTGAAACCATGATGTCTCGGCTGAAATGCTGTCGCTTGCGAATCAGGGAGAGTTCACTTGTGTAGCTACAGTAAATGCTTTTTCGTCTGTGAACCAAACTCTCTGTATGCTGCACTCACTGGGAAAACACCGAAGAATCTCTTGACAGCGTTGCAGACCCTTGACTCTGCACTCGGCATTCATTTTTTGACCCACAATCCTTTTGTATGACTTGAATGCCAAATCTTTCTTCAGCATGCATCGTACAGAACTTTTTGCAATCCCAGTGATTTGCTCAATTTCCTGTGGACTTTTATGGCTGCCAGGAGCGTCGTCTTGACTGCAAATAAGGTCTTATACCTTATTGATGTTGAATGACGTTCTGGCTGACCTGGGACATCCGCTGCCAACTTTCCGTTCAGCGTTCCCTCTTGCATCAATTCATCACGGTCTTAGCATTAGCTATCAAGTCTACTCGTAGACCATCCTTTAGATGGAAATTCATTTAACAGTTTCCTTGAGCCCCCATCTTTTCTCTTTTCTCGGGTTTTCAATTAAGACTTTTTCATTTACACTTATTCACGCACGGTTTGACATCACACATCATGTCATACATCGAATATTCATGCAACAGACTATTTATTAACAACTTATAATTACGTGTATTTACACGTAAATACAGCTTCTCTAACAGAATTATACCATTATGGAACAGTCTGCCAGAAAAAGTTGTTTCATCCTCTACAGTAAAAAGCTTTAAAGTGCAGTTAGATAGATTCTGGGCAAATGAAGAAATTTACTATAACTATAAAGCCAATATATCTTGCACCGGCAGTCGAAGTAATTATGATGTTGATTTAGAATGACTTTTGTTATTAAAGTTTATGTGTAAATATTGCATCTTCACCATGGATTGGACATCAAGGATCTCATACGTCCACATTGGACAATACTGTGAAGTTTACAATCGGCACCGTGTATTCCTGTGGATTCTACTTCTGAGATTTTCCTGGAGTTACTACACTTGTGATGTTCAATACTATGCTGAAACCTGATGCATTATGGTCAACATAGAGATCAACAACAACAACGGACAATACTACTACTACTACTTATAATATTATAGTGCTTATTTGGCACGACATAATGAAAAAAATAGCAGCTTCATTGGCACGTTTTAATGCGATTTAGTGATAATTCAGTAGGGGCTTACTTTTATTTTGGCCCACTCTGTTGACACTATGTCAACCTGCCACTAGCAGATAACCACATATAACTCGGTACGACTAATTACCGCATCGGACCGCATCGGACCACATCGGACCGCATCGGACCGCTGGGCACAAAAAAATGCGTGTAAATTGGGGTAGTAGGCAAGCTTAAGCCTAACTAATAAGTATGGTATCGTGTGTGTAGGTGCAGGCCTGTCTATACTTGCAAGTGCAAAAAAAGTGTAAGCAGTACACGTGGCGTTGAGCACCAGCGTCTTTGTTTAAAGTTGTGTGCAGTACTGTATTCATCTTTATAAGAAATAAATACATTATATGAGGAGCTGATGATGTATGCAGTGTCACTGTTATGTTGGCCCAGTTAACCTCACAACTAACGTATGCCTATACATATGCCTATATACAGTCCACGTTAGACTGACAACGAACGTACGTGCGCGCCTGAACCAGGCATCTAATCCAGCAAAACTACATAGTCGCGTCGATGGTCGTTTGAGTAGGCCTAAATGAGACGCTGTTGCTTCAAAGAATTTTGAACATTTTGAACTATAGCCCATTCTCACACAATGCCTAATCGACCCGCCAGGCCTCTACTGCAGTAGTAAAATCTTCGAGTCTAAGCGTCGCCGTTCTGTTGAGTTGTTGATCGCAGCTAAGTAGACGCGCTACGGGATACGGGCGTGGCAGGCGCAGCAAACACGAAAGACTGGGAACAGTATATATACCACGCATACTATCGCATCAGCGTACTGTTCGCATCATGGGTCGGAGACGGAAAGTCGCATTTCCGTGTGTTTTTTGCGAAAAGCGGTGTCAGTCAGACACTATAGAGTGTTCAGCATGTAGTAGCTGGGCA
>Ga0049107_10000205_pt1 | contig 15952 bp, 8 predicted proteins | sample WorMetilPIANOSA1_FD_61187 | JGI IMG/M metagenome (GOLD analysis project Ga0049107, IMG submission 61187) | Marine gutless worms symbiont microbial communities from Max Planck institute for Marine Microbiology, Germany - Olavius ilvae PIANOSA.1 | ecosystem: Host-associated > Annelida > Digestive...
CTCACAAAACTCACTGAACCAGTGGCCGATTCAGGAAAAGGCTTTGTTTCGATACTGTTGGTTGCATGGAAATGCACCCGGCCTGTAAAAAAAACTCGCACCAGCAATCCCAATCTTCTTTGGGACCGTCAAGGGACCTGGCCCTAATTTGGAGTGATCTATAGAACAATAGGCTGGTTAAAGAAAAACACAAAAGTAGCAGCTGTTCTGGCGATTTTCCTTTGTCAATACTAGTAAAATTAATCAGCTGGAGATGGTCACTACCTTTACCTACAAACCCAGTTTAGTGAGGATCGATGCACGCAATTTATGTGTTATCGTGGTTAACAGACCCACAAACACACAAACGCACGCTGCCCGACCGCCCGCCCGTTGCAAACACGCCGGCAGACAGGACCGATAACAATACACTGCGCCGCTAAGCTTAGTGCGCAGTGTAATTATTCGGTTGGTTGGGGTTTGACGGCATTTTCAGCACTGCAGTACGCTATATCGTGCCGTAAAGAGTATTAAAGTTTGTTGGAGGTGTTATTAGGTAGTTAAGTGTTGTTTAGAAATGTTGGTTAAGATGTGAGAGCTGTGAGTGGGGATAGTGTTTTTCTCTAGTATGCAGAACATGAAGTTTATAGTAAAATTATTATGCCCCCGCCCCTAGGGTAAGGGGCATTAAGCGATGATGCGCGTCTGACGTCTGTCTGTCGCGTACATCGGGCCTAAGTCGAGAACAGAGAGGCCTATATATAGGAAGACTAATTGGCGCAGAGGTAGCCCACGTCACATGCGACTAGGACGTCACTTTCAAGGTCAAAAGGTCAAACTTGCAGGGGCGGGGGCATATTCTGACGACCTTCCGCACAACTTATTCAATTTACGTTATTCGCACTCTTTAATTTCGGGTTTTGTTTGCCTCACACAAATCGGGAACTGAAGGGCACGCGAACATTAACGGTTTTCGGCAGATTCGGCTACACTGTGTCACGAGCTGCGGTGGTTGTTAGCTGTGAATGTGTGTTGCCAGGCGGCTGGTCAGCCATTGGCCGTCGACGATCATACGTGTCTGCTGCGCTGTGGCTCGGATCAGTCGTGTAACGAGAAAACGTGCTGTGCCGCCACCGGTAATACCGATACACGCCAGAACAACGCCTGACTGCAACCAGTCATTGCTGACTCTGTGAAGTCGAGCAGATCGGCTGTGATCGGTGACCGTATAACGTGCAGCGTTACAGTGATCAGAGTGACAGTGTAGAGCGTGGAGAGGAGACGGGCCTAGTTTAGGGACTGGGGCAGTGGCGAACTCCGCACGACCCACACGTGCTGCCTTAAAGTATTTTTTTCAGCGCCGAACAGTAGCCTGTTATGTAATTTCTCACTTTTTTGTAATAGCACAGGAGATACCTCTTTCCGAAGGCCTGGAGGAGCGTCGCGAGCTCTGTAGCTTCAGGCAGACCGCCTGCCACAATTTTGAAATGCGACACGAAATTTCGCACATTTCGGCATCGCGGTGACACTTTGGTAGAAGAATAAATGCAGCAGTCAGCAGTTTAATTTCATCATTATCGTACTCGCTGGATAGACTAAACTTTCCAACTGCATGGTGGGATGGAAACAGGATGCTGAGCCTCCTCTATAGGTCCTTACTTCTCATGCACTGGAGTCTGGCGAGGCACGGTATTTATGTCTATATTTATAGTATTATGTTCATAAGTGTTCTGGAAATACATTTTGTAATGTCACACTGCAGTGTCTTGCGCATGTTCACATCCATCCCCGTGCACTGTGTAGATTTTGTGAGCTTATATCAATCAGAAGCATTCGTTGAAATGTTCTTTCAAATAATGAAATGAAATTGTGATATTTAGTTTATCAGCACTTCATACATGTACTTAGGCTACTCATTTGGCACAGTTAGAGAGCAGGAACTGGGCGTAACCTAGAAGCAATACCCAGCTGGTTCGAGGTGTAATGAAGCAGCCGTGGCTGAGTGACTAAAGCTTCCTACATCTAGTGAACCTGAGTCCAGTTTCCGCTGGCACTGACACCCATATTAGTCATTGCTGGCGTCAGAAAAGGAATGCATGAGCCTTCAAAACGAGGGATTACACGACGTTAAAGAACCTGAAGGTGTAAAATACATAATCTCGGAGTGAATAATTTTGACAAATGTAGACTGTACTGCAAAGTTATGCACTCAACATTCAAAAATGCAGGTTAAACAACTCTTTGAACAGTCCACAAGACACGTGCATCCAACTTCCGAGTAAACACGAAAAGAAATCAGTTAACTAAGTTCGAAAATACTAAATGCTTCACAGTTGGGAACTGAACATGCACCCTTGAAGCATTTTGCTGGTTAGACAAGCAATTGTGACAATATTCACACAGTATACCAGTTAACAAAAATTCACCAGAAGCGATGAACTAGAAAGGATCTCGTTAGAGTGCAGACCTTGGCAGCTCGTCCCCCTGAACACTGTATTTATTGAACTGGATGTAAAATTCTTACAAATGCCCCTATCCTGCAGTGGTAAGTTTTAACTAAAAATTCCCGGATCTCACAAAATCAAACGGTTTGTTGCTAGCGAGACATCCCACTCCTCCAAAAACTTCATAACGATTCATCGACAACTTTTGAAGTTATCAGCAAAATCTGTACAATTGCCCATATCCTGCAATGGTAAAAAGTCCTTTAAAATACCTGTAACCACGCTACGATCCAGATTACCACCAAAATATAATCATATGTTGTGTTTCAGCAGTTCTAGTTCATCACGTGTTACACTCCAAAAATTTCACCAATTTGTCAACAACTTTTGCATGTCCAATGTGGTCACTAATCAGACGTCTCACGGGATATTGGAAATCAGCACATTCTGCCATAAATTAATCACTTTCAAAATACAGCACATCTTCAAACTGAAGAAAACAATAACTCAGTGAACTCGGATTTGAGACAAAGGAAATGAAATAATAAATGAAATACAGAATGTATACAATCACTTTTTAAGAGTACAATCAGTTTACGAAACCTGGTTTTTGTGGTTTACCTGCCAGGTTTCAGTGCTATAATGGACGACGTCGACTGTACTAATAAGAACAGTTTCGTATTGGCAGTGGCTGTGGCAATAACAATACCGGTTAGCTAATAATCCTAACAATGACCAGTAAAGCCACAGTTAGCAGAATGTTGTTAACACTAATGCAAAAGTAAAAGCACAAGTCATGGGCATCAACATTTTTGCACTGATACAAACTCCAAAAATGCATGCTCAATTTTCTGAAATTGCCTTCTGATTCCTGCGATCAAAATTAGAAAGTGTTTGAAACTAAAATTGGTTTACATTAAGCTTCACAGATCAATTATGCCCCCACTAAATAACTTTCAATAATGCACGTCATGCATAAGCAACTTAAATCACAGTAAACAAGTGTAATCAATAGAAACATGAAGTCCAAATGAATACAGTAGCATAATGACAGTGTGCCATAAAACATACTTCCATACTTAACATAATCCCACCAGGCCTTCTTCAGGCGTCCTCTCTGTCTGATTCCTTCTACTTCCCACGTCATACAACGTTTGACCAAGTCATTGTCATCCTTACGTTCAACATGTCCAAACCATCTCAACCTACTCTTCTTGATCATCAAACTGACTGGTTCCAATCCTAAGAGTTCTCTGAGTTCTTAACTTTTCTTTCTTTCATTCAGCTTAACCCCACACATCCATCTAATCGTACTCATTTCAGTGAGACTGAACTTCACTTCATGCTCTGCTTTCATAAGTCAGTTTTTTCCTATGGCTGAAGTAACAACGATCAAAAAATAATAATCAAGTGTCAGTACTATCAATATATCGGTGTATCAAAAGTTAAAAAGCTTATTTAGTTTTATCACTTTTTATAGTTGTACGCATTTTGGTTCATAACCATCAATTTCAGTTATGAATAATACTATTTCCAACAGAACTTAGGCCAGAATCAAAAGTAACTTTGGCACTATGCAAATCGTATCACAACTTGGCGGTCATAACACCAATGCAGGCTTCCCACTTTAGAAAATTTTTCAGGACAGCAAAAAGTTCAAATTTCAGGAAAAATTTACAGGCTTTCAGCTCTAGTAAGTATTACCGAACTAAACCAAAATATGCGGTGTAAAACTTGCCGTTTAAGTTTTGTTAATTGGATACATAAACGAGGCTCACAGGGGCAGGGTCGCCACTGGGACAAAACTGTACACTTACATTATTAAAATTCTTTGCTCGCATACCCTAACAGTGAACATGATTAATGTCGTTTAATTCTTTTCAGACAAAATATTTTCCATTGTTTCATTGCAATTACAGGATTTTAAGGACAGATTTTTTTTCTGGATATTTAAGGATACGAAAAATTTAGAATATTCACGAATTTCAGGACAGGTGGGAGGCCTGCCAATAACATATTAGTGACATTATATCAGTGGCGGATCCTGGGGGGCGATAGGGGCGATTGCCCCCCCCCCCTGGAATATTATTATATATATCATATCCAAATCATCACACAGTTTGTTGCAGTAATCTGTATAGTCATTACCAGTTGCAAACAGCAGCAAAATAAAGAACTGAATTCATATCCTATTTTTGTTCACTTACAAATCAGAAATTATGTGATGAATTGTACCTAATGACCTCAGAAACACTGAATTTTAATCAGCTATACGCCACATACAGAATTAAAATAAAATCAACAAATAATTACAGAACAGAATTAAAATCAAAACAGCACAATTTATCTGCATCTATCACAGATGATCAGGAGGTTGGCAGTCGTGCAGTTGCGGAAACTGGACGTTGCTGTGTGCAGAATCCAGGCGGGTGCAAACACGTGTCAAACTCGCTATGCTGAGGTTTGGCCGAAGGCACTTTGGTCGGTTGATCAACAAGAACGCTTTGGTTGTCATAATTGTGCTGGCTGTTACTAGTCCAGCTCTCTTGACGGAAGATTCTTCGTTCGCCACCTCGACTTCCACCATTCCTCTGGCGATGTTCTTTCTCTCTACGAGAATAACTGACATTTGCCTGATCTTTCCCACATTTCTGGTCATCACGTGTCGTTGGCGCTTTGGTGAAATAAGTAGGGTTGTTTCTTCTGTTCTGAGAGCCTAGTCCTTCACTGCAACCATCTGTGTTCATCTGACGTCCATCGGCCTGTTTTACTCGCGTCTGCTCTGCTGAAGTGGAAGAATCCCTCAGGAGATCTACAGCAGTGTGTTCTGACTGGTTATTACTCGGCTGGCTCTCTTGGTGGAAGTTTCTTCTTCCACCACGTCGACTTGCACCACTTCTTTGATAGTGCTCTTTCTCTATACGGGAATAACTCTCACCTGCCCGATCTTTCCCATATATCTGGTCGTCATGCTTCGTTGTCTCTTTGGTTAAATAAGTATGGTTCTTCCTTCTTTTCTGAAAGTCTTGTCCTTCACTGCAACCGTCTGTGTTAGTATGACACACATCGGCCTGTTTCATATGATTCTGCTCTGCTGAGGTGGAAGAGTCCTTCACTACATCTGCTGCACCATGTTCTGCATGGTTATTATTATGCAGCTGGTTCCCGTGCCGGAAGTTTCTTCTTCCACCATTCCTCCGCCATTGTTCTTTCTCTCCACATGAAGCACTGTCATGTGCGCAATCTTCTCCATGTCGCTGTCGTGTTATTGGCTCTTTGGTTGAATCAGTATCATTTTGTCTGGTGTGGTTATTTCTTCTCTTCTGACAACCGTCTTCCTGACTGCAACTACCTGTGCTCGTACGACGTGTACCGGCCTGTTTCACATATTTCTGCTTTGCTGAAGCAGAAGAGTCGTTTACTACATCTCCAGCTTCAGGTTCCGACTGCAAGTCATCACTTTTACACGCTTCGGTTGACAAATGACTTGAGGCATCGGCTGATTTCTGCAACTGTTCATTGTTTTCAGCTGAAGAGCTGTGGATTTTGTCCGGGGCTCTCTTGTTTCTGCGTTTTCTTGGCCGACGTTTTTGCGTTCTGGATTTCATTTCCACATTGTTGCAGGTGTCACTGGAGTTAGTCGGATATTGTTGTGGAGTGGATGCTGTAGTTGCCAGTGTACTAACGGCCTTCGAATCTGACAAGGTCTGCTGATCTCTGGCACTTTGATACCTGCAATATCCCTTGCTTTGTCTTTGAGTAGACTGAGACTTATGTTCTTTACTGCCAGGTACCACTGCAGGTTTTGACTCTGTTAAAGCAGCTGAGTTGCACTCCTTATGGTCAAACTGAGAATCGTTCATATCTTCATTAAACTCATTTCTGGCATTATTACCAGCAGCATCAGCTGTCGCTTTCACATCTTTTGGCTGCCTCTTTTTCTCGCTGCCTCTGTAATGTTTAGGATGTGAAACGTAATCATCACCATAATGAGAATGAGCATTGCTCAAGCGACTTCTGCCGTATGTGTTATGATAAACGTTACGGTAAGCACTCCTGCGTTGTTCATGTCTGAACGGCTTCAATGGCTTTGCAGTAACAGCTTCGTAATCTCTGGCAGAACGATCCTTCGTCTTGGTCGAAACCTCTGTTTCACGGTTTCTAGAAGAACGATCATTCACTGCCTCCAATAATGGCTGACAACCATCTGATTCATTTTTATTCATCTCATCGCTGAGACCGTGAACCACACTGTATTCTCTAAGACCTGGACCAGGAGACGATTCTCTAGCACTATCATCCGTTTTATGTTCACAGTATTCATCGCACTGCTGGTGATCCAAGTGCTTTTCATTAGAAAGTGACGATGCACCATCTGGGTTTTCTACATCTGTGCTGTCATCCAAATGGCTAATAGGAACCATTAGTCCCTCCTGCAAAATGCATCACAAACTACTTGTAAATGATTCTAACAAGAAAACATTCTATTAATGCAAAACAGGAAATGCATAAGAACATAAAAGTAGATTTTGAATCAACAATATTCCATACAGTCAAAGGATATTTGTATAAATGTTTTTGAATATTTGCGTAATATTTTTTTAAAATTGTAACACTGTGACATTTTTGTGGTATGCATATTAGCTGGATATGCTTTCCAGACCCATGACAATGCCAGGAGTCTATGCACATGTGCACTGCCACTGTGTAGTTATACATGAGTAGGACTAGGCAAAGAATCATGAAATCACAGAAGCTATAAATATTAGCATTTGAATTTGTCCAACTTCCGCGATTTTCCACGAATGCTGCATTTTTGTGGCGACATTGATGAATTTCTTATGCTTAATATTACAACTTGAACTTGCACCTCTTTGTCATTACTATGAGCCATAACATCATGTACTGACTTACTGTCTGCCTTGTCAATGATGTCACAGGCAACATAGTTGATGCAACTGGTTTGATGAATTATGCATGAGTGGTGTAATGTTAAGAGCTAGACAGTTTGGTGTTTGGATAGGTAGAGCTACTCAGCTAGATTGATGTCCATTGCTTACCGGGGTATACAATTGCAAAAATAAATATACCTAGACCTATTCGATGATAGGGATAACTAGCAACGGAGAGAAAGTGACTGTCAGCATGAAGTTTTATAAACAGAATATATTCTGCTGTGAGGGTGCCAGATCGAATGGTATCATTTTCAATGACCTTGAATTACCCATAACCCGGTTTCAAGGTCACTGTATACTTACAAGTCGAATATCTCAAAAATGGTGCATTTTAGTGACAAAGTTACTAAAGAACACTAATAGAAAACCATATACATTCTATCGAATGGTTCCATTTTCAATGACCTTGAGTGACCTCTGACCCGATTTCAAGGTCACGACATTTTTCGACATTGAATATCTCAGAAATGACACAAGATAGAGCCACAGTTACTCTAGAACGTCAATAGGAAGTCGTATGCGCTCTATTGAATGGTGATATTTCCAATGACCTTGACCGACCCCTAACCTGGTTTTCAATATCACGGCATTTTAAAGTCGAATATCTCAAAAACGGGACAAAGTTTCTATAGAACACTAATAGGAAAGCATACGCAATCTATCGTATGGTACCACTTTCAATGATCTTGAGTGACCTCTTACGACATTTTCTGAAGTCGAATATCGGAAAAACGGCGTGTCTTAAAGACAAAGTTACTATTTCACACTAATAGGAAACTATACCTAACATATGCAATGGTACTATGTTTGGTGACCTTGACTGACCTCTAATCGCGTCACGCGGGTTAGTCAGCATCAGCTGAGCTTCTTGTTTAACCACCCTGTTATTCCAGATATTACTCTAGGTTCAGTGAGGTCCCAGAAAAACCCACAAAGGAAAAACTTTTGGAATTGCTGAAGATTATTTCAGCCCAAACGATAATGTTAAAGCACTCAAGGGATGCATCCGAAAAAGGCATCGGATCAAATGTGCTCCAACTTTTCAGAAAATTCGAGGCCTCAAACAGGTAGTACATGACGTTATAGTTTTCATTTAATATTTATTTAATATAACAACATGCAAATGTCGCTACTGGAAAATTTATTTCAAATTGCCACTTTTCCGATCCAAAGTTAGTTGTTATATTCAAAAACAGTAATGTGCAAAAACTTATGTAGTTGTTGTGTGCAGTATTACGCAAAAAAAACGAGTAACAGTAAGCAATCACCTTCGGTATCAGGTACTTGTTTCTCTCGGCCTCGAGGTCAATGATGCCTCCCTTCTGCAGCTGCTGCTGGTAGACTTCCGACATTTTCCGCTGCATCTTGACGACTTCGGCTGACGGCACGTACTTCGTCTGCTCGCTGTCACTGTCAACGACGTCTGACAAATAATCACCGGCATCAACGCTGCTGATGGTCTCTTCTGGAAGTCGTTCACGACACACGGGACAAACGGCCTACAAACGGAAATTTCCAATTAGTAACACACCCCACTTGTTGGCGACCTACCTTCGTCTCTCCCCGACGAGTGCGTGCCTTCTAATGTCTATTTATGTGCTCTGTTCTGTTTATTGGCAGCAAGACCGAGTTTACACTGTACATTTTATTTACAGAACTGTCTATCAGCACGGGTATGAAGATGTCACGATACATACGATCAACATCCAAGAACAAACTATTCTACAGAATTCCCCCTATATTAAATCCCCACGTCCAATCACAATCTTTCCGGGCGCCGTCTTGGCCGTCGCCGACCGCCTGCTGTGGGTTGGTCTTAACTGCCAATCATTACGTCGCTTCTCCCGCCTAACGCTTCTCCCGCGGGAGCTATCCACCAACACAATTGTACTGTAAACTCACAGATATTACTAACACAACTAAAGTTCGGCTGATGGAAAGTCTCATATGGCCTATTGCCACACATGGATGTGAAGGATGGACATTGAAGAAAGCAGACGATCGACCCATTCAAGCTTTTGAAATGTGGTGCTTCAGAAGACAACTGACGGTTTCTTGGACACCGCGGAAAACAGATGAATGGATTCTGGAATCATTTAATGAAGAAAGGCAATTACTGCACAGTGTAAAGAAATGCAAAATGAGAAAGACTAAGTGTTTAGAAAAAGACATCACACAATGATGCGTCAGTGGTCAGAGATCAAGAGGACGACAGAGAAGGAGATGGACAGAGGACATCACTGACTGGAACGGTCTACAAATCAACATGGCAGTCAGGGTCACGGAGGACAGGCATCATGCTATGCTCACCGCCAACCCTCTTGGAGGACGGCACTAGATGACGACATCTTCAGCGCTTTGACATTGTTGGATGGGCGACAGGAAGGGCATCCAGCCTGTAGAAAAACTGGATGTTGGTTTGTTGGTGGTGACGATTTGACTGGAGTGACAATTGGTTGAAATGGCATTTAATATTTTCATAATTTATATAATAATTAATAAACGACACATTATGCAGTTATAACAACACTATATTACTGTGGTCTTTAATAACATTAATATATATTATACATGGTTGTAATTAATAAAATGTCGCTGAGCATTCATAATCTGAAGTGTGATAAATAAATGACAATAAAGTATCATTGCATACTTCAAAAACGTCTTCAGTTGTTGCCAGATTGTTGATTCTTTTGCGCTCCGTCTGACATTCTTCAAACTCTCTGCGGCAGTGTTCAAGGTAGCTGGAGATGCACGCCCAGTGGAAGAAGTGGTAGCATGAAGTTGCCGTGAACACATGCTTGCCGCTGGCACTCAGCTCCTCAAGACAGATCATGCACTGACCTTGTAGCACATTGCCGGTCGTCAGGCTGTCACGGGCATGCTGCAACCCCACACATTTCCACATTATATTACTCTTAGGGCTAGCTGATAAAAAACTTTTAATCAACTAATCGAGACAGTTTAATCAATAGTTAATCAATTATCTTTTGATAAATTCAAAACATAATTCTGACACCATAATAAAACTCTGTATCGATGAAATCTGAAAGCAGTATAAACTAGAATGGAGATGCAAATCCAGGCAGACTCAAACGGCAAAGTTGCACTGGATGACATCACACAATGGGCTAACTGCTGTACGAAATGTCATGGAAATACCATTTCATGTTTGCGTCTGCTAACACATTATGCAAGTGGGGGTGAATTTTTCACAGGGAATTACATTCTGTGACACCCGCCGCATTCCTGCATAATTTTTTACCTGCACGCAACAACCCTAATCCTAAACCTTGACCTTTTGAACCCAAAATCAATAGGCGTCGACAGACTGACGAGGACTACTACTGAGCCAAGTTTAAAGTTTTAAGTCATTTCAATCGGCGGTTTTCATTTTATTGTGCTATCATACATGCCCACACCACACACACACACCTATCCACACACCCACACATATATACACCCACACACATCGTGACAAAGTGATTGCCATATCCGCACCACCATACTACGTTATTGGCACAGATACTAACATACAAAATAGACCACCATGAGAGTGTCTCTACATCATTGTGACATTTTCAGACAGCAAGGAAGACCTCAGTTTACTAGTGTGCAAGCTGTAAGTAATAAGTAAATTTTCTCTGGCCCAAATTTTTACTGTGCAACGCTATGCATAAGCGCAGTCTTTGCTGTCGCCCGGTGTCTATCCATCTGCTGTCTGTCTGTCACGTTGGTGGATTATATCTAGATGGCTGAAGATATTGTCAAACTTTTTTCTCGGCCCGGTAGCCCCGTCATTCTATTATTTTGACCCCGAGAGCTGGTACCCAATTCCAAGGGGAACCCCTTCAGTGGGAGTGCAAAATACATGGGATGGGAAAATGTTGCGATTTTTGACTGAAATCGCCGATTATTTCGGAAATGGTACGAGATAGGCCCACAGTTGCTATGGAACGTTAATAGGAATCATAGGTTGCTGATCGATACGTGTCTGTTCCGATGACCTTGAGTGACCCCTAACCTGGGTTTCAAGGTCACTATAGTTACAAGTCGAATATCTCAAAAATGGTGTGTCTTAGGGACAAAGTTACTATAGAACACTAATAGGAAAGCATACCAGTCTATCAAATGGTATCACTTTCAATGACCTTCAGTGACCTCTGACCCAGATTTCAAAGTCACGACATTTTTTGACATTAAATATCTCAGAAACAACACGAGATAGAGCCATGGTTACTATGGAACGTCAATAGGAAGTCGTATGCGCTCTATTGAATGGTGATATTTCCAATGACCTTGACGCACCCCTAACCCAGTTTTGAAGGTCACAGGATTTTTGAAGTCGAATATCTTAAAAACGGTGTGTCTGGGGCAAAGTGTCTACAGAACACTAATAGGAAACCAAACAGTACACTTTCAATTACCGTGACTGACCCTTAAGTAAGTAAGTAAGTTTTATTGAGTTCTTGTAGCCCGTAGGCTAGATTGGCACATAAACAGTTTAAATACAGTCAAACAATAAAACGAGACAAATATGCCTAAAATTGCCAAATTAAAGATGCAACCATAGGAAACCATAACCACTCTATCAAACAGTACACTTTCAATTACCGTGACTGACCCTTAAGTAAGTACGTTTTATTGAGTTCTTGTAGCCCATAGGCTAGATTGGATACAACGAACATATGAGATAGGCCCATAGTTGCCATTGACCGGGATTTAAAGGTCGCAATATTTTTGACATTGAATATCTCAGAAACAATACGAAATAGAACCACAATTACTGTAGAGCATCAGTAGGAAGTCATAGGCACACTATCAAATGGTGACATTTTCAATGACCTTCATGGACCTCTAAGCCAGTTTTCAAGGTCATGGCATTTTTGAAGTCGAATATCCTCAAAAACAGTGCGTCTTGCAGACAAAGTTACTATAGCACACTAATAGGAACCATATCTAACACATGGAATGGTATTCTGTATGATGACTTTGACTGACCTCTAAATGCGTTGCGCGGTTTGTCAGTGATAGCCGAGTTTCTTGTTAATCATCTAATTTGATATTTATAACAGTTAATCAACTGATTAATCATAAAAATCCCCAACCTAATTAATACTGTATTAAATAAATTACTTAATACACTAGAAATGCCATCTGACATCACGTGCTACATCCACAAATACGTGAACCAAAACGCTAACAAGAGACAAAGCTGAGTGACGAAGTTTCAATTGAGTGGTACAAATTTCCTGATGCAGTGCAAGACAGACAGTGCATTTGTTCTGTCATGTAACCAACAAGAATTTAGAAAAACGGAGGTTAATCGTAAACTCAAAACAGGTGGTTATTATTATTTGATAAATCCTATTAACAAGTTAATTAACAAACTTGTTTATAAGTTTCTTTAAAATTTACAACAAAAATGATGAACAACTGATTTATACACGTGTCTGGCTGCCATGGTCCTCCAGACCTCTATCTACCATTTTGAAATCACCATGCGATTCCTGTTGGTCATGTGAGATTATACCACTTCAGAAAGTGCAGTAAGTAAAAACAACTACTAGCACATGCTCAAGTCAATAATAAGCAGCCACATTAGAGATGCCAAAGCTGACAGCAATGCGAGCAACTGTTTCAATACTAGCAGTTTAATGTCAGTGAATAAAGAACACATAAACGAAAGTTGTGTAAAAAGGTAAAAATATATAGCAGGAACTAGAGTTAGTCCACAAAAAGAAAGTTACTGATCCACCTCAATAAGGTCATACAGCATTGGACTGCCTTTCTTCTCCTCTGCTAACAATCTCAAGCTTTTTGTCAAGCTACAAAGACATCAGACTTTTCATGATAGGAAGTTAACCAAAATCATCTTTACTGCATGCTGTAGGATACTGTAAGATGATTATTAGCATAGATCATTCACAGCACTGGCATTTTTATGCATTTTACTGTGTCTAATTTTCTCTCTCTGTTTTAACACCCATTTTCCAAGTGGGCTAACCAGTTTTATTGGAGCTAAGGACGACTGAAGTGGTGGTGACAGCTGGAGCTATAAGTCTTGCAAAATTCCAATCAAATCATCACCACCAATAAACCAACACCCAACTTTTTACAGGCCCAATGCCCTGCCTGTCGCCAAACCAAAGTGTCAAAGCACTGCAGGGAAAATTTACTGTATCTACTTGTACAATTAAATGTTACACACACACATTGTATCACTGGTCATTTTTCAGGTAAACCTGGGTTAAGTGGTTGGCTCCATCATAATTTAACAAAGGGGTTCTAGTGCAAAGTATTACGTGCTTGATGCCCATCCTGATGCCAACCAGTAGAAGCACACTGGGCTTCTTCTTTTCTGCATCCATTACGCCTCCTGAAGTGGAAGGGGAGACACTCTATTTGCATAGGCTCTCTGATGCCAGTGCTCCAACATTTACAATTAACTCTCTCTCTCTCAGTGTAAACGGCCATTTTCCAGGTGAACCTGGGTTAGCCGGTGTTTATTGAAGCAAAGAATGATGGGGGTGGTGGTGACAACTGGATTATTGGAGCTATAAGTCGTGCAAAGCTCCAGTCGAATCATCACCACCAACAAACCAACATCCAGTTTTTTTACAGGCCAGATGCCCTTCCTGTCGCCCAACCAACAGTATCAAAGCACTGAAGGGGAAAATATCACATTCCATGGACTTGCTTACCACAAGCTCACCAGGGGGTCTTCCAACTTTTTCTCTGACCACTAATAGCTCCTGATTACCTTGGGGGAGGGTTGCCATGCCTCTCATCAGCCCTTTGATGCCTGTACCCCGTTTACAATTAACTATAAGAAATAAATGAAATAATTACATGCAACAATATACCCGTCAAAGTGATAACTGGATACCATTTATTGAATCATTTAAAACATTCACAATGATGTTTGATATTATCTCATTGGTATTTACGATAAACAATAATATGAAAACAGTAATGGATATATGTAGATTACACATACCTGTTTACATAATCTTCAGTCAATCCTCGTGGACTACGTATGTCTATCAACGGAACGTTCAGCGGATACTGTTAGCACAAATGTACATTTGGTTGGTCAGAACAGCAGCAATATTTCATTCATGCAAATGACAACTGACCAAATTTAACATCCATAATTCATTGCGCATACCATTCCCTATCACATCTTCAAACTGGCCGTCCTGACATACCGAGCCATCCACGGCACTGCATCTACATATCTGCAGTCATGTTTCACTCGTCTTGCCGACATGACGTCAAGACAACGGCTGCGATCCTCAGCCTCTCAGCGACTGGCAGCGCCACCCGTTCGTCTCACTACTGTCGGCAAGCGGGCATTCCCAGTTTCTGGAGCTAAAGTATGGAACAATTTACCAGCTCACACCACATCTGCACTGTCTCTCACAATCATCAGGCAGCGTCTCAAGAAATTTCTTTTACAAAATCATACCTGGACATTCATATTTGACTCATAACTCATTTTATTCATATTTGACTTTTCCTCCCGTGGACCTTGCAATAATTAACATTATTTATGCCACGTTAACAATTCGATGATGATGATGATCTTTGCTCTTTTTACATTAATATACAAATTCCTATTATTAGATTCCTATTATTAGTAAATATGTCTGCATCTTGCATCATTTCAGAAAAGCAGCGGCCATTTGTTGATCAGAAATACCATATCTAATACCTCCAATGAGGATGACCCCAACCCCATCAAAGTTTCATCACGATATTTAGAGTCAGAAATGGAAAATGATGGAAAATTGCTACCACTATTACCACTCTCAGCTTTGACTTAACTGGCCTGTTTTTCCAGAGATTGCTCAACGTTAGCCCATAGGTCTTCAAAAATGAACCTTTGGAATCTGCTTAGTGTGAGATGGGCCAGATGCTATTCCTGTCACCCAACCAATGGTGTTAAAGCACTGAATAAACAAATGATGGGCAATTAGGTGGTGAAAGGTTTCGTAATATGATTAGTTCTTTTAATTACGTACACTAGTGACAGATGGACAGACAGAATAGCTGAACATATACTGTGCTTTGCAACAGAAACAGATTCAACTGATTCAATTCATTTTTCTCCATGTCATTCATAACACAATCCCACCAGGTCTTTTTCGGGCATCCTGTCTTTACTTTAATACATTTATAAATAATAATGTTTATAAACTATTACATTACATAACTAGCAGTAGTTTTGAGCACAGGTGAAAAGAGAACTTAAATGATGAGAAACAGAACTAGAAGGATGTATTGACGACCAGCGTCAATTCAAGACAGCCAAGCGCCTGGTGATGCCCTTTTCTGATATGGTTTTTATCTGTGATAACTTTGTTATTTTTCGTCGTAGATCGAAAAGAATAGCATTTTTGGAATCAGTTAATTTTTCCACGTGTGTCAGGGGGTATATCTCCCAAATGCCTGGCCCCGTGCGGGCTCCGGGGTTGTAAGAATGGACCCGCTCCGTTTCCTGGCCGGATGTCGTACAAGGCGACTAAACCAGGCCTAGATTTTGTTTTATATCTTAGCATGTTTTTTTGT
>Ga0049107_10000206_pt1 | contig 15853 bp, 11 predicted proteins | sample WorMetilPIANOSA1_FD_61187 | JGI IMG/M metagenome (GOLD analysis project Ga0049107, IMG submission 61187) | Marine gutless worms symbiont microbial communities from Max Planck institute for Marine Microbiology, Germany - Olavius ilvae PIANOSA.1 | ecosystem: Host-associated > Annelida > Digestive...
CCCCCCCCCTAACATACAGAAACATCGACAGCTAGTTAGCAGTAGTAGCTAGTATACAAGCAAATTTACAGTAAATAAGGGAACAGAAGTTCCAGGAAATGAAAAGTCCTTGGAACTTTCGCTCCTTGGACCTTTCATTCCTTCTGTGGAGTTTTCACTCCTGTGAGCGAAAAGTCTTGGGACAAAAAGTCTTGTTACCATAGCTTTGTCTCTGTTTTGTATGTTTACACAAGAAATTATTCAGCACAAGCACATGTACTGTTTGAAATTGTTTCAATGTTCATTTAGTCGTTATTTGTTATGAACATACAAAACAGTAAATACTACCAGTCATAGGCCTACAGTTTTGACTTCCTGAAACTTCATTCATGCCGCAAACATGCTAGTGATATTCAGTTCAAAATATAATATTTTCTGAGACAAGTTTAGATATTTCATCAATACTGGCTGTGCTTGAGATTTTATCAAAACATACCGAATTCCAAAGGGAACCCCTTCACCTTGACCTTGACTGAACTCACCAAAGAGTTCTATTTCATATGTTAGGTATAGTTTCCTATTAGTGTGAAATAGTAACTTTGTATTTAAGACAGTTACTACTTACTATTTGTCTTTACGATATCAGACTTCAAAAATGGCGTGACCTTGAAATCCGGGTCAGAGGTCACTCAAGGTCATTGAAAGTGGTACCATTCTATAGACTGGGTATGGTTTCCTGTTAGTGCTTCTTGTTTAATTTCCTTTCAAAATCATGATGTCTTCAAACCTTAATTTTGTCTAGCTGACTGCTAAACTACATTCTAGCCACTGGGTTAAACTGTAGGTACCACCACATACAGTTATAATTACTATTGAAGACTTACGAGAATGATGTTATTTTGTCTACAGTGTGTTGAGTACCATTTAAACAGTGTGAGGCTTTGTGGCACAAAATATATGTTAGCAAAAGTCATTATAGTTAACTGGTTAACTTTACTATTGGGCAAATACTTAGAAGTTAAAGTGGCAGCAGTTGGATAGCTGTGTTTTAACTTGCACTGCACTCTGATGTTTTATTTTATTTTACTATTTTTTTTGCTTTTTTATTTTTTTAATTTTTTTTCTTCATTTTTCCTGTGTTCTGTGTTCTATTGTATTTGTACTTCGTGTACGATGACATAATAAATAAATAAATAAATAACTCCTTTGTTCTCTCGATGGTCGTCAATCGGACATTGAAAATTCGAATATCAGGACCATAAATTCATGGCTTGTATTTGAGTTACGGAAATTAAACGTATCATTAAGGTATAATAAGCAGATGTAAACAGGCATTTAACAAGCGACGATTATTCTCATAGGGCCTACGTACAGATCCCACGAACAGTGTTTTATCGCACGATGCTTTGAACATGTGAAAACGTGATCGGGATTGCTGACGATTGGGCAGTTATAGCCAAGCGTGCACATCTAAGACTTGCTTGTTGAGAGGAGAATTAAACTGCAGGACCTTTGAGATCTGCTCGTGATTTCGGATATCGGCTGTAGTTTGATTCTGCTCTGAGTGTTGTGTTAATCCATTGATGCACGTAGCATGCGATAGCTATACAGTGATGCCCACAGACCGTCGTCACCCCGCCTACACCCCACCCTCCGCCGTCTAGTATACCTAACGTACATTTGGCCATGAATGGCAGTATAGTCTACCTAACGTTCCACTACCGCGGCCGTCGTTGCCGCCCATGGCCATCCAGCGTCTGTCTGACTTGACACCCGTGCTATCTCTGCCCGTCGCTGCAACCAATCCCGCCCGCCCACCCACGATCAGATAAAGCTGTTGCCGACTAGACCGGCCGGATTTCTCGATCTCTATTATTGTTTTCGTTCGCAGTCTGGGTAAATACTACGTCAGCGCTGTCGGCTGATAATCAGTGCAGCCGACGTCGTGTGGCAGACGCCGTCGGCCGCCATAATTAGTGATTGAGTGCTTGAATTTACGACGATCGTACGTACGATATATTTCGTGAATAGCAATGGCCGGTTGCACACCGATTATACGGTCATCTTATCACCGACCACTGTTTACGACCTTTCGAGAATAGAGCCCCCGGTCTCCAGGTGCTTGTACAACGGCTTGCGCGGAAACGACTTGCGCGTGAGCGAGACCCGCCATATGTACTGCAGAACGGAGCAAGCGTATGCTGGCCAGCGGGTTGCCGATTACACGCGCCCCCGGTGGGATTGCTTACGATTGACGATTACATCTGTGCTGTAACTAAGTAAGTAAACACGGTTAACCGGTCTTTTTCCTCACGGTTAGCCGGTTAAAAAAATCTGGCGGTCTTAACCCTAATTGTAATCGCCCCTGTCTGTGTGTTTGTTTGTGGGTCCGCCTTACTACAGCCAGCTTGCGGTGTTTGCGTCGCCTCTGAGCACTTTTTCATTGGTGTTTGTTACCATTGACCAGATGCTAGGGATTATGAAGTAACCCTGTTATTTAAATGTGCTGAAGTAGCTACTAATTTAAATTGCCCTTTATTGATTATAGGCGACTATTTATCAGGACATTAACTGGTCAGCTCTTAAAGTGGATCCTTCTGATATGACTTTTTATCACGTTATCAGCATGCAATGCATGCAGAGTGCATGATAGGTGTTGTTTATGTGACAGACACATTTAAAGGATGGATTTCCAGCACCGGCCTGGTGGGAAAACGGGTGTTGGTGGTGTGGCTTCTGCATCAGATGCAAACCGTGATCGACGTGAGCGACTTCGTCAGCTTGCCTTGGAGACTATTGACCTAAATAAGGTTAACATTTCTAGCTTTGATAAATTAGCAGATAGATTATGCCGGCATAGCCTCCGTGCGAACTACAGATTGCATATTTGTATATTATCTTGTGCATCATTATGTGAGATGAAGATTTATAGAGTTCTTCCTTCTTTACCTGCCTTATGGGACCCCACTGATATTATTTCTAGTGTTTATCATTTATGTATGTGTGGATGAGAATGGCTGACATGAGTCATGTAAGATATCTGAACTTAGGAGAAAACAGGTTTAGTTTACTTTAACAACAGATGTTAATGGTGTCCATTGGTTGATGCCATTCTCTGTAAGCAATAGGGGATGGCTATCAGAAGATGGTTCAGTAGACAGTTATGCCACAGATTGCAGCTGTTTGAATGCAGGCACTAATCGTCCCCACGACACGGAACATTAGTTCAATTTCTTTGAAGTTCCTGCAGCAAAAGGTTTTCATCGGTACGGTTTCCAAACCCAGTGGCAGTGCATTTTTCCCAAAGTGCAAATTTTGGGTTTGTGTGTATGTTGTCACAGTTAAAAATGTAAACGAAAGTCTTGATAATCAACTGACCAGGGCTCTTTAGGACTCCCTAGTACACATTTTCATGCAGTCAAATGGAAAAAATAATATGCATTTTTATCATGTGTGAGCATGACATTTTCAGGAAGAGGCTGAAGACGTATCTGTTTCGGAATGCACTTGGACACGTAGCGCATTAGAGGCATTGCGTAATGCGCTATATAAATTTAAGACTTACTTACTTACTTACATGCATAACATGCAGGGTGCAGTATTGTTGTAGCAGTTCTCTCTGTCTGGCCAGTGCCAGTATTGTGTATAAATGGTACATAGATATCGTCAAACTTTTTTCCACTATCTGGTATGGCTATCACTAGTTTTCCCGTGATGCATTGCATATAGATACAAAATTCTGTTTGTTGGTCATCTTTGACTGTACCGTATCCAGCTATGACTCGGTGTACAGTTAGTTAGTGACGTGATGAATTGATGATGAGTGCTTTATTTTAGTTCCAGCTAAGTGAGCACAGTAACAAGAAATGTTAAAATAACATATGGTCGTCGGGCCATTTCTGTAGCTGGTCCGATGTTTTGGAACTCACTGCCCAGACACCTGCGTGACCCGTCACATACTGATGCTGTTTTTGGACGACTACTAAAAACATTTCTTTTCTGAGAGTACTAGTGTACACAGTGCATCAGAGGCACTTGCGACGATGTGCTATATAAATTGATGTTTTACTTACTTACTTACTTTTACTAACAGATATTGGCGCAGCTGCTGCATCAGTTGTCATATGGTTGAAAACGACACCGTTATTACACTTGTTTAAATTGAAATTTAAAGCTGGGAAGTAGCATGTGTAGTGAATAATTGTGTAATTTTTGATGGTGTGTTTTAGGATCCATATTTTATGAAAAACCATTTGGGTTCCTATGAGTGTAAGCTGTGTCTGACACTTCACAACAATGAGGTATAGTTAGTGAGCTTTCTGTGTATTGTTTGGCAGTGTTAGTGAACTTTTACTTGATTGACTCCATTGAACTATGTAAGTCAGTTAGTTAGACCAGGCAGGATGCCTTTGTGTTGAATCACATCAAGGGAGAGATGTATTGGCAGTTTGCCATGCTATTGGTCAGATAATGGGACAAACCAATGACATTGACTCTATTACTATTACTATTTTTGGCCCCGTGCAGCCTCCTGGGTTGTAAGAATAGACCCGCTCCATTTCCTGGCCGGATGTCGTACAAGGTGATTAAACCAGGTCTAGTTTTGTTTTATATCTTAGCATGCTTTAATTGTATTGTTGCTTATTAGGGCCTCTTTTTGTGTGTTCTTAATTTTAGTTGGTATGTGTTCTGTCTTCTGTTGTTCCAGTTAAGTTGTCATTACTTGCCAAGTGATTGGCTAGAAAGACCCCTCTGAGGAAGCCCAACTGTGGCAAAGGGATCATCTCCATGAAGCCCATGTTGAAGAGAGCTTACGATTGTGTTGGTTTATTGTATTCTTTTGTTGTTTTATTGCATGATATTTGTGTTCTCCCCGGCCCTATGTGATACGTTTCCTACTTCTGTGGCATGATATAGCCTATTTGTGCTGAAAGTGCCATATAACACCAACTTGGTTTTTGTTTAACTGTTCTATTTTCTGGGAGATCACTTAAGGTAAGGCCTCTGAGCTTGTCCTAAAAAGAATCTTTTTTTACAGATTACTTATGCAAGATTTTTGGTCTTGATGCCCTTCCTGTTACCCAACGAACAGTGTTAAAGCACTGAAAGCCTCAAGAGGTTTGATGTACTGATTTATTGTTATTGCATGTTTAATGATGTGTAAAACATCATATTGTGAGTCTGTGATAATACATTAAGTGTTTGGTAACTGGATTCAACTGATACTATTGCTGTGAATTTTTGCATTTAACTGTTTTGTTATCGAGAAAGAAATGACATTTTGCATTATTCCTTATGATGCTATTCTGCTTTGTATATAAATGATGTTTTATGCATGTTGTTAATGCTGTTGTATGCACAGTAGTAGTTTACAACAGTTCATTTTTACTGTGAATGGTTGCCTTTGGTGCTTTGACATTGTGGGATTGGGCAGTATGAAGGACATTCAGCCTGTACAAAAACAGTGCTGATATGTGTGCTGGTGGTAGTGTTGTGATCAGAGCTTTGCATGCACTACAGTTGCAGAACTTTGACAGTATCACCAGCTCCATCATTTCTTGCTGCATCAAACTACAGAATGATTTGACATTCTATAACCAACTTACCAAAGTTATCCTGGAATGCTGGCAGTTAAACGAGTGTTATTTTTGTTAACACTGTAAACAAAACTGTTTTGCAGGGATGCTATCTTGCTCATACACAAGGCAAAAAGCATCAAGCAAATTTGTAAGTACTATCTGTATTCACTATAGATGTCACGTCTATAGGATATCCGATAATGATATGAACTAAAACAAAATTTAAACACTTTGACAGTATGGAACATTGTAAGCTGCAAACATGTGAATATTTTATGATAAATGTGTTTGATTTCCTTTACTTTTTTTACTTTTCTATTATTTTTTAATATCCACCATGTCTGAATAAACCTGGACCCCTGTCAGTTTCTGATGTAACTTCACCAACGTTGCTTTAACGTCATTAGTGCTCGGTATGGAGAATCTGCATTTATTTCTTAATTAAAATTAGAACATTGTACGAAAGCTATATTCGTAGCAGGGTACCAGCTGAGGCCATAACCATAGCAACCCTAACCTACACATCAGACATGAAATACTCTGCCTTGTTGACATCAGCCAAAAGTAAAAATGACATTCAGGGCAGTGTTGCATTACTTCACTCAACACGATGTACAAAACGCTGCAGTTTAGTGGGCGAGGAAATTGTATGCATGCACCTTCTCATTGGTGGAAATTTGCTCAGCAGTTGTTTGACGCTGTTTGGTCAGGTGAGTGCTTCGCCCTGAAAACTCTTGTGCACCGATTCCAGTTTCCTTCAATCAGCTTAAAACATTCAGTGCGATTTTCTTCCAGATTTTAGACAGAAATCCCTTCGACAATTTCCTTGCACCATAATCTTTTTGGCAATACAATTTTTTTTTAAAATCAATAGGCCTATGATCTTAATTCAGTACCATTTAATAATGTGTTTTACATTTAGCTGTTGTCTGCAGTGATGTTCACTGTTTCTACGGAAACTGCAGAGATGTTTCTCAACCAGTATCAGACTTTTCACCCACAGTTAGTAGTTAATTGAATAATGATCCTCGCTGCAAAAAGTCACTGTCAAATGTGCTGTTAATGTGTGGTTGTTGAGGACTATATTCAGGGTCTAGTTTTCTTGATACACAGAATAGTGCATCGATTTTTTAATAGAGTACATTTATGTTATGGCATTACGGAAAGTTAACTAAAAGTTCCACATGGTGGATGCAGATCACAGAGGGCTGCTAAGGAAGCCAAAGAAGCACCAGCACAACCGGCTCCAGAGAAGCCTCGAGTTGACATTAAGCGGTTTGTGAAGATCGGAAGGCCTGGATACAAAGTTACAAAACAGCGTGATCCTGACAGTGGCCAGCAAAGCTTGCTCTTCCAGGTGGATAATGTTTGTGCTGTTTGTATAAAGTTTGAACATATACAGTCGTTAAACTGTCAGTGCAATTAAGAACTTATTTTTGGATTTGATAATGTAAAAAATGTATGTTAATAAGCTGTGCGGGTGCTACATAATATGCCCCCGCCCCTCTACTCCCCGTTGGCGCCCAAGCCTTACGCGCGCCGCCGAGCAGACGCAATGTGGCAGTACTTTCCCACGCCGAATACGTTCCCACGCTGACCACTGCATCCACCTTACGCGTTAAGGCCGCAATGAGTAAAGCGGCCGGGTGACTTTGACCTTGAAAGTGGTGTCCGAGTCACATGTGACATGGCTACCTCTGTGCCAATTTTGGTCTTCCTAGGCCTCTCTGTTCTTGACTTAGGCCCGATGTACATGACAGACAGACAGACGTCAGACAAAAGCATCACTTAATGCCCTGCATATTGGGGGCGGGAGCATAATAATGATGAGCGGTCATGAAGTGCATGCAACTATGGTTTACTGTTTTGTGCCTTTTTAATGATTATCTGCTAGACTGTAAAGCTGTATCATCTGTGTTAAGGGAGTATTGGCATGAGAGGGCTGATGAGAGGCTTGGCGACCCTCCCCCTAAGTGCAACTAGGAGCCTTTATCGTGGTCAAAGACAAGGATAGAACAGCCCCAATAGGACCTTCTGGTGGTGCACTGCCAGAGGCAGTGCAGTGTTGAGAGGTCTCCTTGGGGTGAGCAGATCCATGAAATGTGAAGTGTCTGTGTGTCCTCTCATATCCTAGGTTTCTTTTGAGCATTTCTCTTATACCGGGTACTGTATTTGTATTTAGGGGGTACTTTTCTTGCATTTGTCTTTATACATTTTTCTGTGTTCTGTGTCTTAGTTTATCTGGTTTAGTTGTCAGTGATTGGCTAGAAAGACTCGTGTGATGATGCTCTCGTGAGTGGAGGAGATTAACAGAGATCAGGTTGAAGAGTGTATTATTTTTTGTTTGTGTCATGTTTGTCCCCGGCTGTAAATGACACAGCCAAGGTGTGATATAGCGTATTTCTGCAGAAAGTGCCACTAAACACCAACGAATGAACGAACTGTGTGTAGATTGATTATCCGGAGATCGTTGAAGGAATCGCTCCACGACATCGTTTCATGTCGGCATACGAGCAGAAAATGGAGCCACCGGATAAGCGCTGGCAGTATCTCCTCTTTGCTGCTGAACCTTATGAGACGATTGCCTTCAAGGTTTGTTTTCTCTTTTGAATTTTGAGCATTTCCTAAACTTCAAAGTGCTATTACTTTAAATGTTGAAATGTATTGTTAGGTATAGGGGCCAAATGCTGCAGTGCCTGATTGACTGATAATGGAGACTGGGAATTGTTTAATGACTGATCAGTTTTCAAGAAAACTACTATTTTTGTCAATTATAGTAGACTTCCATTGTTATCTCTGCCAAGGTAGTTGTTTTGTTGTCTTTGTGCATTTGTCTCGTAGCAGCATAACTCAGAAATAGTCCATAAATTTGGATGAAATTTTTTGGCGTGGTGGGATGCGAGACTAATGACAACCAGGTAGATTTTGAAGGTTATCTGGATCACGATGCAAATAAGAGAATTTTAAAAGTTATTTTTACCACCGTGAAATGGGGAAATTCTATGAATTTTGTTAACTCTAAAAGTTATCAACAAATTTCTTAATGAATTTCTTTGAAAGCAACAAACCATTCAGTTTTGGTGCCAATTCAGATCACAGTCCAGACAGAGGAATAATAATTTTAGTAATAATGATGATACAAACATTTATAAGGTGTACAATGTCAGCATTAAAAGCTGACTCTGAGGTGCCTTTCAAGTGCCCCTATAGTGCAGTGGTATAAACATAGTTAATACTTGTAAGAATTTAGCAGGACCAGCTGCCTTGACAGAGGTTTGCACTCTCCGAATGCTTGTAGTTGCTTTGTGCGATTATACGTTTAAGCACAGCAATGATGTAGTCAAGTTAACAATACCAAAAATTGAGGTTTCACACCAAGACAAGGTTTTAAAATTGAGTCTCGAGATGTATTTATCTACCAAGACTCTAGTGTTGGATTACCTCACTGATAAGACTCTATAATTGTCTTGGGACATGGGACGGTAAACGAGTATCAGCTTTTGGGCTGAGTAATAATAAATGGCGACGGTGGTTGTAGACGCTAGCTGCCTAGAACAGGCGGACTCACAGCCCAAGTCACGTGGCTTGGTCTGTGGGTCGGCGGCTGCTTGGCGCTGCTCTACATTTACCAGATGAATCGAGTGAACTCTCACAATGACCTGGTCATGATGACAGCACTATAAATATCGTCGTGGTTATTATTATTATTATTATTATCTATAATCTGATTTAAATCACTGATCAAATGCTGTCAGTATAGTGACATGGCCCTCCATATGTTGGACTGTATTTACAAAATGGTGCTGTTGTCTGTCCACCGTTGTCACGTTCAGCCAATAAGTCCAGAACAGAAGCTTGAAGAAATTTCAAATTTGCTGGTAATATTTCTCGTGCTGCATTTCACCAGTTTTGGGCATAAAGGTCAAACATTATAACCCTCCTAATTGGATGACATGGGCTACGAATTACATCCTTTATCTTAATCATTTACTAGAATAATGCAAGCAATAAGAGCTGCAATTTTAACTACTCTAAACCCATATTGTTTACGTGCCCTTTATTTCGCGAATTTCGCAACCATGGTGACTTCGCGAAAATAACGGGTCATGAATATGCAGAAGTTGCAGATGTCTGATATTATTTAGCAGCAGTCTATCAGTTCTGCCAGTAAAAATGCCAAAATTAAGGATGCCAAAATAATTCAGTGGACCCAAAATTAAGGGTTCTGTAATATAATAACATGGTAGGTTTGCTCAAGTCTATAAATGCGGACAAGAAGAAAATTCGCTGCTTCCATTGACTTCAGACTGGCGGCAGTGCATTATTACTGATAAGAAGTGTGTAGTAGCATGCAACTGTACAACAAATCCTGTGTTGTTTTGCCAGTGTGTAAGGTGCATCGCTATTGCAATGCTAAGTAATTCATAATAATGTGCAATCTAATGCTCATCTGCAGAGAGGGCTGTGTGTCATGGTGGCTATTCTACCACAGAACTTCTTGTTTACTAGTGAAGTTGAATTCTTTAGTATTTGTTACACTGCGCGCTAGCTAGCGGTGCAGTGTATTGTAATCGGTCCTGTCTGTTTGTGGGTGTGTGGGTGGGTCTGTTACCACGATAACTCGAAATTGCGTGCATCAATCCTCACCAAACTGGGTCTGTAGGTGAAGGTAATGACCATCTCCAGCTGATTAAATTTTGGCTGTCCTGCGCCCCCGGGAAGGGGGGCTGTGGCGGGGCGAAAATTTTGGCTCCACCTTACTACAGCCAGCATGCAGTGTTTGCGTCGCTTCTCAGCGCTTCTTTCATTACTCTCCATAAATGCCACCCTCTGGGCGAGCTATTTTCAAACGTGTAACAGCACCGAGATTTAGGCAACAAATGTACAAACAGTTGCATTTATTAGTACTGATACCTGCATCCAAATTTGTTCTTACAAATAGCATTACGAATTTTCAGTTCCAATTTCTTCTTCCTGTCTGCTTTTGTAGCATGGTTGATGTCAAGCGACTTCCGACAGTCGATTTGAAACTTTCGTCAAACAGTAACTTGTAAACATACAGTTAATGTGAACGACTTATGTACCTATGCAGTCCTGGGATCATGCTGATTCAGAACATGTATCATATGTCGGGTAGACCATAAGGGAACCTAGTGTATTGGTAACAAACATATAGATATTCAACTTTATTATTAGTACAGATTAAAATAAACACATTGGTCTTTGCTTCAGTCAAGACATGGGTCGAAGACATTGACCAACAGTAGAAGGGTCCTATATAATTATCTCGGTAGCAAGACGTGAACCTCAAGAATTGCGTCTCCGAATCACCGAGACACATTGTACACGTATAGGACATTAACCATTGACATTAACATGGCATTAACCATAAGTTACACAGGATTTGCATTCTTGGTCTTCAGATTAATTAAGGTACTTCTTTCTCGTGGTAGAATAAATGTTTTTATCACTGTAATGCTGCAGCAAAATGTACGATTTGCCAGTGATTGTTAACAGCGCCGCATTTGGTGTGTGTAGGTTCCGAGTCGTGAGGTGGACAAAGATAGCAAGAAGTTCTGGACTCACTGGAATAAAGAAACCAAACAGGTGTCTAGTATAAGTGTTTGAAAAACTAGCAGTAAAGTTCTTACCAAGCTGTGGGGGTTCTGTAGGTGGAACAGATCTGCTATTACACAATTAGACAGCAGCTTACGTTGTGACAAAGTACATTGTTTCATGATGTGTGCAGCAGTAATTCAATGTCTATTGATACTGGCACTCACTACATTCAGTACTGGAGAGATAGCCAGGTTGAGCCGACCTGGGATTTTGGGCTGGGCCTCTCGGGTAACAAGTGGCTGCACTTTGAACCTAGTTAATACTGATACCAAAGCATCTTTGCACAGGCAAACTTGTGAGTACATCTTCCCCAGTAATGTAACACGTGTCGGTATTTCAAACTGTGCTTGAAAGTCCTGTTTATGTAAATATAATACTTTAATAGTATTGCTGTTCTATTGATAACATTTTGATAGTCGAGATATATACAAAGTATCACTGACTCTGTTTCTAGTCAATCTTGGTATCCACCAGATCGACGTCTATAGGTCGACCTGGTCTATAGGGGACAACGTGAATTTCGATTTTTCGACTTCTCTTGAAATTGCGAATTATGATTTCGCTCAAACTTTCAGCATTGACGGTACACACACATCAAAATTTCGCATGTGGTTAATTCTTGTAACTCAATTTTTTTTAATTTTCTTTAGATTTTCTTGAAAACAGTGTGGAATTTTTGCATTTCGTCTGTGCCGGTTTACAGAGATCTGGGGCTGTAGGGAATAGATGCAAAAACTTGGGATTTCCTTGAAACTTTTCCGCCAGAGGGCACCTAATTTTTTATATGGACCTTTTTAAAGGTTCACTGAAACTTTATTATTGATTGTACAGGGGCGCCACTTATGCCGTTCAGTAGAGGGAAGGTGGCCGCATAGCTGTATAACCTTTAAAAAAGTCTGTTAATACCGCACCGTAAAAGTGGGTCAATGTTCAGTGCCGTTTTTCTGGAGTATCTCGAAAATGGCATGCAATTTCGGCGTTTGTCTTCGAAGTTTTATAGAGGTTTTGGGGCCTATAGAATGGCTGCAAAAAGTTGGTGATTCTCTTTCAAACTTAGCCGCTAGGGGAGCTCAAGTTTTTGATAGCAGTCTGAAGGTTCCCTCAACCTTTACTATTAGCCGCAAGAGGGCGCCACTTATGCAATTCGGTGGAGGGAATGTGGCCGCATAGCTGTATAGCCTTTAAAAAGGTTCCTGTTGATATGGCACTGTGAAAAGGGAAAAGTGGGCCAAAGTTAGATACGAAAAAATAGCGTTTTCGATCGGTCATTTCGACAGCAGAAACTTTGCCGGCGGTCGCCAGGGGGCGGCACCGACTCCTAATCATGCGAAATGTTGTAGTGTAGATACCGGGTAGTGTTCAAAAAATACAAGGCATTAAAAGTAAATTAAGCTATGTTCATAAAGTAATGAAGACTGTGTTAGCTTAACTAAAAGTCTGGCCAAGTCTAAGCTGAATGTTGTGCTATAATTTCTTGACTTGTCTTTGTTGCAGTTCTTCATGCAGTTTGCATTCAAGCAGGACATAAAGATGATGGCAGTTTCACAGACACCGGCACCGACGCCTGCTGCATTGGCCCAGAAGCTGCCACCGTCTTTACCACCACCACCTCAGAATGCACCGCCATCTTCAGCACCGGCACGGATGCTACCGCCACCTCCTGGCAACCTGCTGCCACCTCCGACCAATCTGCCGCCACCACCTGTGGCTAACCTACCACCACCACACGCTGGACCAGTGCGCCCTCCACCTGGAATTCCACCACCTCCATCAGGTGTGCCAGGTGGCTTACCACTGCCCAATATGGTTCCACCACGAGGTGCGCCACCTCCCCTTATCCCGCCCCCACCCCCACCGCCTGTTTCTGCTAGATAAAATCATACTGCGTGTTGGGAGTTCTGAACTATTATTATGGTAGTAAATCTGAATACATTTCAGCTAAGAAGATAGTACGGTTTCATACTGTTGATCAGTGCCATCTTAGGCCCCACAACTGAGCGCTGCATAGCTTTCAAGGGGCTGCAATGAGTGGAAAAGTTTGTTAAATGTTTTAAAATTTCCGCTGTTATAACATTGCTGCCATAACGCAAGGGGCCATAAGAGAATTCTTGTGCAGTGGCCGCAACATCACTACCGCGGTACTGCTGCTGATATGTCGATAGGTGACAAAGAATGATGGCTTTTGCAGTTTATGTAGTGAACTGATGGTTTGTCATTACTGTAATAACTGTCATTCTATTCTTGTCATTGCTGGCATTTCTGGTCTTCACGACATTAGTTGATTAAACTTTTTTTTCTGTTTTATTACTGACATTCTTAACCCCGTGCGGGCTCCGGGGTTGTAAGAATAGACCTGCTCCGTTTCCAGGCCGGATGTCGTACAAGGCGACTAAACCAGGCTCTGTCTGTCCTGTCTCAGTCCAGGTTTCTTTTGAGTATGTGTTGCACTGTTGACTAGGGACTCTTTTTTTTTAGGTTATGTTATTTTTGTGTTAGGTTGTCAGTACCAGTGCAATTTGATAGACTGGAAAGACTCGTCTGACGTCTGAAATGACTGTTGTTTGGGATGTTAAACCCTACTCACTCACTCACTCACTCACTGACATTCTTAATTAAATTGCAGTGTTATGGATCTTTATGAAGTGTTATGGTCATTTTCCTACCAATTAGTGAGATGCCACAACTCTGTGGTGCTGGACTTTCTGACACAGTAAACCAGAGTTTTGTCAGCATGTCCTGTCAGGAATGACTTCAGCCACAATCAGTTGCTCCTCTACACCGTTAGTCCCTCTTTACACCACGTTGCACAGCTGAGCGTTTGTAACAAGCGAGTGCACACGTTACATAGGCTTAATTACACTGCGTGCTAAGCTTAGCGGTGCAGTGTATTGTTAGCAGTCCTGTCTGTGGCTGGTGGCGTGTTTGTGGGTCTGTTACCACGGTAACTCTAAATTGCGTGCATCGATCTTTCTGGGCACTCTTTTCATTTGTGACGTTATAGCTGTATATTGCATGTTGGAGTTCAGAATACTAACGAACTTTGGACGTCATGGAATAAGCATTCTACTTAGCAGTGAAACTTATATATTAAGATTAATGATGGGAGAAAATAGCAGTTTGCTTCCACTTGTTTATTGGCAGAACAAAATAATTTACAGCAGTGAAGGAATGGGTACTTTCTTGATAAAATGTGTGAACTGGTAGAAATAACTGTCATTATGTATGTAAAAAATGACAAAGGCACAAAATCAGACATTTTTCCATGGTCAGTCATGGAACCAGTTGGGCCAAATGCTACATTAATTGGCCCCGCAATTACAGGCCTCATGCTGGTCTTGTCAAATACACACACCGTATTGCAATATAACATCTACCACCATATTGCAGTTTTTTGTATAGAACAGCAACAATAACATTTTCTGCAAAATTCTTAAAAGTCTGTTGCATTTGTTTATAGTTCAAAAATATTTCAATGTAACTGCACTTAGAATGGTTTGTTCCATTAACTCTTATAAACTTCTTAAACACAGAGTTAGGTTATTCTCCGTACTACCGATATAGTCTACAGTATACAGATACTGCCACAGACGGCAGTGGCAAGATTTATTGCACCGCGGTGCATATCATACTGCCGCAGGCTGAAAAATTCCCAGAGGGCCTTTACGCCAAAGGAAATGAGATTTAAGGGAGCAATTTCCAACCGCCAAGGGCAATATGTGGAATGCACCGTGGTGTAACATATCTCAACAGTACCCGATATCAGCACACCATATTTGTTTTATCATCAGAAATGTTGAAGCCTCGTTAACAAAGTGTAAAATGTAGCAGCAGACTGGATATATGCTTATAGTAGACAGTTTTGACTAGCAATATTTCCGGATGTTAAGAGTTTATATATGGCTAGAATTAAAATGTTTGTCAGTGTAACTTGCAAAAATAAATGGTGTTAACATTCATATTGCACCAGTGGGTGTGGAGAAGTTTATAGTGCCGGTCACGTGACTTGATTTCAACCAATAAGGCTTCAGCATTTCTGATGATCAGATAACAATAGACTATCTGTCTGATTCTACAGACTTTCATTGTGAACCTGGGGAACTGCCAAAAATATTCTCAATTAGGCCCCACAGCTCTTAAGGTCAGCCTGCATTTTCACCCAGTTTCATAATTTAAATATAAAAAAATTACACCAACAACAACCTAAAGTTAAGTTATATTGTAAGTAAATACAACATGATGTATCAAACAAAGTCGTATAGGTAGTGCATGATCTCAAAGTTGACAGATCTGTAAACAGAAAACATTACATTGCATTATATTACTACAGTGCTGCATACCATATGTATAAATTATAGATGGTTACTAACAATAAATGACACTATAAGACAGCAGTTCCATGCTTTGGATCATATTAGTGACTCAGACGGGTCTCAAAAGACTCAGGCCTGAGTGCGGTCCTGAAATTCCTGAAATTTTAAAGTGTCCTGAAATGTCCTGAAATTCACTAAGTGTCCTGAAATTTGTCCAATTTGTCCTGAAATTTTGAAAATCTGATGCGGTGGCATTAAAGCAAGTCACCTGCAGCAGTATATGACTAGCAGTCATAACATATGTACCTTACCTATGAAGCTATTTCAGAGAGACGAGCCACTAGTGCACATTCTGTATGACAAAGT
>Ga0049107_10000208_pt1 | contig 15819 bp, 13 predicted proteins | sample WorMetilPIANOSA1_FD_61187 | JGI IMG/M metagenome (GOLD analysis project Ga0049107, IMG submission 61187) | Marine gutless worms symbiont microbial communities from Max Planck institute for Marine Microbiology, Germany - Olavius ilvae PIANOSA.1 | ecosystem: Host-associated > Annelida > Digestive...
TTTACTTCTAGTATTACTGCTAAACCTCTGCTGGCCCTTACCTTATGTCAGTTGTGAGTAGAGCCTGTTTACTTCTAGTATTACTGCTAAACCTCTGCTGGCCCTTACCTTATGTCAGTTCTTAGTAGAGCCTGTTGTGCTGTGAAGAGTAGAGGACGACGGTCAAGCACACAAGGAAAGGAAGTGATGCTGCGAGCTAAGGCACTGTTCAATAACGTTGCTGACACACCAGAGGAACTGAGTTTTGAGGCGGGTGATGTGCTGACAGTTCTTGAGTTGGACGTCGCAGGAGCTGCTGGGTGGTGGCTGTGCACACTTGGTGGTCAGACGGGCATTGCTCCCGGCAACAGGCTGCGACCGCTTCCAGCATCCACGGCTGGCTCACTGGCTGGTCGACATATGCCACCACCGCCTTCCCGCAACCTGCGTCAGGTTGGATGTTATACTTAATTTTCCAACATTCTTTTTTTGTCTAGGGCGTCTATTAGAAGCTAAGTTTGCAGCAGTGGCTGAGTGACTAAGGTCATGTGACTGTCACCAATGAACCTGCATTGTGTCAGTTCACTGTCAGTTTGTGACAATTCTTGCTGTTAACCCGCAAGAGTCAGTGGGCACTGGGCACATGATGGCTTCAAGAATATGTGACCAAAATTGTTTCCATGTTCCACAAAAGTTCCACGTTTTTCCACGTTTCATATGGGCACATCCAGACCCACAAACACCTTGAGGGAGTGCATGACCTTACCTTACTTTACCTTACGGGGAAGGCGTGTTACCGCCTAGCGCTGAGGCCTCTGATGGGCCCAATGCACATCCCCGACTTAACCCTTAGGTTACTGAAACCTCTTGGGAGTTTTTAGCAAACTTCAAGAATGAACTCCAATGTTCCTGTCTTAATTCACTTGGAAATAAGAAATGTTTTCCAAACTGTTTTCTTCTTTTCTCAACGAGAGCACTGCATCTTCCAAGAAGGTGTAGACTGGTATCATATTCTTCTCCACAAAGAGGACACATAGGATCCTCTGCTATCTTCAGCAAAGTTAACTGCCGATTGAGCGTATTATGTCCAGTAAGAAGGCCAACCAAGATTTTCAAGTCTTTTCGTGACAATCTTACTGCATATTTTGCACAGTGAGTGCCGTTATTTTGCAGAAGCTGCCTTACTTGTTGACAACTCTGAATGTTGTTCCACTTTCTGTTCTGTTCTTGAACTGACCATTGGCAAACAGTGTTCCTCACACTCGTGACGGAGAGTCCTAACACAGGTTCTGGACCAGTGAAGTCTCTTACAGCAGCCTGTTTTGCCAAACTGTCTGCCATTTCGTTTCCTTCAGTGTTGCTGTGCCCCGGATTCCACAACAGTCGGACACAGTTGTGAATAGACAAAGTTTGTCGTTTTGTCATGGTTTCCCAGACCAATCCTGATGTTGTCTTGGCTGTTGAAATTGCCTTTAACGCTGCTTGGCTGTCCGAGCAGATTGTTATTGACCTGTTAACACTATTAGACAATAGAATACACATTAAAATTGCGTATACTTCAGCCTGATAAACAGTTGCTTGTTTTCCCAATGGGAACATGTGGTGCTTATTGTGCGTCTCATCGAAGACACCTGCTCCTGTGAGTTTTCTCGACTCAATTCTTGAGCCGTCAGTATATAGCAAACAATGTCGTCTTTCAGTTCAACATTGTTCCCTATCCAATCAGAGCGGTTAGGTATTTCCACGACATAGTTTCTATCATACATATGTCATGGTATAATTCTATTGTATTGATACTGAAACTATTTGCTGTAGAGTATTTTTAATGCTTGTATGACTACAGGCACTTGAAACCCACTGTGCATTGACTTGGAGCCGGAAGCATGAGAGCATTGCTTCCTGTTTTATATGTGCATCCAATGGAGTTAAACTGATGATCATTTGTAGAGCTGTTGTAGGTGTTGTACGCACCGGTGATGTGGAGACATGCTAATCTTTGTACATGTTCTAGTTGCTTTTCAACTGTGGTGTAGTTGACGCAAGGCCACCAAACCACGGCCGCGACGCCGCGTATGTGATCATTGGCCGTATTACCATTGTGTAAAGCCAATGCACTATCTTGGGTAAAAAAACCCCAGGTTCTTCCAGTAGTTCTGCGAATCTGACTGAACGCTAGAATTGCTTTCTGACACTTCGCAGTGACATCTGCTTTGCAGCTTAGTCTGGAGTCCTGAATGACCCCAAGTTATTTGACTTGTTTAGTGATAACCAACTCTTGGTTGTAGAATGCATGGTGTGTTGTCAAAAGCTCCTTCGATGTCGAAGAAGATTCCTAGTGCAAACTCTTTTGCATCCAATGCCTTTTCTATTCTACCAACAAGTGGGTGCAATGCACTTTCCGTGGATTTTCCCTCTTGATAGGCATGCTTTCTGGGATGCATTGGCAAAACTGCTATTGGACCATCCCTTAAATATCTGTCTACCAGTTTTTCCAATCCCTTTAGCAGGAAGGAAGTTAAGCTTATTGGTCAAAGTGATTTTGGACCAGTATAATCTGGTTTATCTGGTTTCAGTAAGAATGTAACCCTGTCAACTCTCCAGGCAGTTGGTATGTAACAATAATATGTGTTTACTTCCCTTCTGTAATAGTGCTGGGAAGATTCCATCCTCACCAGGAGATTTGTACGGGGACATCGTGTCGAATGCCATTTAATTCGATCCTCTGTAACTATTTCAGAGGCTATATTCCAACTGGTGGATGCTATCCACTTTTGTTTCCCATATTCGGTATTACTCATTGTCAGAGTCTTATCTGTTGAGGATCCCAGAAAATGGACGTTCAGCAGATATTCATAAGCTTCTTCAGGTGTTTTTGTCCATTCTCCATTTGGAAGGCGTAACATACCCATCTGGGCATCACTGCTTTTTCCAAGTAGTTTGTATAGCCTGGCAGACTCATGCACCTTTTCTAAGTTGGTGCATAAGTCGTGCCACGATTCTCATTTGCTTCTTCTGAGCACTTTTTTGAAAGCTCTTCTGACTTCTTTGTGTTTGTCCCAGTATTCCTGTTCTCTGGTCCTATACGCCGTATGGAAAGCCTTATTGGCTTTCTTACGTAGTGTTTTGAGTTCGTGATTCCACCAGGGAACCCGATTCCTTTTACTAATCTTTTGCTCTGGACAAGCCTTTTCGAAAGTTTGTATTATGGCTGAGCTAACTTTTGTTAGTTCAGTTTCAATATCTTTTGGATTATCAATCCTTCCGAACCACATTCCAACTTTTCCCTCTAGTTCTTTTTCATAGATGGTCCAGTTGGTGTTTTTGCGATTACGTATTCGCTTGGGAGCTGGCTTGTCTCGCCATATGTAAAAACTTATTTGTCTGTGATCAGACATAGTGTCCTGGTTTTCCACATGCCAATCGTGTAAAAACGGTAGCAATGACCTTGTAGTTACTGTAATGTCGATTATTGAACGTTTATTACCACTGTAAAACGTATATTCACAACCTCTGTTGACTATTTCTAACTCAGTGGTTGCCAGGTATTCATGAGTGTGTTCCCTCTTTGGTTGTATTCTTGACACCCCCATAGTGGATGGTGTGCATTAGTATCACTCGATAAGAGTAAGGGAATACCAGTATTTTCTGAATACCGAATAATAATATCAAGTTCCTTGAATGGTAACCCCGTATCTATGGGCATGTACACCGATGCTACTAATACGTCATACGTGCAATTCTCATAACAGTACGTTATGCATACTACAGTAATGTCTTTACTTCCTAATTGCGGAAGATTGTACGCCGGTAGCCATTTGACTACTACTTATGTTCGAGAATGTTCGTCTACAGATCCACGATATGTGGTACCATTCCTAACATTCAATCCCAATATTCTGTTGCCACATACCCAGGGTTCCTGGATCAGAGCAACAGCATTGTCAAGTCTAACGAGTTGTTGACGTAATACGGCCGTAGCTGCTTTATTATACTGCAAGTTCAGCTGTATTATGTTAAGTTTACTACTCACAGTTGTTGCTGCGTGTGTCGTGCTGTTGCCAGTGGCCCACCAAAGTGATGTTGTTGACATCTCCTCCGCGTTATCTCCTTTTTTTATCTGTTGAGGCGCCGGCCACGCCACTTGCCCCAATGTAAGATCTGCTGATGCATGCTCCATTGTCGTCTACAACAACGTACTGCACCAGCAGACAAGTTACACAGTGGTTACTTACCAGCAGCTTCCCGGGCAGGTCCATGCGACACACGAAATGTCACGCGGCCTAACCCGAAATGAGGCTGGTAATTAACAGCTTCTAAAGCTGTAGCCGATTCTTGATCTATTCCCCATACCGTCAGCTGTCCCCTATCTGCTGATGGCGGAGAACCGTCTATCAGTAGGTAAGCCCTTATTGTGGGCTTTGACCAGTTTAGTAAACTTGCGTATTCCAGGTGGAGGTCCCAAAATGTACACTTCGGCACGAAGTAATCTAGGCACCTCAGCTGGAGTTACAAGCTGTAGGCGTGATGTATCTTCCTCACCATCTCCATCAATCTCCATGTTATCAATGGTTGACTTTAACCAGGCAAACCATTCCTGAGTTGCACACGATAGATGGAAACAGCTGTGTTGGACCCCAGATTCCTAGAATATCGGCACAGCCCTCCCAAATCTTCTCGTTTCTTCCAATTTAATGAGCAGATAATACTGTATACGGTGGTATACCCAAAACAACCCTGAGCAGGTCATCCTTTTCTGCCTGCTCGAATGTTGCTCCAAGCGCTGGCCCACGCTTGGGTCTCTTACGCTGTTGCTGTGGTGGGGTTGGCCCAACCTCAGTTTTGCGTTTTCTACCAGCAGCTTCACCACTGGGTCCAGCTTCAACCGAGCAAGAGGGGGTCGTGTCGGTCTCAGCTGCCATCTCCAAAGGAGAGCTCAGAAGCACCTCCTCATCCGCTGACACCATCCGACTGGCAGAGCCGGTGTCGGACTCACCTGCTTCAGAGGAGGAAGACCCACCGACATCCCTCCTGTCATCAGTTTCCGCCTTGCCAGCGGGTTTCACTGCTGGCAGTTTGCCTCGTTCCGAGTCTCCCGCTGCTGCTTTAGCGGAGTTCCTCCTTTGCTACGCTACAAAGGATCACCAATCGCCGCAACCGACGGGGAGACACAGATTGCCATTCCTGACTCTCTGTAGTTTCAAGAGTAGCACAAGTCGCTTTACTGCCCAGGATGCCTTGTGCAGGCACACCCTGTTCAGGACTACAAGTCGCCAAGCCAGACGTGACCCCTTGCATCTCAAAGTCACGCTGACGGTCCCCAGAGATTTTAGCACCCCCTTGTGCCAGGTACTGAGGACCATGTTTATTTTCGTCTCCCATGAAAATAGTTTATACTCACCCAGCAGAGAGGAATCGACGACCAGCAGGGCCGACCCCCAGGGCGGGGCCCAACCACCCCACACCAGCAGGGCACCCCAAACCCCAAGCGTAGGAAAGCCAAGTGCAACCCCTAATTTCGGCCGGGTCGACGTTCTCATTCACTGTTCATTTGCGAGTAGTAATGCAATGAGAAGCTGGTGTCGACCCGTTGCCCAGCCCTCGCCAGCTTGGAGGCGTTAGTTGGGATTTGAGGGCTGGCCCGGCTGGGAGTGCATGACAGTGAAAGGCATCTGTGGAGAAATGTTTATTACGTGTATGTTTCTGTTTTGTTGAAATGAGTTGCAGATGTATGAATTGGTCTTATTTTTCTGCCATTGTGCTGCAATGCATGTAGGGTTAGAATGATACCACAAAGCATACCCAATACCCAATACTATTGGACTCCAGCGATACCAGTACCCAATACCAATACCGAGTATGACGTCATCAGAACAACACATCAGTGTCACAAATTTATTTCCACAGCAACACTGGAACGGCATAGTCATCAGAGCACACAGAAAAATGTAGTTCAGGAGGCTCCGTCTAGAATCGCCGCTTACTGGACTATAGGCGGCGCTTGTCTATAGCGACTGTGAAATTATCGCGTGCGTGTACTGAAAACAGTATCGCCCAACAGCGATACTCGCAAGTATCGCCCAATACCCAATACCGGTATCGTTCGAACCCTAAATGCATGTGTACAGGCATATGTTATTAATTTCAAACAGTATGGTATTATTCACAGAGCCTGAAATAAAGCTATTGACTATTAAATTCCGTACCAATCACGTAAAGAGAAAAATAGATAAACATCAGCAACAATCGTTTTACAGTCCTTTTCTAGCACATCCTGTACGACCCAGTTCCAGATCTACAGTCGTCTAATAGCCAGACAAGCCAGGTAAGCTGGTAAGCCTGCGTTCCCCATTGTAGGTTTTATTGCAGCAAGATGATGGACGGTGATGGTGATAAGTGGAGCTATAAGACGTGTAGAGCTCATGTCAAATTGTTACCACCAACACCCAACTTTTACAGGCTGGATGCCCTTCCCAATGCCCAACTAACAGTGTTAGAGCACTGAAATGATCAAAATATGTTAAGATTGTCTTTTTTCCAGTACACCTTGTGTGGCTGGAACAAGAAATATTATCATCACTTCCTCCCTGATCACCCTGATCAGTCTTCCCTGTTTACTGCACATCAAAATATCAACTACTTCCTTCGAATGTGTTTCCAACGTGGGTTTTCCCCAAACACAGAAATTTGCGTAATGGAATGGCTGTATTGTGTGCAGGTGAATGTGCCTTACAAGAGCGGTAACGTCTACGTGTATGACAGTCCACGCAGTGTTACACTCGACTATGACTTACCTCCAGCACTGCACTCCGGCAGGTCCAATACATGGACAGGTTCATCATGTGGACAGCAGGGTGTTGAGAGAGATTATGATGTGCCAGCTGTGACTGATGAGAGTGGTGCTGCTATGTGTGGTACATTGTATGACAGTCCACCGTCGCTGCTGCATTCCAGCCAGACGTGGTACGATGTGCCAACGTGCGTCAGTGCCGATGCTGAACAGATGTCACAGTCAAACCGGTCCAGTGTGCTGTCGGTCACTTCAAACGACTCGCGGTCGTCCATTGCCAGTCTGCGCTCTGGCAGTAGTCCTTCCACTTCAGCACGATCCAGTGCCGAGGTCTCATTGCGCGACGTCTATGACACTCCACGAGCATCAGGTCAGCTTGGTAGAATGAGTGATGCAGCTGAAACTGCTGGAAAAGTGACCGGCAGCAAGCTATCGGCAGGCAGCTGGGCTGCTGACCGAGACTCCTATCTCGAGGACTATTCATTTCCACGTAACAGTGCTGTGTTGTCAGGTGCAGCTAGTACTGCTTCTGATGCGTCGTCTGCTGTGGGCACTTCAACAAACGCGTTGAAGATGACACCATCAAATGAAATGCAAGACGTTTACGATGTTCCAAGAAATCAGCACACTGAAGAAGGTTGTGACTATGATGTCCCTGCCCAAGCGCATTCAATCAGCAAAGCATCTTCAGGCACTGGTACACCAGTCAATGGCACTGGCAAGTCAACTGAGTCGGTTAATCAGTCGGACATCTTCCATCGGCAAATTGTTGCCAAGCACGACGCCATTCTGCGTAGTATCGAGAGGTTGAGTGAGCTGGCAAAGAAGGAACTTCAAGGTGATGTCAAGCACTGGTGCAGCTTAGTGACTACGACCGGCCTGTCATTAAGAACTGCACTGAAGGAGCTGCTTGATCTTGGAAAAGCCGCAGAGAATCATCACGGTGAATCAGTTATTGTCACTCGACTTTGCCAACACTGTGAGCCACTGTGTATTGTCCATGCAAGCATCAGCCAGTGTCTGGAGTCGTTGCTGGACATGTCACAGCCAAAAGCAAGCAAGGCAAAGTGCTTCGGCACTGAAGACCTAGCAGATCTGACAGAGTTGGTGGATCGGCTGCACCCACTGGTGAATGAATTCTGTGTGTTTCTACATAGTAACGCGGCTGATATTTGCAGGATGTCAACAGGTGATAGTAGACTGTGTACAGGTCCTGCGTCGCCAGTTGTTGGCCGCAGACAAGCACCTGCGCTGAAGCCTAAACCGACTGTCAGTCAGAGTAGAGTGTCAGTAGACATGCAGCAGAGACCTCTGCCTGTGCCTCCAGGCTCTGACGCTGCCAGCACCCAGCGTGCTGTTGCTAAAGAGAACACCAGCTGGACGTATGATGATTACGACTACATTTCCATCTCACGTGACGCAGAGAGCAGTGCAAATGAGACGGTCACAGTCACAGACCTGGAGGCTGCTAGGAGCCTACAGCGATCTGCCAGCACCCATCCTCCGCCGACAGACCCCAGTAAACGACTTGCAATCATTAATGGTGTTGTTGACCAGGCAGCGGTGCTCAGTGCTTCAGACCGTGACATGGTAGCATATTACACAGCACAGGTCCAGGCACAGACGGCAGCCATTGAACACGCAGTCAGTGAGTTCTGCCGGTCGACAATCAGTGACACCATTACACCAGAAGCATTTGTTGAGCTGAGCAAGCAGGTTGTAGTTACGGGGCACAAGCTAGTCTACATCGGTGACACTGTGAGTCGACATGTCACAGCTGATGACGTCTGTAACCGTGTCGCTTCCGCAGCTAATGTACTCTGTGACTGTCTCAAGGCTGTGGTCATCTCGACGAAAGAATCTGTTCTTGCCATTCCAAGCAGCGTCACACTCCACACGCGAGCAACGGACAGTGCCAAGTCAGCACTGGCTGCATGCAAGCAGCTCTGTGACGTTATAGAGTCCTATACAACTCACTCATAGGCTTACACATAGCTTGTTAGTCTGTACGCCTTATTTTCTACCACAGCTGCAACAGTTCTTGTCTTAGTGCCATGGTGTTACATTGTTAAGTTGCTGAATGATCACATTGCAAGCTGATGGCCTTGTATTGTGCAAGCAGTAAATATGTATCTTGTCGATCTAGTTTTCAGACAAGCTGGTTAGCTACTGCAAACAGATTGCATGTCAGTATTCGTGTCGCCAAAACTGTTGGCCCGGGCTGGAGGCACAGAGAGGGCTGGAGTGGAGGCACGGTTGACTCTGTAGAAATCTTCCTAACATCTAGTTTGATCACCGTGCAAAGTAAGTAAGTAAGCCAAATTTAGTTGCTGTTTCTCGTGCTATGTGCGTGAATGTAGGAGTCCCAAAACATTTTGGGGCTGCTGGGGCCTGTCCACTTGTGATGGGGCATGGGTGACCTCTGGAAAACACACCCCTCCACCACGTGGTACCATACCAAATTGGTTGCTCTAGATAAACGTGCATGCGCATACGTAGGGCTCCTAAACATTCTCGGATGCTGGGGTTCCGTCCCATCAGGATGTGGGTGTGGTTGACCCCATAGAAATATGCCCGTCCCCCATGTGTCATCTTGCCAGATATGGTCATTCCAGGTCAAAAGGTATGAGCGTAATTGTGGAGTTCTGCCGGAAAAATTTGGTCCATGTTTCGCCTTTCCAAGTCATCGGAACTGACATGGATCGATTAGCTACCTGTTAGTGATCCATAATAACCATTTCGAATTATAAACGGTGAAAAACAAAAACTAAAACAGAATCCTGCTGTGCATGCATTGCATGCTGATGCATGATAAGAATGCGGATGAGTAGATGTTAGGTACTTTGACTTACTTATTGTATGTTAACAATTCTGTGTACATGTTTGTTGATAAAACTTCTAGCCTGTTCGTCGTCTCTGTGTGGATGTCCAGGACTCGGATGCATAGAGTATAAAGATGCCTTCACGTTGGAGTTAAATATTCTTATTTTAGTTGACCTTTCAATGGTCTAGGATATTCAGAATTTATCCATTGCCGTGAAAACTGGTTTTCCCAGTGTAGCCTCTACACCCTGTTCTGTTCCTCAGGTACAGCTTATATGATAATGTAGTAGTGATGTATGTGAAGTAACCCTAAGTCAGTGTTTCAACAGTGGTAGTTGGTGACAGGAAGGGCATCTGGCTTGTAAAATATCCAGATTCAGCCATCCAGAAAGGTTGTGGTTCGGGAGCTGGCCTAACGTGGAGTAATTCTGGAAAAATATGCAAGTTAAGCAAAAATCAAAGTAACAGTAACAACAGTGATCAGACTGATGAAAGCAAGTAAGTAAAGAAATACTCAACATGCATCTATGAGTAATACATTGTAATGTAAAATCTAGATTATGAACGATACGGTCGATTTCCGACATGAGTTACATATATGTCTTTGATAATAACTTACTGTGTGTGAACTTGTTAATATATGTGCGTGTACACAGAGTAATCAGTAGTGTAGATAACGTTTTCAGAACAGTATTAAAGTTGTTAAGTGATGTAGTTGAAATACGCTGAACAGATGATGTTATACGTGTACTGTCTGTAGTGTGTAATTGGTTTTGTCTAAGTGTCGTTTGTAAATGGTAACAATATATTATTGTACTGTAATTGTATTGTACACAACAAAAGCAATGTTGGGCACCGCTCGGATTAGGAAAGAAGCAGAGCCACGGATCAGGCATTGAGGACCAAGGTGCCACAGGTCTGGAGGCATAGCATATGGGGAGGGATTTCCCCTCCCAGTGGGAATATACAGCCCGTCTGCAGAAATTTTTCTAATTTATTGTCTAAAATGGTGAAATTTGGTTTTCATTCTGAGAGCTATTGTTAAAATTCAGCATCCAATTTTACTTACACCCAAACAACTACTTTTTGTTCTGTGAAAACTACCTGTGTTCTGACTGGCAGTATGAGATAATCTTATGCTAATAATAACAAATTAACGATGAAATGCATGTGGCGGCCGGTTAATAAATTATGCTGCATCATATGTTATTATGTGGTCAGTTTCGGCTTCAGTGATTTCCTTTTTTCTGAAAATCTGCAACGCATTTCGTTATAGAAATTTAACAATTAACGGTTAACGAAGCAACAAATCCCAATGTCTGATATAGTTATCGAGTCATGCGTGCGTCATAACTTAGTTAGGGCTTCAACCGGCTGTCGAGCAATGCAAGATTGTGCAGTAAAGAGTGGACGAAACTGTAAAAGTAAAACTTTTACAGTGGAACTTTAACTTTAACTTTTAGTGTAAAAGTGGAACTTGTCGGTTGCAAGAAAAAGCTCTGTAAAAGCAGTGAATAATTAATTTCTGAGCATAGTGAACACAAAGCAGAGCCAGGGATGAGGTGAGAGTCGGCTGGGATTCATTTAGTGAGATCAGTGTGGGGCATGGCGTGGACCAGTGACGGCGATATATATATACCTGCCGGGGTTATCCCCGGCAGTAACTCGAGCACTGACGTTAGGTGCACAATTGCAATGATCAAATTGTGTATCTTTTAGTTGACAGCTGTTAGTCATATTCTTGTACATAGTTACAACACGGTAATTTGTCTTTGAACATTTGCAAACCATTATTGTATGCATATTATCAAGAGCCTTGTTACACTTTAGGGTTCAGGATCTATTGTAGTCCAGAAATAGAAAGATGACGTGCGTAGACTGTACATATTGTATTTCATGCTCATTAGATAATGAAAAAAGCGCTCGGAGAGACACAAACACTGCACTGGCCGTAGTAATGCAGAGCCAAAAAAATTTCGCCCCGCTGCAGACCTCTTCCCGGGGTGCAGGACGGCCAAAATTTAATCAGCTGGAGATGGTCACTACTTTCACCTAAAGACCCAGTTTGGTGAAAATTGATGCATACAGTTTCGAGTTATCGTGGTAACAGATCCTCACACAAACAAACCCACAGACAGGACCGATTACAGTACACTGCACCACAGCTAGTGTGCAGTGTAATCATCATCATCGTTTATTACGCCAGAAAAGGCAGCAGTAGTAATAAAAGGACCATATAGTTTAATTAGTAGCAGTTGTGACTTACTACTCTTGTCTAAGATAGTTGTAGTAGTAGTAGTAGTAGTCGAGTATTTATATAGCGCATCACGCAGTAGTTTTAGTTGTCCTTAGATTCAGTTGGTGTTTATTGAATGTGTTGAAGCTGGCAAGTGACAAATGAATATGGGTACATATGAGTCAAAATAATTATTTTACAAACAATATGATTAATAACATTGAAAAATTTATAAAACTTTGACGGCATTACATGTCAGAGTGGTTGATAGACTTTTTAACATGATAACATAAAGACAAATGTATCGCAGGGCAGTGTTGAGTTTGAAAAATTTTATGGCTGATAAATTGCCTCAGGCATTCTGTCGTTTTAATTGTCACTGACCATTGACCAGCAGCAAGCTTCAATGCACAAATACTGGTAAATGGAACAGACTTAATGTGTATTACAGTTAACACATAAAAATGTTTTTTTTTATTTGTATTTGTTGTATGTTATTTGTGCAGGTTGAGAAATGCAAAACTTGTTATACATACCGGTAGTTTTAGTTGCAGTGCAAGTATTGCGGCATTGTGTTACTCGGCTGACTATTGCTTAATGCTTACTTCGTTGATAATGTTGATTGCCTACCAGTCGTTTATTAGACCACCTTGCATTAACGTCTTTGATGTTTAGAGGTGCATGCTGTTAATAAACTGTATTTTTATAACGTTTAATGCCTGTGTTTTTAATGTCTCGTCACAGACATGTATGTGGTGGTTGTTGTGGAAGTAATGTCTGCTACTACCAGTCCATCTGTTATACATGTACACTGTGTAAAAGTAAGTAAACATGTAGTTTTTCATGGCTTAGCTTAGTATTCCCATCGTTCTAGCAATCGCCCGTGCCAAGCGGGCTCCGGGGTTGTAAGAATAGACCCTCTCCGTTTCCTGGACGGATGTCGTAAAAAGCGACTAAACCAGGCTCTGTATGTCCTGTCTCTTAGCCTAGGTTTATTATGCTTATGACTTGTGCTGTTAACTAGGGACTCTTTTTTTAGGTTGTATGTTATTTGTGTGTTCTGTCGCTTGGTTGTTCTTGTTAGGTTGTCAGTACCAGTGCAAGTGACTGACTGGAAAGACTTGTCTCTGAAATGACCTATAATGTGTTGATGGGGACTTTAAACCCTACTAACTCAACTCATTCTAGCAATCTCATACCAAAATACTGCAACATTACTGATGAGGTTACAAATTTTTGTGATTTGGTGCATATGGCTGAATTTTGGAAACAATGTAAACATGGCCATACAGGGCCATACACTGAAGGTCACTGATGGAAAATCATTATAGTGTTGATAAAACCCGTCATTGCTGACAACTGCCAATGACCCGTAAGTGTTATTTCATCTATTTATTCATTCAGTCCTGTTTCATGAGTTGATATGCCATGACCAGTTCTCACTTGTATCAATCTTCACCGGCTTTCTTTATTTTTCTAACAGCCATCATCCAGTTTGGTCCAGTCTTTCATCTCGTCAGTAGCCAAATGGTAGTCTGTTACTGCAAACCTCGTGGTGGCCATCACACAGAGCTTCTCGTGCAGTGTTGAGTGTCAACTGTATTTTGTTATGTAGTGTTTGTGCTGTGTTTAACTTACTGGTAATGTTTTAGTCATATACTAGTATGAGCATGCTGCATTTTGTACTGCTTACTAGTAATATATATGTATGTATGTACACTATTATTGGTTTCTTTCTGTTTACCAATTTTAACCTTTTTTCACTGTTACAATCAGAAATGACCAGCTCACATATCTGGAATAAAATCTGCCATCTCTACTTAACTGGCGTCGCCACATTACTGTGTAAAGTACGAGCAACTGCAGTTTTTCAAAAACTCGCATTGTTACACTGCGCGCTAAGCTTAGCGGCGCAGTGTATTGTTATCGGTCTTGTCTGTGTGTTTGCAACGGGCGGGCGTTATGTTGGTCTGTTACCATGGTAACTCGAAATTGCGTGCATCAATCTTCACCAAACTGGATCTTTAGGTGAAGGTAGTGACCATCTCCATCTGATTAAATTTGGGCCATCTTGCACCCCTGGGAAGGGGGTCTGTGGTGGGACGAAAATTTTTGGCTCCACCTTACTACAGCCAGTGCACAGTATTTGCGTCTCTGAGGACTTTTTTCATTCTACTTATTTTCTCAAAATAAGAAAGATGTCACTACGATGTGAATTGGTTTTTGGTAATTCTGATACCTAGGCCTGCCCATTTTCTTGAGGATTGGCATCAAATTACTGTCACTTAAATGCGTTCAGCAATACAGTGCACCTACACACTGCACTCATGAAACTGCTGTGTCGAAAGAAGTTAAGACGTCATAGCGCTGATTTTTTGACCTTCAAACAGGCGATACCTCTACCTAGATGACTTAACAGATATGGACGACCATTCAGCAACATATATGCTTACCAATACAGACATCCACAGCGTTGATGCACTGAATCAGCTGCTGATTCGGGTCTGGTGCAGTCTTGACCAGGACATTACTCGCATGGCTTATGACCAGTGGTGTAAGACTTTCTCCATGCATTCATCCGAAAGGCGTTCATATCAAGCACACTGTGAGAACTCGCAGTAGAACCATATTAGAAATGCTGATATTCACTGCACAGTTGCTTGTCGGGTAGAGCAGAAATGCACCTAAGGTGAGGTGAAGTATTCTGTGTGCTGATCATTGTGGTTGTAACTTGTAATGGTGAAACAATTGTTAAAATCGGTCGACAGAAACTAAAGACATTGCAAAAAATAAGTGGCCCAGTTTTTGGGGAGACACAGGGTAGTGGATCAAATATTCTACAGAAATAGCCACTGCTTCACAACTATTTTTGATGACATGTTCTAGATCTTGGCATTGAAATCCTGGAAATACTGAACTACTTTCAGTTTGTGTTCACTCCAGGTTAGACCAAAGGTCAGCCAAAGAAGAAGCTTTGGGGATTAGTGATGCAGAGACTTTTTACAGGCCACATGTCTTGTCACCTAAATTACAGTGTCAAAGCTTTGAAGCATACAGCTCTGTGAATATTAATATTCACTAAGCTGTTGTGGGGCGGAACTAGACTGAACCAGTTGTTACCATGAAAAATAAGGCTGTTAAGTAAAAGCAGAAAGAGTTAGTTAGTTAGTTGGTGTTTTACGACACTTTGAGCACAAACAGGCTATATCATGCCATAGAAGTAGGAAATGTATCACATAGGGCCGGGGAGAACAAATATCATGCAATAAAACAATGAAAGAATATAATAAACCAACACAGTCATAAGCTCTCTTTGGCCTGGGCTTTATGGAGATGATCCCCTCGCCACGGTTAGGCTTCCTCAAAGGGTCTTTCTAGCCAATCACTTGGCAAGTAATAACAACTTAGCTAGAACAACCAAAAGACAGAACACATACCGACGAAAATTAACAATACAAGAAAAGGGGTCCTAATAAGCAACGATACAATTAAAGCATGCTAAGATATAAAATACAACCTACACCTGGTTTAGTTGCCTTGTACGACATCCTGCCGGGAAACAGAGTGGGTCTATTCTTACCCCGGAGCCCACACGGGGCAGCAGAAAGAGAAGGTGAATAGCAAAAATACGAGTTCAAGGCATTTTAACGTAATTGCTAAATGGTGGACCAGTTCCAGCTGGTGTTGACATAGATTGCTGCAATATATTAGCTGAAGTAACTACTATATAAAGCACAGGATCTATCACATGGTTCATTTGTTCACTATGAGTATCCAAACTGATGTAGAGGTACCAAATTTAGCATGCTAATCAAAGACACAGTGGGAAGGATTTATGAAGTCGATCATAACGAAACTGCGTTGCGCAAACACGTATCCAGTACCACTCATAAAAACAAAACAGTTTTGTTCTTTTATCAATTTTGGCCTGGCGAATTATGTAGACTGATTGTACTTTTGTATATTGTGTGTATATTATGTGTGTATATTTTGC
>Ga0049107_10000209_pt1 | contig 15799 bp, 17 predicted proteins | sample WorMetilPIANOSA1_FD_61187 | JGI IMG/M metagenome (GOLD analysis project Ga0049107, IMG submission 61187) | Marine gutless worms symbiont microbial communities from Max Planck institute for Marine Microbiology, Germany - Olavius ilvae PIANOSA.1 | ecosystem: Host-associated > Annelida > Digestive...
GAACTGAGCGTCCGAAAGCCAGAAACAGTGCTCAGACATGGCAAACCCCCAAACAGTTGGGAGCTTGAATCATGCTTCGCCCGAAAAGGGAATCCCCTTTATGGGTCCGGACCCTAGGGCATCATGAACACGCCGCTCTCCGACGCCGCCCGCGAAGGGCCCTCGCGCCGCGTGATGGCGGCGGGCGCGGTGATCGCCGCCCTGGTGCTGCTGATTCTGCTCGGCGCCTGCGCGCCTACGGCGCAGCGGAACGGTCCGCCGGCCATGACCGCGACCACTACCGCTGCCACGCCGATCGAGCTGGCGCCCGAATTGGCGGCGCGCGCGCCGGCGCCCGAGATCACGGTGCCACCGGTCGACACCGACCCCGAGCAGGTCGTCGGCCTCGACGCCGCCGGTGTCGCGGCGCTGTTGGGCAGCCCCGGCATGGTGCGCCGCGAGGGGCCGGCCCAGGTCTGGCAGTACAGCCGCAAGGGCTGCATCGCCGACCTGTTCCTCTACACCGACAAGGCGGGCGGCCCGTTCAGCGTCGTCTACTACGAGCTGCGCGAGGGCCAGGGCGGTACGGCGCTGACGGTCTCGACCGCCCAGCGCGGCTGCTTCGCCGGCCTGCTCGAGCGCCCCGGCACGGTGTAGCCGCGGGTCCGCCGGACCCAATTCAACACGCCACCGACCGAACCGGCGCGACCGACGCCCAGCTGCGGCCGCGATTCCCTCCCCAAATCAGACCCTATTTCCGTTTCTCTGTGCCTCTGTGTCTCTGTGGTGAACAACCAGGTTGAACCACAGAGGCACAGAGACACAGAGACACAGAGAGGGACGGCGCGTGAACCATCGGACCGCGCCTACTTGAACGAACGATCCATGTCCTATTCGGCTGCCGCCTGGCGCCACCTTGCACGCTAAGCCGTTGTCTTTCCTTTGAATTTGCAGATGTCCGCGACGACACAGGCGGGGCAATCCGGCTTGCGCGCCTTGCAGACGTAGCGGCCGTGCAGGATCAGCCAGTGGTGGGCGTCCTTCCTGTAGGCCTCCGGCACGTGCTTGAGCAGTTTCTGCTCGACCTCCAAGGGAGTCTTGCCCGGCGCCAGGCCGGTGCGGTTACCGACGCGGAAGATGTGGGTATCGACGGCGATGGTCGGCTCGCCGAAGACGGTGTTGAGCACCACGTTGGCGGTCTTGCGGCCGACGCCGGGCAGGGCTTCGAGCGCCGCGCGGTCGCGCGGCACGTCGCCGCCGTGCTCGGCGATCAGACGCTCGCTCAGCGCAATCACGTTCTTCGCCTTGTTGCGGTAGAGCCCGATGGTCTTGATGCGGTCGCGTAGCTCTGCCTCGCCGAGCGCCACCATCTTCTCCGGCGTGTCGGCGACCGCGAACAGCGGCTTGGTCGCCTTGTTGATGCCCACGTCGGTCGCCTGGGCCGACAGCACCACGGCGACCAAGAGCGTGTAGGGATTGCCGTAACTCAGCTCAGTCGTCGGCGCCGGGTTGGCGGCGGCGAGGCGCTGGAAGAACGTCTCGATCTCGACTCTGCTCAGGCGCGGCATGGCGTGAAGGTAGCGGCTGCGGGCGCGTCGGACCAAGCGTCGCACGGCTTTGACCGCATGCGTCCGGGCCCCATATCATCGCTGCCATGAACGCCGCCGACGCCATGTTGTTCGATGCCGTGCTGCACCCGCACCGCAGCCTGACCAAGCGCCGCTTCGCGCTGGTCATGGTGGCAACGTGCGCCGCGTTCCTGGGCGTGGGGTTGGCCTTCGCGGTGAACGGCGCCTGGCTGGTGCTGCCGTTCTGCGGCGCCGAAGTGTTGCTGATCTGGTGGGCGTTCCACGCCAACGTGCACGACGCGCGGCGCTACGAGACGCTGCGCCTGACGCCCGACGCGCTGACGCTGGAGAGCGTGCGCCCGTCGGGCCAGAAGAGCGAGGTGCGCGTGGCGCCGCCGCATTGGGCGCGGGCCCAGATCGAGCACCGCAAGGGCACCGCCGACCGCCTGCTGCTGACCAGCCATGGCCGCCGCATCGTCTTCGGCGCCTTCCTGAGCGATCACGAGAAGCAGGAGTTCGCCGACGCCCTCAACACAGCGCTGGGCCGCCTCCGGGGTGTTCCGGCCGTGCCGGAGATGTAGGGGGCGGGCCGGAACGGCTGCCACATCGGCGGAAAATTCCAAACTCAATGGCCTCACCCTGAGCAACGTCGAAGGACGGGGCCCGTGGCACGGGGCACGCCCTCGTGCTTCGTCAAGCTCAGCATGAGGGCTTAAGGGGCGACGACGGTCCTGAGAATGGCCGAATTTCCGGCCTGACCTTCCTCCCCTACACCTCCAGCCCCAGCACGTCGCGCATGGAGTAGAGGCCCGGCGGGCGGCCGTTGGCCCAGCGGGCGGCGCGCACGGCGCCGCGGGCGAAGATGCTGCGGTCGGTGGCGCGGTGGCTGAGTTCCAGGCGCTCGCCATCGGCCGCGAAGACCACGCCGTGCTCGCCGGCGACGTCGCCGCCGCGCAGCGTCGCGAAGCCGATCTGGCCCGCGGCGCGGGCGCCGGTGTGGCCCTCGCGGCTCATCACCGCGACGTCGTCGAGCTTGACGCCGCGACCGGCCGCGGCGGCGTGACCCAGCCCCAGCGCGGTACCGGACGGCGCGTCGACCTTGTACCGGTGGTGCATCTCGACGATCTCGATATCCGTGTCCTCGGCGCCCAGGACGGCGGCGACCTTCTCCGTCAGCGCGAACAGCACGTTGACCGGGGCGGAGAAGTTGGGCGCCTGCACGACGGGCGTGTGCTGGGCCGCGCGCTCGATCTCCGCCTGCGCCGCGTCGTCGAGGCCCGTGGTGCCGACGACCAGCACGCACATCGCCTGCGCCGCCAGGCGCGCGTGGTGCGCAGTCGCCGCGGGCGCGGTGAAGTCCAGTATCGCGTCGACGGCGGCGAACATCGGCAGCGGGTCGTCGGTCACGGCGACGCCCAGCGCGCCGACACCGGCCAGTACCCCGGCGTCCTGGCCGACCGTCGCGTGGCCCGGCTGCTCGCTGGCGCCGGCCAGGCGACAGCCGTCCGTGGCCGCGACCGCCGCCACCAGCTTGCCACCCATGCGGCCGCCGGCGCCGACCACGCCGAATGTCATCTCGTCGCTCATTCTGCCCCCCCGTTTACGCCCGCCTGTTTCTCGTCACGGTGCGCGCCTAGCATAGCCCGCGATGACGGGGAAGTTCTGCCTCGCGGCGCTGCTGGCGTCGCTCGCGCTCGGCGCCGCAGCCCAACCCGCCGACGTGGCCGGCTGGCGTGACGCGCGCTGGGGCATGGACGAGGCCCAGCTCGAAGCCGCATTCGGCGATCTCGAGCCGTTGCCCGGGCGCTGGGACTATGGCGGCGCCTACGCGACGCGCTGGCTGCGCCAGGTCGAGGTCGCCGGTCTGGGCTTCCGTGCCATGTTCCAGATGAACGAGGAGAGCGGCCGCTTGCAGCAGGTGCTGCTGGAGCGCCTCGGCTACGTCGCGCGCCCCGGCGACTTCCTGCCGCTGGTCGAGGCGCTGGAGGCCGAGCTGGGACCGCCGTCGTCGATCTGCCCGCCCGACCGCAGCGTCTCGCGCAAGCGCGTCGAGGTCGTCTGGGCCTTTCCGACCACCACGGTGCACGTGGTGTTCTTCGACTTCCGCAGCCCCAACCTGATCTACGAGGACCCGGTCGTCGGCCGCGACTCGTTCCGGCCAAGCCGCGACTTTCGCCGCATCGTGCGCCGGACGTTGCCGCGCCGCGTCCTGGTGCGCTACCACGCCACCGCGCGCGACGAGCTGCTGTCGGGCGACTGCCGGCCGGAGTGACGCCGGCAGATGGGCCCGCAGGGCACCGTGCGTAGTTGCGTCACCACTCCCGGTAGGCGTGGCGGAGACTGAGCAGCATACCCTCGCCCAGTTCGCGGATATCAGGGCAAATGGGCGTCTCGTAGAAGTCGATGTCATACTCCGTGGGGTATTTGCACCGGGCAAAGTGCCCGCAGATCAGGTAGCGGTCGATTTCGTCCAGCCGGTCGAAGTTCTTTTGGAAGAGTGCCGGGATCTCCGTGAGCACGCGCTCGATTCCAGCGCCGATCTCGTCGTCCTTGGTGCAACCGTAGTGGCGGTAGTAGCCGCGCCAGAACGCTTTGTCCGATGTGACGTCGAAACCGCAATTGGCGCGCGGCATGTATGTCAGCATGAGGGGGTACGTAACAAAGTGAAATTGGTGGCCAAGGTATGGTGGCGATGGCGGGTTGCCGCAAACGTCGGCCCGGACTGCGGTGATCGGCCCGAGTAACAGGCACAGGGTTGCGATCGCGATCGACTTCATTCCACGCATTGCATTAGGTCTCACGATTGACGGCTCCTTCGTCGGTCGTCTCAGCAACGCGGACGACCGTCACGTGCGCACTGGCCGACGTGCCATGGACGAGGGGTCGGCTGAACATTCCTGCTGTTCGACCATGCCCGGTTGCATGGCACAGCGCAGAGTGGCGGCACATTTTGGCGAACGAACGGCGTCGGTTGCCTTGAGCCGGCCCGATTGTCGCCGCTACTGTGGCTTGTGGGAGGCCCAACATGACGACCGCCACCAACGACGGACCCGACGCCGCGGCGCTGGCCGGCAGCACCAAGCGCTGGGTGCTGGCGACGCGGCTGATGTTCCTCGTCGCCTCGATCGTGCCGGTGCTGCTGGGCACCGCCTGGGGCGTGCGGGTCGCAGGCGCGTTTGACGGCCTAGCCGCGGCGCTCGCGCTCTTGGCGATCATTCTGGTCCACGCCGCAGTCAACGTCATGAACGACGTCTACGACGACATCGGCGGCACCGACCCGATCAACACCGGGCGCGTCTATCCCTTCACCGGTGGCTCGCGGTTCATCCAGACCGGGATTCTGGACCGGGGCGCCATGCGGCGTCTGGGGCTGGTGCTGCTGGTGCTCGCCGGTCTCTTGGGGCTGGCGCTCGCGCTACTGAAGGGGCCCGTCGTCATCGCCCTCGGGCTGATCGGCGCGGCGGTGGGTCTCGTCTATTCGATCCCGCCGCTGCAATTGAGCGCCCGCGGCCTCGGCGAGATCGCGGTCGGCTTCGGCTTCGGCGTGCTGCCCGTGATGGGCGCGGCCTGGCTGCAGAGCGGCAGCTTCGATACCGGCGCTCTCCTGATCTCCCTGCCGCTCAGCCTTTGGGTGTTCAACATCCTCTTGATCAACGAGATCCCCGACATCGAGGCCGACGCGGCGACGGGCAAGCGCACGCTGCCCGTGCGCTGGGGCCTCGGCGACACGCGGGCGCTCTACCAGGTGACCAATTCCCTGGCACTAGTCGGCGTCGCGGTACTGGTCGGACTCGAGACGTTGCCGATGCTGGCGCTGGTGCTGCCCGTGGCGCTGCTCGTCCTGGCGGTTTGGGTCGCGGCCCCGCTGGCGGGCGGGGCGCCGTCGCGCGAGGCCCTGACGCGGGCGATCAAGGCGACGCTGACGATCCATGCGGCCGGCGGCCTGTGGCTCACGGTCTTCGTCTGGCCCTGAGGCCAAGACGGCGATGGGCGGCTACCGGCACAGCGCCGTCTATCCCTACCCGGCGGCGGCGCTGTTCGACCTGGTCGCCGACGTCGAGTCGTACCCCGATTTCCTGCCGTTCTGGGCCGCGGCGCGCATCGTCGGCCGCGCCGGCGACGTGCTGACCGTCGACCAGGTGGTGCGCGTGGCGGTGCTGGAATGGCGCCTCACCTCGACCGCCACCCTCGACCGGCCGCGCCGCCTGCGCATCGCCTCGACCGAAGCGCCGTTCCGCACGCTCGAGATCGTCTGGACGTTCGTCGAGGAGGGGCCGGCGGCCTGCCGGGTGACGCTCGACGCGTCCTACAGCTTCCGCAAGGTGCCGCAGGCGCTGACCGACCGCTTCATGGACAAGGCCATCCGCCGCTACGCGCGGGCGTTCGAGCGCCGCGCGCACAAGATGCTGGGCTGACGCCTACTCCCTCAGGTCGTCCCACAGCTCCTTCACTTTCGCGAAGAAGCCTTCGGACTCGGGGCTGTGGCTGGCCTTGCCGCTGCCGGCGCCGTCGAACTCGCGCAATAGTTCCTGCTGGCGCTTGGAGAGGTTCACCGGGGTCTCGATCTGGGCCTGGATGTACATGTCGCCGCGGTTGTTCTGGCGCAGTACCGACATGCCCTTGCCCTTCAGGCGGAACTGGTTGCCGGTCTGGGTGCCGGCGGGGATGTTGACGCGGGCGCGGCCGCCGTCGATCGCCGGCACCTCGATCGAGCCGCCCAGCGCCGCGGTCGTCATCGGGATCGGCACGCGGCAGTAGATGTTGGCGCCGTCGCGCTGGAAAAAGCGGTGCGGCTTGATCTGCAGGAAGATGTAGAGGTCGCCCGACGGCCCGCCGCGCAGGCCCGCTTCGCCCTCGCCGGCGAGGCGGATGCGCGTGCCGTCCTCGACGCCCGCCGGGATATTGACCGACAGCGTGCGCTCGCGCTCGACACGGCCCGCACCACCGCACGAGCGGCAGGGGTCCTCGATCACCTTGCCGCTGCCGTGGCACTTGGGGCAGGTGCGCTCGATCGTGAAGAAGCCCTGCTGGGCGCGCACCTTGCCGGCGCCGTGGCAGGTGCCGCAGGCGACCGGCGCGCGGCCGCCCTCCGCGCCCGTGCCGTGGCACTTCTCGCAGGCGACGGAGCTGGGCACGCGGATCTTGGCGCTCTTGCCGGCGAAGGCGTCGTCGAGTCCGATCTCCATGTTGTAGCGCAGGTCGGCGCCGCGGCTGTGCGACTGCTGGCGCCGCTGGCCGCCCATGAACTCGCCGAACATCTCGTCGAAGACGTCGGCGAAGTCGAAGCCGCCGGCGCCGGCCCCGGCGCCGGGGCCGCCCTGCTCGAAGGCGGCGTGGCCGAAGCGGTCGTAGGCGGCGCGCTTCTGCTCGTCCTTCAGGATCTCGTAGGCCTCGTTGACCTCCTTGAACTTCTTCTCGGCCTCGGCATCCCCGGCGTTGCGGTCCGGGTGATACTCCATCGCCTTCTTGCGATAGGCCTTCTTGATCGCGTCGGGGTCGGCGGCGCGCTCGACGCCCAGGACGTCGTAGAAGTCGTGGCCGGCCATGGCGCGGCTCAGGCGCACACAGCCGCGGGCCCGCGGTCAAGCGGGTCCGGGCGGCGCTCAGTCGTGACGGATCGGGACATGGCAGCGGCGCACGCGAGGCGTCAGGCGGACTTGTCCTTGCGCTCGTCGTCGTCGACTTCCTCGAAGTCGGCGTCGACCACGGTGTCGTCCGTGGACGATCCGCCCTCGGACGCCGGCTCGACGTCGTCGGGCGCCGCGGCGTCGGGCGCGCCCTCCGGCGCCGCCTGCTCGGCCTTGTACATGGCCTCGCCGAGTTTCATCGACGACTGCGCCAGCGTCTCCAGCTTCTCCTGGATGCGGCTCTTGTCCTCGGCCTCCAGCGTCTCCTTCAGCGCCGCGACGTCGGCCTCGAGCGCGGCGCGGTCGGCCGCCTCGAGCTTGTCGCCGTGCTCGCTCAAGTTCTTCTCGGTGGTGTGGATCAGGCTGTCGGCCTGGTTCCTCAGCTCGACGAACTCGCGGCGCTCCTTGTCCTCGGTCGCGTGCGCCTCGGCGTCCTTGACCATGCGCTCGATCTCGTCCTCGGCGAGACCGCCCGAGGCCTGGATGCGGATCGTCTGCTCCTTGCCGGTCGCCTTGTCCTTGGCGTTGACGTTGACGATGCCGTTGGCGTCGATGTCGAAAGTGACCTCGATCTGCGGCAGGCCGCGCGGCGACGGCGGGATGCCGATCAGGTCGAACTGACCCAGGATCTTGTTGTCGGACGCCATCTCGCGCTCGCCCTGGAAGACGCGGATGGTCACCGCCGACTGGTTGTCCTCGGCGGTCGAGAACACTTGGCTCTTCTTGGTCGGGATCGTCGTGTTGCGGTCGATGAGGCGCGTGAAGACGCCGCCCAGCGTCTCGATGCCCAGGCTAAGCGGCGTGACGTCCAAGAGCAGCACGTCCTTGACCTCGCCGGCCAGGACGCCGGCCTGGATCGCCGCACCCAGTGCGACGACCTCGTCCGGGTTGACGCCGCGGTGCGGCTCGCGCCCGAAGAAGTTCTTCACCGACTCGATGATCTTGGGCATACGCGTCATGCCGCCGACCAGGATGACCTCGTCGATCTCGCCGGCCGAGAGGCCCGCGTCCCTCAGCGCGGACTTGCAGGGCGCGATGGTGCGGTCGATCATCTCATCGACCAGCGCCTCCAGCTTGGCGCGCGTGAGCTTGATGTTGAGGTGCTTGGGGCCCGACTGGTCCGCCGTGATGAACGGCAGGTTGACCTCTGTCTGGGTCTGGGAACTGAGCTCGATCTTGGCCTTCTCCGCCGCCTCCTTGAGGCGCTGCAGCGCCAGGCGGTCCTCGCGCAGGTCGATGCCCTGCTCCTTCTTGAACTCGTCGGCCAGGTAGTCGATGACGCGGTTGTCGAAGTCCTCGCCGCCCAGGTGGGTGTCGCCGTTGGTCGACTTCACCTCGAACACGCCGTCGCCGATTTCCAGCACCGAGATGTCGAAGGTGCCGCCGCCAAGGTCGTAGACCGCGATGGTGCCGGTGTTGTCCTTCTCCAAGCCGTAGGCCAGCGCTGCCGCCGTCGGCTCGTTGATGATGCGCAGGACTTCCAGGCCGGCGATCTTGCCGGCGTCCTTGGTGGCCTGGCGCTGGTGGTCGTTGAAGTAGGCGGGCACGGTGATCACGGCCTGCTCGACCGTCTCGCCCAGATAGGCTTCCGCCGTCTCCTTCATCTTCTGCAGGATGAAGGCGCTGACTTGGCTGGGGCTGTACTTGGTGCCGGACGCCTCGAGCCAGGCGTCGCCGTTGTCGGCCTCGACGATCTTGTAGGGCATGATGCCCAGGTCGAGTTGCGACTCCGGGTCCTCGAAACGGCGACCGATCAGGCGCTTGATGGCGTAGAGCGTGTTCTCTGGGTTGGTTACCGCCTGACGCTTGGCCGACTGGCCGACCAGCCGCTCGCCGCCGTCGGAGAACGCGACCATGGACGGCGTCGTGCGCGCGCCCTCCGCGTTCTCGATCACCTTGCCGTTGCCGCCTTCCATGACGGCGACGCACGAGTTTGTCGTGCCGAGATCGATACCGATGACTTTGCCCATCTCTCTCTTCCTCGATCAGCAGGTCTCCGAAGCCCGTATCGGCACCCCGCGAGACCCCTCATGTGGATTTCCGCAGCCGCGGGCCCGCCGGCCGGGCCGGGAAGCAGCCGCGTGACTGAACTCGGGCGTCATATAGGTGGCGCAACCAGCGTCTGCAACAGCCGAAACCGGGCGTTCCGGGCCCTGTTCGCGGAGCGTTCCCCTCTCGCCCACGATTGCGCCACACTGGGCCCGCAATGATCGTCTCCGCCAGCTACAAGACCGACATTCCCGCGTTCTACGGGACCTGGTTCCTGAACCGGCTGGAGGCCGGTTTCGCCCGGGTCGCCAACCCCTGGGGCGGGCCGCCGTTCACGGTGTCGCTCAAGGACGCGGACGTCGACGGGGTGGTGTTCTGGACCCGCAATCTGCGGCCGTTCGCGGAACACCTGCCGGCCCTGCGCCGGCGCTGGCCGTTCGTCGTCCAGGCGACGATCACCGGCTACCCGCGGGCACTCGAGACCTCCGTCGTGGAACCCGCGCGGGCCGTCGCCGACCTCGAGGACGTGGCCAGGGAATTCGGGCCACGCGCCGCGGTCTGGCGCTACGACCCGATCGTCGTGAGTGACCTGACGCCGCCGGACTGGCACCGCGACACCTTCGCGCGCCTCGCCGACGCCCTCGCCGGCACGGTCGACGAGGTCGTGGTCTCGTTCGCGACGCTCTACCGCAAGACCCGGCGTAACATGGCCGCCGCCGCCCGCGCCCACGGGTTCGCCTGGCAGGACCCGGTGGACGACGCGAAGAAGCAGCTGCTAGGCGATCTCGCAGAACTGGCCGCCGAGCGGCATCTCACACTGACCCTGTGTGCCCAGCCTGACCTCTTGATCGAGAACGTCGCCCCGGCGCGCTGTATCGACGCCGGGCGCCTCGCGGACGTCGCCGGCCACGCCATCTCGGCGAAAACGAAAGGCAACCGCCCGGGCTGCCTCTGTGCCGAGTCCCGCGATATCGGCGCCTACGACACCTGCCCGCACGGCTGCGTCTACTGCTACGCGGTCGGCTCCCGCACCCGCGCGAAGAAAGCGCATGCGGAGCACGACCCTTCATGCGAGATCCTCGCGCCAGCTGGGACTAAACCTCAACAAACCGCAGAGAACGCGGAGGAGCGCAGAGGACCGCAGAGGGGCCTTTCAGATCGTTGAACCACAGAGACACAGAGGCACAGAGAACCACAAGAAAGAGGTCTTGGTTCAGTTCACGCGGTGGGGCGGGCGCCGCTGCCCGGATCCAGTTGATTGAATTAAGAAACGAACCACGGGCAACAGCGAGTCCGCCGGGCGACATGCCCTCCTCGATCCCTCTGTGTCTCTGTGCCTCTGTGGTTCAAACGATTTGTTTGATCAAGAAGGCACAACGTCACGGAATCAGCGTGGTTCCTCCTCGCCTTCTCTGCGGTTACGCCGTCGGCGCGTGTCGGGCCTGATCGCCCGGAGCCATCACCTCAGGCGATCTCGTCGACCTTCGGCGGCGCGTCGTTGCCGTTCGTCGGCTTGGCCTTGGCGACGCCGACCATGGCGGGGCGCAGCAGGCGTTCGTGCAGCACGTAGCCGGCCTGCAGGAGCTGGACCACGGTGCCGGCCGGCTTGTCGGTGTCCTCGACCTCGAACATCGCCTGGTGGAAGTTGGGGTCGAACGGCTGGTCGAGCGGCTCCAGCTTGACGATCTGGTGCTTTGCGAACGCCTGCAGGAAGTCGCGCTCCACCGCCTGGAGCCCGCCCACCAGATTGGCCAGCGCCTCGTCGTCGGCGAGCGCGTCGGCCGGCACGGCGTCCAGCGCGCGGCGCAGGTTGTCGGCGACGTTGAACAGGTCCTTGGCGATGTCGGAAGCGGCGAAGCGGCGCGCCTCCGACATCTGCCGCTCGGCGCGCTTGCGCACGTTTTCGGTCTCCGCCGCCTGGCGCAGCAACCGGTCGCGCAGGTCGGCGACGGCCCGCTCCAGTTCGGCGACTTGTGCGGCGGCGACCTCGGACTCCGGTACGACGGCCGGTTCGGCGACCGGCTCTGCGGCGGCCTCCGGCGCGGGCGGTTCCGCCGCCTCCGGTGCCGCTTCGGGGGTCTCGGCGGTCGGCGCCTCGGGCGATTCGGGCGCCTCGGGCTCGGTGCCCTCCGGCGGCTTGGTCTCGTGTTGTTGCATTAGGGTCTCTTGGGAGGTGAGGTCTGGTACGGCTCAGGTCAGCAGCCGGCCGACGATTTTTGCGGTGTAGTCGACGACGGGAATGATGCGCGCATAGTTGATGCGCGTCGGGCCGATCACGCCGATGGCGCCGACGATCTGTTCCCGGCTGTTGGTATAGGGTGCGACGACCATCGAACAGCCGGCGATGCCGAACAGCTCGTCTTCGGCGCCGATGTAGATCTGCACGCCCGGCGCGTCCATCGTCGCGTCGATCAGCGCCAGAAGGCCCTCCTGGGTCTCGAGCGCGCCGAACAGCGCGCGCACCCGCTCGAGCTCGTCGAGCGCGGTGACGTCTTCCAAGAGACGCCCGGTGCCGCTGACGATCAGCGCCCGGTCGGGCTCGGTCTCGCCGCTCCAGGTCGCCAGGCCGGCCTCGACCAGGCGTTGTGTCGCGGCGTCGAGCTGCGCCTTGTGGGCCTCCAGTTCCAGTTCGATCTCGCGCCGCGCCTCGCCGAGCGTATTGCCGATCAGCCGCGCGCTGAGATAGTTCGTCGCCTCGATCAGCGCCGAGGCCGGCAGGCCGGTCGGCACCTCCATGATGCGGTTCTCGACCTGGCCGCTGTCCGTCACCATCACGACCAACGCGCGGCCGGGGCTGAGGTTGACGAACTCGATGTGCTTCAGCCGCGTCTCCTGCTGCGGCACGGCGACGACGCCGGCGCAGTTCGAGAGGCCCGAGAGCATGTCGGACGCCTGGGTCAGCACCTGCTCGACGCTCTTGCCCGCGGCGCCGCACTGGCTCTCGATCGTCTGGCGCTCCCCCTCGCTGAGCCGCCCGACCTCGAGCAAGCCGTCGACGAACAGGCGCAGGCCGGCCTCGGTCGGCAGGCGCCCGGCCGAAGTGTGCGGCGAGAACAAAAGGCCGGCGTCTTGCAGATCGGCCATGACGTTGCGGATTGTCGCCGGCGACAGCGAACGTTCGATCTGGCGTGCCAGCGTGCGCGAGCCGACGGGGTCGCCGGTCTCCAGATAGCTGTCGATGATGCAGCGCAGCACGTCGCGGCTGCGCTCGTTGAGCTCGGTGATGATCCGGCCCATGGCACTGATCCTCTAGGCCACGGCGGGGACGGGACGCCGCCCCGCCGCGCGCCGGTCAATGTAGGAGCGGACAAACCGGGAATCAACCGAACGGCCGGGCGCCAGGGGGCTGCGCGGGGCAGGCTGGACGGCGCGCAACCGAGAGTCTAGCGTGCCGCGCTCTGCGACCCAAGGAGCCCGCACGCATGCGCCCGTCCGGCCGCGCCGCCGACCAGCTGCGCCCGATCGTCCTCGAACCCGGCTTCAGCCGCCACGCCGAGGGCTCGTGCCTGGTGCGCTTCGGCGAGACCCATGTGCTGTGCACCGCCAGCGTCGAGGAGCGCGTGCCGCCCTTCCTGCGCAATAGCGGCCGCGGCTGGGTCACCGCCGAGTACGGCATGCTGCCGCGCGCCACCAACACCCGCACCGACCGCGAGGCGGCGCGCGGCCGCCAGACCGGGCGCACCCAGGAAATCCAGCGCCTGATCGGCCGGGCGCTGCGCGCCGTGACCGACCTCACCGCCGTCGGCGAGCGCCAGATCAAGCTGGACTGCGACGTCCTGCAGGCGGACGGAGGTACGCGTACGGCCGCGATCACCGGCGCTTGCGTGGCGCTGCACCAGGCGCTCGGCGGCCTCGTCGCCGCCGGCACGCTGCCGCTGGTGCCGATGAGCGACCTGGTCGCCGCGGTGTCGTGCGGCATCTACGAAGAGAACGAGGTGCTGGACCTGGACTACGCCGAAGACTCGTCGGCCCAGGCCGACGCCAATTTCGTGCTGACCGGCGCCGGGCGCCTGGTCGAGATCCAAGGCACGGCCGAGACCGAGCCGTTCACCCGCGCCCAGTTCATCCGTCTGCTCGACCTCGCCCGCGACGGCGTCGACGAGTTGGTCGGCCTGCAGCGCCAGGCGCTGGGGCTGGGCTAGATGCGCGTCTTCCGCGAGGCGAAGCTGGTCATTGCCAGCCACAACCCGGGCAAGGTGCGCGAGATCGCGGAATTGCTGGCGCCGTACGCGGTCACGGTGCTCGGGGCCGCCGAATTGGGCCTCGCCGAGCCGCAGGAGACCGGCACGACGTTCGCCGCCAACGCCGCGCTGAAGGCCCACGCCGCCGCCCAGGCCACCGGCCTGCCGGCGCTCGCCGACGACTCGGGCCTCACGGTCACGGCGCTCGGCGGCCAGCCGGGCATCCTTTCGGCGCGCTGGGCCGGGCCGGACCGCGATTTCGGCCGCGCCATGGCGCGGGTCAACGACGAGCTGGGCGACGATCCGGACCGTTCGGCGCGCTTCGTCTGCGCGCTCACGCTCGCCTGGCCTGACGGCGACGCGGTCAGCGTCGAGGGCAAGGTCGCCGGCACGCTCGTCTGGCCGCCGCGCGGCAGCGGCGGCTTCGGCTACGACCCGATCTTTGTCCCGCAGGGCCACGACATGACATTCGGTGAGATGACGCCCGCGGCGAAACACGCGCTCAGCCACCGCGCCGACGCTCTCGCGAAGCTCGTCGCGGCCTGCTTCGCGGACGCGGCGTGACATTCTCGATCTATGTGCACTGGCCGTTCTGCCGGTCGCTGTGCCCGTACTGCGACTTCAACAGCCACGTCCGGGAGAGCGTCGACCAGGCGCGCTGGCGCGGTGCGCTGCTGGCGGAGCTCGACCACTTCGCGGCGGACGTGCCCGGCCGCACGGTCACGTCGGTGTTCTTCGGCGGCGGCACGCCGTCCCTGATGGCGCCGGAGACCGTCGCGGCAGTGCTGGAAGCCGTCGGGCAACACTGGACGCCCGCGCCCGATCTGGAAGTGACGCTGGAAGCCAACCCGACCTCGGTCGAGGCCGGGCGGCTGGCGGAGTTCCGCGCCGCCGGTGTCAACCGGGTCAGTCTCGGCGTTCAGGCGCTCGACGATGACGCACTGCGCGCCCTCGGTCGGCAACACACCGCGCAAGAGGCGCTCGATGCCGTGGCCCTCGCGCGGACATTGTTCGACCGGGTATCGTTCGACCTGATCTACGCTCGCCCTGATCAATCGCCGGCGCAATGGCGGGACGAACTGCGGGCCGCATTGCGCCATGCCGACGGCCACCTGTCGCTCTACCAGTTGACGATCGAGCCCGGCACCGTCTTCCACCAGGCCCAGGCGCGGGGCGACCTGGTTGTGCCCGACGACGACACCGCGACCGCGCTCTACGAGGTCACGCAAGAGGTCCTCGACGCCGCCGGCCTGCCGGCCTACGAGGTCTCGAACCACGCGCGCCCCGGCGAGGCCTGCCGGCACAATCTCTCGACCTGGCGCTACGACGACTATGTCGGCATCGGCCCCGGCGCCCACGGGCGGCTGACCATCGATGGCACGACGGTCGCAACCCGCCAGCACCGGGTGCCCGAGGCCTGGCTGGCGCTTGTCGAGCGCGACGGCCACGCCACGCGTACGCGTACGCCCCTCGAGCCGACCGACGTGCTGGCGGAGTTGACCTTGCTGGGCCTACGCCTAACTGACGGGATCGCCGAGGACCGCTTCCGCGGCCGCACCGGGACCACGTTCGAGCACGCCTTCGGCCACGACCGGCTGGGCCGCCTGATCGACGGCGGCTTCCTGGTGCGCGACGACGAGGGCCTGCGCACGACGCCCGCCGGGCGCCAGCGCCTCAACGCGGTGACGGGCGCGCTGTTGGCCTGATAGGCTTGAGGATCAGGAGGACGAGACGATGATCAAAGGGCTGCACCACAACGCCTATCGCTGCCGCGATTCCGAGGATACCCGCCGGTTTTACGAGGACTTCCTGGGGCTGCCGCTGGCCGACGCGTTCGAGATTACGGAGACCAAGACCGGGCGCACGACCAGCGTGCTGCACAGCTTCTACCGCATGGGCGACGGCTCGTTCCTGGCCTTTTTCGAGGCACCGGCCTCGCCCTTCGAATTCAAGGACCAGCACGACTTCGACCTGCACATCGCGCTGGAGGTCGACCGCCCGACGCTGGACCGCATGTTCGAGAAGGGCAAAACGGCGGGGCAGGAGACGCGCGGGGTCGCCGACCACGGCTTCATCCACTCGATCTACTTCCGCGACCCCAACGGCTACGTCATCGAGCTGACGGCGAAGGACGACGGCACCGCCGCCTACGAAGCCGAAGCCGCCAAGACCGCCCACGACAAGCTGGCGAATTGGCAGGCAACCAAGACGGCGGCCGCTGAGTGACCTGAACAAACCGCAGAGCACGCAGAGAAGGCGCAGAGGACCGCAGAGAGAGCGGGCCTGCGCCTTCCTTTCAGAATATCCAATCGGATGGCGCGTCGGCCAATGCGCGCTAGGTTCCGGACTCATAACCAGCAACAGACGATGGCGGCGAGGTAGACGGCGGCGGCGAAGTTGACCGCGAGGCGGTCGTATCGGGTGGCGATGCGGCGCCAGTCCTTGAGCCGGCAGA
>Ga0049107_10000210_pt1 | contig 15781 bp, 15 predicted proteins | sample WorMetilPIANOSA1_FD_61187 | JGI IMG/M metagenome (GOLD analysis project Ga0049107, IMG submission 61187) | Marine gutless worms symbiont microbial communities from Max Planck institute for Marine Microbiology, Germany - Olavius ilvae PIANOSA.1 | ecosystem: Host-associated > Annelida > Digestive...
GGTTTTTCATCTGTCAGGTCGCGGCAACGCCCAAACGGTTCGTACCGCGGACCCGACAGTCAATCAAGTGGTTAGCGGAGGGTCTGCTGTGCGGATCTTCTAAATGTCAACACGACCTAGAGTTAACCCTCAATAGGACAGGATTTACAAGATGCTTGTCGTTCCTGAAGTTCCTACGCCCGATCACGCCCTTACCAAGCCGGCAAGCGCTCTTCACAACAAAAAATCCTGTTAATCCTGAACATCCTGTTAATCCTGTACTATTAGCCAGCGAACAGGATCCCCATGGAAAAGTTATCCGCTCGTGACGAAGTGGCATCAGCGGTCGGCGTCGAGGGCATAGGGTGACGGGTCCACGCCGGGTTCGCGCCCGAGTAGCAGATTGGCCACCAAACGCGCCGAGGCCGGACCGGTAACCAGGCCATTGCGGTAATGGCCGGCGTTGCAGTAAAGGCCCTGGATACCCGGATAGGCCCCGATGTAGGGGATACCTTGGGGGGAGCCGGGGCGCAGTCCCACCCACTGGTTCTCAATGGGTGCGTGCTCGAGTGACGGAAAGAGCTCCAGCGCGGCTCGGTGGAGGTCTTCCTTGGCCTCAGCGGTCGTCGCCTTTACGAATCCCTGATGTTCCAGGGTGCTGCCGATGAGGATACGGCCGTCCCGACGCGGGATCAGGTAGCGGTCGCGGCAGAGCACCATGCGATTGACCTGCCCCGGCTCGGCGTTCAACAGGATCATCTGTCCCCGTACCGGCTCGATGTCGGGCCGGTTGCCGAGCCGCTCGAACAGCTGCGCGGTCCAGGCGCCGGAACAGACGACGACCCGGTCCGCGGTGATGCTGGCCTTGCGGGTACGGGCACCGACGGCACGGCCGGAGTCCAGCAGGAGCTCGATCACTTCTTCTTGCTCGCGGATATGCACCCGCCCTGCGATCGAACGGCGCAGGGCCTTGACAAACCGCGGATTTCGGATCTGGGCAACCTCCGGCAGCCAGAGGGCGACTGAAGGGGTAGGTCCTAATCCGGGTGCTGTCTCGCGCAGGGCATCGGGGGCCAACGACTCGATCCGTACCTGGTGTTCCCGTCCCCAGGCCAGGGCCTGGTCCTGATCCTGTGGCTCCAGGATCAAAAGACCGCTGCGAACGAATTCGGAATCGATGCCGGTTTCTTCCCGCAGCGTGGCGCACAGCTGCGGATAGTGCCCTTGGCTCCGGAGCGACAAGGCGGTCACCGGATCGGCATAACGCCAGGGGTAAAGCGGCGACATGATGCCACCGCCGGCCCAGGAGGCCTCGCGCCCGGTCGTTCCCATTTCCACGAGTGTGACGTCGGCACCGGATCGGACCAGCTCCCGGGCAGTGAGCAGGCCGATCACGCCGCCGCCGATGACGAGGACATCGCTCATGGGAATTATTTTTGCCGCCTAGGATTCCTTGAGGAACTCACGTCTTTACAAATGAGTCAAGTTTGTGCACGGCACAAAAAATTCACCCCTCGTGGGCTTAAGGCGAAGTCTCGTCTCGCCGGCTAATCGTACAGGATTAACAGGATGTTCAGGATTAACGGGGTTTTTTGTTGTGAATAGCACTAGCTGGTTTGGTAAGGGCGTGATCGGGCGTAGGAGATTCAGGAACGACAAGCATCCTGTAAATCTTGTGTAATCCTGTAAATCCTGTCCGATTGGAGGTTCGCGATGAAGCTCGAGTTGGGCACTCGTCGGTCTGAAGCGAAGCCTCGCTAGGCACTGGACGTGACCGCAAGCTCCTTGGGCAACGCGAAGACGACCTGCTCGCGGATTCCGGGTTGTTCCTCCACCTCGCTCACACCGTACGCGCGTAATCGGCCGATGACCCGCTCCACCAGGACCTCGGGGGCGGACGCCCCCGCGGTAAGACCGACCCGCGGGTCCTGCGTCAGCCATGCGCGCCGGATATCCTCCGGGCCGTCGATCAGGTGGGCGGTCACCCCGCGCTTCGCGGCGATCTCTCGCAGTCGGTTGGAATTGGAGCTGTTGGTAGAGCCGACCACCAGTACCAGATCGCACCGATGCACCAAGTCCTTGATCGCATCCTGGCGGTTTTGGGTTGCATAGCAGATGTCGCTTTTCTTCGGGCCCTGAATGGCAGGGAAATGCTCCTTGAGGGCACTGACGATGGTGGCGGTATCCTCGACGGACAAGGTGGTTTGGGTGACGTAGGCAAGCCGGAACGGATCGCGCACCCGGAGCCCGGCCACGTCGGCAACCCCCTCTATCAGATGGATGCGACCGCTGCCGGCGGCATCGCACTGCCCCATAGTCCCTTCCACCTCCGGGTGGCCGCGATGGCCGATGAGGACAACCTCGAAGCCATTCCGACAGTGACGCACCACTTCCAGGTGAACCTTGGTGACCAATGGGCAGGTGGCATCGAAGACCCGAAACCCCCGTTGCTTCGCCTCCTCGCGCACGCCTTGGGAAACACCGTGGGCACTGAAGATAACGGTGGCACCGGCCGGGACCTGGTCGAACTCGTCGACGAAGACGGCGCCGCGACGCTTGAGGTCCGCGACGACGAAGCGGTTGTGAACCACCTCGTGACGCACATAGATGGGAGGGGCGTAGAGTTCCAGGACCCGCTCGACGATGGTGATGGCCCGATCGACACCGGCACAGAAGCCGCGGGGGTTTGCAAGTAAAATATCCATGGCGGTCCGCTACCATGCACGTCAGGTCAGGGTTGCACGCAGCTCGTGGAGGGCGGGGAGATCCAGTCCTCGGCGTTCGCCCTCGGCCAAGGCGCGCGTGAGCCGTGCCGGGGCGCTGCGGCCCATACACCCATGCGACGGATCGCCCTCGAATGCCTTGACCAGCGCGGCGAACAAGGCATCCCGATCGAAGCGTCGTCCGGTAAGGGCCTCCTGCAAGCTGATCACATCGTTACCGATACGGCGGGCAAAATCCCGGTGCTGGGCCCAGAGCTCGCCGACGTTGCCGCCGATACGCAGACCGGCGATATTGCTGGTGAGGATATAGAGGTTCTTCGCCACCAGCTCGAATAGCAGTTCGTCCGGTTCGGTAAGTATCTGCGTAGGAATGTCGAGGGTTGCCAAGGCCGCCGCGAGCAGGTCGCTCCGGGGACCGAAGATGGGGGAGGGAATGATGACCCTGGGGTCGGTACCGGGCTTCTTCTCGGTCCAGACGGAAATCACCGTGGGTGCGGGAATTCCTTTCCAGTGGTCGGGCAAGAGCTCGTTCTGGAGCAGTCCGAGACGGCCACGCCAGGTGTCGGGAAGAGCCTCGAATAGCGACGGTAGGTCGCCCTCCGCGACCGCGACCAGGACCAGCTCAGGTTCCGGAAGCACCTCGGCGGCAGCGGCCAGGGGGGTGGCGCGCGTCACCGGGTAGACGGGGTGTCCCAGGCGCAGGAAGCCGCGGGCAAAGACACCACCCAGCTCGCCGATACCAATGACTACAATAGGTGATTTCATACGGGTGTGACCGGTTGCCAGAAGATCTCGCTGCTGCCGCCCCGCCTGGCCAACACCCGGGCGAGGACGAAGAGCAGATCGGATAGCCGGTTGATGTAGCGTAGGGTTTGCGGGTTTAGATGCACTTGGCGGTCCAAAGTTACCAAGCGACGCTCGGTACGCCGGCACAGGGCCCGCGCCAGGTGGCAGAAGGTAGCTGCGCTCCCCCCTCCCGGCAGGATAAACTCCCGCAACGGCGGAAGATCGGCATTGTAACTATCGAGGGCCGCTTCCAGATCGGCCACGTCTTCGGGCTTGGTGCGCTCTGCCCCGGGTGTGGCAAGCTCCGCCCCCAGGTCGAAGAGCCGGTTTTGGATATGCGCCAGCTGCGGCGGCGGGTCCGGTTCCGCCTGGACCATGATCAGCCCGATGATGCTGTTCAGCTCGTCCAGACACCCCAGTACCTCGATGCGTGGGTGGTCTTTCGGTACCCGGCTGCCATCGGCCAGCCCGGTGCTGCCGTCGTCACCGGTGCGCGTATAGATCCTGGTCAAACGATTGCCCATGCTGTCTCACGCGGTCAGTTATCAGTTATCAGTTATCAGTTATCAGTTATCAGTTATCAGTTATCAGTTATCAGTTATCAGTTATCAGTTATCAGTTATCAGTTATCAGTTATCAGGGGACAGGATGCGGGAGATCTCGTGGGCTTAAGGCCAATGCCATTAATTAAGCGTTACCGGCGGGCGGAAAAGAAGGAAAACGACGAATCACGCGAATCCGCGCGGATTGATTCGCGCCGATTCGCGCGCTTCGTAGTTTTCTCCTTTGGCGTTTCGCGACGAAGCTCGAGTTGGGTGCTCGTGGGTTTAAGGTGAAGCCTCGCTAGGATATACAGGTCCGCTAACCGGTATCTTCCAACATCTTGACCCCTGCCTCCTGACGACTGAATAACTGACAACTGCCCCCTAGTAAGGATACAAGGCACCCGCCGTCCTGGGGGTGCCTTGAGTGGTCCGTTTGCGGCCGAGCCTAGTTTTGAGGAGGAGCGGTCGCCGGAGTAGGGGTGATGGGAGTAGTCTCGGGAGCAGGTACCGGAGTGGCTGGAGCAACCGGGGTAACCGGCGCCTGGGTTGCTGTAACAGGTGTCGGGGTTGCCTCAGGCGTCGGAGTGGCCTCGCTAAGCTGGACCGGGGCCTCAGCCGACGTGGTTTACGGCGTGGCGGTGGGGGTCTCAGGGGTCGTGGTCATCCTGGTGTAGGGGGACCTGAACGGACGGCCGTAGCGATTTGGGCGGGCGAGGCGCTTGGCCTCGATCTCCCTGCGACGCTTGGCTATTTCCTTGGTCGTTCGGTCGCGACGGGCCTTGGACTCTTCCATGATCTTGGAGCGATAGGCCTCCAATTCCGCATACCGGTCCCGCATAAAGGTCGGGACCGGCGGTTGTGGCATGTCCATCGAGAAGGGCTCGGGTATTGCGGGCATGCTTGGCGGTTTGGGCATTGCAGGCAGGGTGGGATATTCGGGCATCCCCATATCGTTCCAGGGATTGGCAGCACCCCACGGATCCATAGTTCCCAGGGGATCCATGGTGCCGGGGAAGCCCATGGTCATGGGATCGACGCCCTGCGCCTGCATGCGCTTGGTCATCTCAGCCCGTTGGGCGGCCATTTGTTCGGCCAGCCGACGCTGGGCGGCCATCATTTGCTCCCTGGCTTTTGTCTGCTGCTGTGCCATGGCCTGCTGCTGCTCTTGGGTCATACAGGGACCCCCCCACCAGGCGCCCGCAGATAGGGATGTGGCAGCAAGCACGACGGCGGAGGCGAGGGTTGCGATCTTTTTCATTTTGAACCTACTTTGAACGCGACGGGTTAAACCGATCATGGGAAGCGTCTTGTCCTACCTATGACGATATCGGCCTGTGACGATACTGGGCATAAGTATATAAGGAAATTCTGATTTTTCAATTGAAAATGACTAACGATGCGTCAGGGACTATAGATGAAGGCAAAGGGTACCTGGCTACTCGATTACCTTGGGGACCAGGTACAGGCCCTCCTCGGTCGCTGGTGCAATGCGCTGAAACAGATCCCGCTGATCGGGTTCGGTAGGCTCATCCGGTCGCAACCTTTGCACCATGTCCAGGGGGTAGGCCAGGGGTATGACCCGGTCGGTATCTACCGTGTTCATCTGCTCCACGAGCTCCAGGATCTTGGACAAATCGACGGCATAGCCTCCCTTCTCCGCATCGGAAACGGCGAGCCGCGCGAGCTGGGCGATCTGGGCGATCTTCTCGACGTCGGTACGGTCAAGTAACATTGGAACCTTCCGCAGGTGATGCACGTCCGCGGCGCGGCGGAATCCGCCGGCCATACGGGGCGGACAAAGGATTTAAGGAATTTTGAAAAATAACACATCGGACGGGGGGTGCCTATGCATACCGGAAACCCAACCTTGCCCATCCCGTGCCATATTGCTAGATTACCCAAGTTTGAAAGCCGGATCGCTATAGTTAGCCGCCGGTATGGCTGAAGTCGAAACCTTAACTTTCGGCGGCGCCGGTTGAAACCCCCCATGCAGGGAGTTTTCTTTAGAAGGCCTCCTGAAGAAATAATGAATCGGGGTCTGTGCCCCTGTGCGATGTAATCCGACCGGCTCAGCGGCTTGGCCGTCGGACCTGTGGGAAATCCAACGCGATTCCCATTTTTTCTCCCAAGGTGACTGCCTGATGTTTCTCCGACGCATTCGAGGGATATTTTCCAACGATCTATCGATCGATCTGGGAACCGCCAACACACTTATCTATACCCGCGGCCAGGGGATCGTGCTCAACGAGCCGTCGGTGGTGGCGATCCGCCAAGGGCCGGGAGGCTCCAAGTCGGTTGCGGCAGTCGGCAACGAGGCCAAGCAGATGCTGGGCCGTACCCCCTGGAACATCACTGCCATCCGGCCCTTGAAGGACGGTGTCATCGCCGACTTTACGGTCACGGAGAAGATGCTGCAATACTTCATCCACAGGGTCCACGAGAGCCGGATCATCCGGCCCAGCCCGCAGGTACTTATCTGCATCCCCTGCGGTTCCACTCAGGTGGAGCGCCGGGCCATCAAGGAGTCCGCCGCCAATGCCGGTGCCCGCGAGGTTTTCCTGATGGAGGAGCCGATGGCCGCGGCCATCGGCGCGGGCCTGCCCGTGGACGAGGCGCGCGGCTCCATGGTACTGGACGTCGGGGGCGGCACCTCGGAGGTGGCGATCACCTCACTCAACGGTATTGTCTATTCGAATTCGGTGCGCATCGGTGGCGACCGCTTCGACGACGCTATCATCGCCTACGTGCGTCGCAACTACGGCGCCCTGATCGGTGAGGTCACCGCCGAGCGTATCAAATACGAGATCGGTTCCGCATACCCCGGCGGTGAGATGCGGGAAATCGAGATCATGGGCCGCAATCTGGCCGAGGGCGTCCCCCGCAGCTTCACCTTGAACAGCAACGAGATCCTGGAGGCCTTGCAGGAACCCTTGTCGGGCATTATCGAGACGGTAAAAATGGCCTTGGAGCAGATTCCTCCGGAGCTGGGTGCCGACGTTGCCGAGCGGGGCATCGTGGTTACCGGCGGTGGTGCCTTGCTCGCCGACATCGACCGCCTGCTGGAGGAAGAGACGGGGCTCCCGGTGCTGATCGCCGAAGACCCCCTGACCTGCGTCGCCCGCGGCGGCGGGCATGCCCTGGAGATGGCCAACGAGCGCAGCCTGGACCTGTTCACCATGACGGAGTAGGCGGCCAGGTCTCGACCCGGTACGCAGTCGGCATGGATTTTCCTCGGCCCTGACCGTTCCGCGCTGGGAGCCGACCATCAACTCCCTATTCGTACATGGCCCCTCGCCCTCCTTCCGTATCCTGCCGGCGACGGTGCTCGCCATCGGGCTGATCGTGGCGGATCACCGCTACCAGTATCTCGATCCGCTACGCGCCACGCTTTCCGTTATTGCCTATCCGGTGCACTATGTGGCCGGCCTGCCGAGCAGCCTGGCCCGGAAACTACAGGACCACCTGGCCCGGAAAGAAGAACTACGCCATCGCAATCGGTCCCTGTACCGGGACAATCTGGTGCTCAAGGCGCGACTGCAACGGTTCGAGGCGCTGGAGGCGGAGAACATACGCCTGAGAGATCTGCTGGGATCTGCGTTGAGGATGGGCGATCGCGTGCTCATCGCCGAGCTCAGGGCGGTCGATCTGGATCCCTATCGACAGCAGGCAATGATCGACCGGGGTACCACTTCCGGGGTCTTCGTCGGTCAACCCGTCCTCGACGCCAACGCCGTCATGGGACAGGTGACGCGGGTCGACCCCTTGTCCGCGACCGTACTGCTGATTACCGATGCCAACCACGGGCTGCCGGTACAGATCAATCGCAATGGGTTGCTTACCGTGGCCCGGGGCACGGGATTCATCAACCGTCTGGAGTTGTCCCATTTGCCGAAGAACGCCGATGTGCGGGCCGGGGACCTGGTGGTAACATCGGGCTTAGGTGGTCACTTCCCGCCCGGCTATCCGGTAGCACAGGTCACCGAGGTGCGCCAAGAGTCCGGCGAGCCGTTCGCCACCGTCATCGCCGAACCCAGCGCGCGCCTGGACCGTAGCCATGAGGTCCTGTTGGTCTGGACCCTGGCGTCGCCTGTGCCGGACCAGGCCTTGACAACAGATACCGGCGAGGAGGTCCGGGAAACGCCGTGAGTGAGTCCCCACGCAATGGGGCCGGTGTGATCCTGGCCACCCTGGGTACGGCCCTGGTCCTGACCATTCTGCCGCTGCCCCAATGGGCCGACGAATTCCGTCCCCAGTGGATGGCACTGGCGTTGATCTACTGGGCCCTGGCCCTGCCGACCCAGGTGGGAATATTCTGGGCCTGGGGAGCGGGCCTGGTGTTGGACGTCACGACGGGAACCGTGTTCGGCCAACACGCGCTGAGTCTGTCCGTCCCCGTTTATCTCGTGCTGGAGCTGCATCGACGAATCCGCATATTTCCCCTCCCCCAGCAAGCCGTGTCCGTGTGGGTGCTGTTGCTGGTGGAACGCCTGCTTTCCCTATGGGTCCATGGGGCCACGGGTCAACCCACACCAACCTTCGCGTACTGGATACCTCCCTTCGTCGGCATGCTGCTATGGCCTTGGGTATTCATCCTGTTGCGGAACTTAAGCCGGCGTTTCGCCATAACCTGAGACCAGATAGCCGGGACGATGGTGGAGCCGATCCTCAAGGACCACTCCGGGGAGAGCCGGCTCTTTGCCCAACGCGTTGTCATTGCCGGCGTTCTGGTGCTGGTGGCTATGCTCATCGTGATCGCAAGGCTGGTCCAGCTGCAGATCGGAAACTATGCGCACCTATCCACCCTATCCCGCTACAATCAGGTCAGACTCGAGCCTCTCCCCCCCACGCGGGGACTGATTTACGACGCCAATGGAATCCTGTTGGCGGGCAATTACTCCTCCCGCTCGTTGGAAATCATCCCCGAGGAGATTCGGGACCTGGACGCTACTATCGCTGAGCTTGGAGCGCTCATCGAGATCGGGGAAACGGATCTGAAACGTTTCGCACGCCTGCGTAAACAGCGGCGCCGTTTCGAGGAGATTCCCATTCGTACCAACCTGACTCAGGAAGAGGTCGCCCGGTTTGCCGTCAAGGGCCACCGCTTTCCGGGGGTCGCCGTCCGGGCCCGGCTGTTACGCACCTATCCGCTCGGCGAGTACACGGCCCATGTGTTGAGCTATGTCGGCAGGATCAACGCGCAGGAACTCAAGCGTATCGATACCTCGAACTACGCCGGGACCAATCACATCGGCAAGGGAGGGGTGGAGCAGGCCCACGAAGACCTGTTGCACGGCACTGTGGGATATCGACAGGTGGAAGTGAATGCCGAGGGCCGGACCCTACGGGTGCTGGAACAGCACCCACCGAAAGCGGGACAGCACTTGCAGCTCTACCTGGACTCCCGACTGCAGCAGGACGCACACGCCGCCCTGGGTGACCGCCGCGGCGCGGTGGTGGCAATCGATCCGCGCACGGGCGGGGTCCTGGCCCTGGTCAGTCGCCCCAGCTTCGATTCCAATCTCTTCGTGGAGGGCATCAGCTCGGCGGACTACAAGACCCTGCGCGACTCGCCCGACAAGCCCCTGTTCAATCGGGCTATCCGTGGCCAGTATCCGCCGGGGTCCACGATCAAGCCATTTATCGGCCTCGGTGGACTGGAAACCGGAGGTCTGACCGACGTCAAGTGGTGCCCCGGTTATTATCAGCTCCCCGGACACCGCCACAAGTATCGCTGCTGGAATCGCTGGGGACACGGAACCGTTACCTTGGAGAAGGCGATCGTCCAGTCCTGCGACGTCTACTTTTATAAGCTGGCCCATGGTATGGGGATCGACCGGCTGCACGCTTTCCTGGCCGGGTTCGGTTTCGGCGCGCGTACCGGTATCGATGTTGCCGGCGAGCTCGGCGGTTTGCTGCCGTCCAGGGAGTGGAAACTGAGTGCGCGCAATCAGCCCTGGTTTATCGGGGAAACCCTTCTGGTGGGTATCGGGCAGGGGCCTTTTCTGGCTACCCCGCTGCAACTTGCCGTCGCGACGGCGGCAGTGGCGGCCCGCGGTCGCCTCATACGACCACGCGTCGTCCGTGCAACCGGGACGCCGGGCCCGGCGGAGGAACGCGAATTCCCGGCGCAGGTCCGGCAGCTTCAGGTCTCGTCCCGCCACCTCGACAGCATGATCGCATCCATGGTGAAGGTCGTGAGAAACAGACGCGGCACGGCCAAACGCATCCGCACCAATGCCTACGGCATTGCGGGTAAGACGGGCACCGCTCAGGTCTTCAGTATCAGGCAGAAGGAACGCTATCGCGAATCGGAGGTCGCCGAACATAGGCGCGACCATGCCCTGTTTGTAGCCTTCGCGCCGGTGGAGGACCCACGCATCGCCGTGGCGGTTATCGTAGAGAATGGTGGTCACGGGGGCGCAGTGGCGGCACCGGTCGCCCGGCGAGTCATAGATAGCTATCTGCTGCGCATGCCACCCCTCGCGGCGGCAGGGGAAATTGCGGATGGACATTAGTACCCCATTTCACCTTATTTTTCGCTCTCAGCGCGGCGAGAAGCGGCCAGATGCTAGGCGCGCGAGCGCGGGAATAGCTCCCCCTATTTTAAGCTCGCGCAACAACGCAGCTGGCCGCTTCTCGTCGCGCCCGAAGGGAGCCCCCCAAACGCGCCAAGGCGGCGTTACAGCGCTTGGCAATAGAGCGGGCTATTCCCTGCGCGCTGTGCCTTGCCTTGGCACGTTTGGAGGGCTCTGAGCGTGAAAAATAAGGTGGAATGGGGTACTAGTGCCTTTTCCATGGGCATCGATAGCATTCCAAGAAAACTTCGGGCCCTGTTGCCCACCCGGATGCACTTGGACCTGCCCCTGCTGATCGCCTTACTGCTCCTGTGCGGTTATGGACTGCTGGTACTCTTCAGCGCCACCGACCAGGACCCGAACCAGCTCTACCGACAGCTGATCCGGCTCGGGATCGCCTTCGCGGTTATGGTCGTCGTCGCCCAGATACCACCCCTGAAACTGCAGCGCTGGTCGTTGCCCCTGTTCGGCATCGGACTGGTGATGCTGGTGGGTGTCCTGGTGATAGGAGAGATCGGTAAGGGTGCCCAACGCTGGCTGGACCTGGGGGTCGTGCGCTTCCAACCCTCGGAGGTGCTCAAGGTCGCGGTGCCCATGATGCTCGCCTGGTACCTCGCCGAGCGACCCTTGCCCCCCACTGGGCCACGGATCCTGTGGACGGTGGTACTGACCGCCGCTCCGGTGCTCCTGATCGCCCGTCAGCCGGACCTCGGCACGGCGTTGCTGGTGGCCAGTACCGGCATGATCGTGCTCTTCCTGGCGGGACTCAAGTGGCGACTGATCGCCTTGCTGGGGATAGGCGCAGCAGCCCTTGCCCCTCTGCTCTGGTATTTCATGCACCCTTACCAGCGTGAGCGGGTACTCAGCTTCCTCAACCCGGAGGGCGACCCCTTGGGCTCCGGCTATCACATCATCCAAGCCAAGATCGCTATCGGCTCCGGCGGTATCTACGGTAAGGGTTGGCTCAACGGAACCCAATCCCGTCTGGAGTTTCTGCCCGAGCGTTCAACGGACTTCGTCTTTGCGACCCTCGGTGAGGAGTTCGGGTTGATCGGCATCCTGGCGATGCTGGTACTCTACCTGTTCATCATCGCGCGCGGACTCCATATCGCCACCCAGGCCCAGGATACCTATGGGCGGTTGCTCGCCGGCGGGCTCACCCTGATATTCTTCATCTATCTGTTCGTCAACACCGGCATGGTCACCGGACTCTTACCGGTCGTCGGTATACCTCTCCCCCTGGTGAGCTACGGAGGCACGTCCCTGGTCACCATCATGGCCGGTTTCGGCATCCTGATGTCCATCCATACGCACAGAAAATTGCTTCCTTCCTAGAAGGTTTCGTACTATTCGCCAGGTTGCACTTGAAGCACGGCCCGGATTCTTGCTCCTTTCCGAATTTTGTACACAGGTACACCTAAGGAATTTAAGTGATGCGATTAACTCGTTGGTGGTGTGGGATGCTTGCGACCTTGATGTTCCTGACCGCGGCGGCGGAGGAACCGGCGAGCTATCGCGCGGGCACCGAACGCTTCGTTTCCGAAATGGCCCGCAAGCACGGCTTCGCCAAAGCTGAGCTCGCGCTCCTCATGGGCCAGGCCCGCTATAGCCGGGAGGTGATGGACGCCGTCCGCCGTCCTTTCGAGGCCAAGCCCTGGTATAAATACCGACCGATCTTCCTCACCGACAAGCGGGTCCAAGGCGGTGCCGCGTTCTGGCGCGAGAACCGCGGACTCCTGGAACGCGCGCAGGCCATCTACGGGGTGCCGCCCCAGATCATCGCCGCCATTATCGGCGTCGAGACCAACTACGGCGGCAACCTGGGCAAGCATCGGGTGATCGACGCCCTAAGCACCCTGGGTTTTTCCTATCCCGAACGTGCGGACTTCTTCCGCAAGGAGATCGAAGCGTTGCTACTCCTGACCCGGGAGGAATCCATCGACGCCTTGGGGCTGAGGGGTTCCTATGCCGGCGCCATGGGTCTACCCCAATTTATCCCTTCGAGCTATCGCGCCTACGCCGTGGATTTCGACGGTGATGGCCGGCGGAACCTATGGGAGAGCAAGGCGGATGCGATCGGAAGCGTAGGCAACTACTTCCAACAACATGGCTGGAAAGCCGGGGGGCCGGTGGCCCTCACCACCAGGATCACGGATGGAGTACCAAGGGGTATCGCGCCGGCGGGGAAAAAACCCGTAAAGCCCTCGATCAGCCTCGACAGGCTCAAGGCGGCGGGCATAACTGCCGCTGCCCACCTACCCGGAACGACGCGGGTGACCCTGCTCCGCCTCCAGGCCCCGGCGCCCGAGTACTGGCTGGGACTCGAGAACTTCTACGTGATTACCCGTTACAACCACAGCAACCTCTATGCTATGGCCGTGTACCAGCTCAGCCGTGAGATCCGGACGGCATACGAAGCGGAAAGATTTATCCGCAAATGAACGCAAATGCGGATAAAAATGATTCCCATGTTATCAGTACTTCGGGACTACTGTAGCAGGAGCAGCATCGGCTTGCTCCTGCTGCTGGGGCTATTGTCCGGTTGCTCCGGCACCGGAGATAAAGTGTCGGAACTGTCTGACATTCCCGATGCGGTGCCCAAGGTCGAGCCCAGGAGCAAATACGGTAATCCAAAGTCCTATGTCGTCTTCGGCAAGCGTTATTACACCAAGGCCGACAGCAAGGGCCACCTAGAGCGGGGACTGGCCTCCTGGTACGGTAAAAAGTTCCATGGCCGCAAGACCAGCAACGGCGAGCGCTACAACATGTACGCCATGACCGCGGCCCACAAGACCCTGCCGCTACCGACCTATGTGCGGGTGACCAACTTGACGAACGGACGCAGCACGGTGGTAAGGGTCAATGACCGTGGCCCCTTTCACGGGAACCGAATCATCGACCTATCCTATTCGGCTGCCCGCAAGCTGGGAATAGCGGCCAAGGGAGTCGAGATGGTGGAGATCAGGGCCATCGATCCCCGTGCCCCGAAATCCGACCGGCAGAATGATTTTCTCGCTTCCGGGGACGATACATTTGCAGCAAAGACCAAGACGCGCAAGAAAGTTGTCGCCCGAAAAACACCGGCGGTGGCGAAACTGGCCCGGCGAGCGGAGAAGACCGCAACCCGGATGGTAAAGACGAAGCGACCCGGCACACCGGCCACAAGCGCCTCGGACCGGGTGGCGGACACCGCGGAACCGTCCGCGCCTGAACCGAAGGTCGCGGTATTTACGCCCCGGAAGAAGTCCGGACAAACACCCCGGTCCTCGCTATACCTGCAAGTAGGGGCCTTCGGCAGCCGCGTGAATGCCGAGCACTTGCGCCACCGCTTGGTAAACCGCATCGCCGAGCGGGTCCGGATTCGCACGCTGGACAATAACGAGACGCCTTGGTACAAGGTCCAAGTGGGACCACTCGCTTCCCAACAGCGTGCAAGGGACCTATCCCGGCACCTGGCGTCCCTGGGGCTGGAAGGGTCCCGTATCGTTGAGGAATAGCCGATGAAGCCGCTCTTTCACGTCTCGGCCTTGCTTATCCTCTTTTTCTCCGCCGCTATCCGAGCCGGCGACATGCCCACGCCGGATGATCCTACCCCGGTCCGGGCGCCGGACGCGATACCCATCCCGGATCCGCCGCAGTTGGCCGCCAAGGGCTATTTACTGGTGGATCACAACAGCGGGAGGGTACTGGCGGAAGCCAATGCGGATGAACGCCTGGAGCCGGCCAGTCTGACCAAGATCATGACCGCCTACGTGGTGTTCCGCGAACTGGCCGGGGGCAATCTGTCCCTCGGGGACCAGGTGCTCATCAGCGAGCGGGCGTGGCGTACCGGTGGCTCCAAGATGTTTGTCGAGATCGGCAAGCAGGTATCGGTAGAGGATCTGCTCAAAGGCACGATCATTCAATCCGGGAATGATGCCAGCGTGGCCTTGGCCGAGCACATCGCGGGCACGAAAGAGACCTTCTCGGATCTGATGAACACCCATGCCAGGCGTCTCGGGATGAAGAACAGCAACTTCACGAACGCCACCGGATTGCCCCATGAGGATCACTACATCACCGCCCGCGACATCGCCCTGGTGACCGCGGCGAGCATCCGTGAGTTTCCGGAATACTATGCCTGGTATGCCGTGAAAGAGTTCACCTACAACCGCATCAAGCAACGCAACCGCAACCGTCTCCTGTGGCGGGACGAGTCCGTCGACGGGGTCAAGACGGGACACACCAAGACCGCGGGCTACTGCCTGGTGGCCTCCGCCGCACGCGGCAATATGCGACTCACGTCGGTTGTCATGGGAACCAAAGGGGAAGAGGCGCGGGCCCAGGCGAGCCTAGCGTTACTCAATTACGGTTTCCGCTTCTACGAGACCCACAAACTCTACGCCGGAGGCCAGCGGATCGAGACCCTGCGCATCTGGATGGGCGAGGTCGAAAACCTTCCCGTCGGTCCGGCCGCGGACGTTGCCGTGACCATTCCGCGGCGCACGTATGACAAACTATCCGCCAAGCTGATAAAGGCCCCTGACATCTCCGCGCCCATCGTCAAGGGTGCCGTCGTGGGCCATATCAGCATCGCCCTCGAAGGTAAGGAGATGCGCCGCGTACCGCTGGTGGCGTTGCGGGACGTGGCCGAAGGCGGCATCCTGCAGAAGGGCAAGGACGCGGTGTTGAGGTGGTTCTAGGGGCTGTTGACATTTAACTCTAACCGACTGTTTTCATGAGTAAAGGGGACAGTTGTCAGGGGGCAGGATGCAGGAGAAAAGGATTAGAATAGGTTCTTTATGGATTCCAGACTGATCTCTCCTCCACCCCTGGCCTGGACTCGTAGGATGTGGTGAGCGCCGGGCGCGGGAGCGACCGGCGCGAACCGCATCTTTGGCTTCCGGCTCTTTGATGCGGTTCGCACCTCCTCGTGATGCCATCCTGAATGATCTGCCACGCTCACCGCATCCTACACTCCCGGCAAGACCGCGGTGTAACGAGGGGGGGTGAAGGCAGCGAACGGTTCGACAGCGAGAAACACGATGACTCCGCGGCCAAGGCAAAGCAGTCTGGAATCCATAAAGAGCCTTAGAACCTGTTTACGATCTTTGTATCAAAGTGATTTTGACACAAAGGAAGAGCGATGAGACATTCCTACCCAAGTGATATAAGCCGAGAGCAGTTTGAGTCC
>Ga0049107_10000211_pt1 | contig 15760 bp, 6 predicted proteins | sample WorMetilPIANOSA1_FD_61187 | JGI IMG/M metagenome (GOLD analysis project Ga0049107, IMG submission 61187) | Marine gutless worms symbiont microbial communities from Max Planck institute for Marine Microbiology, Germany - Olavius ilvae PIANOSA.1 | ecosystem: Host-associated > Annelida > Digestive...
GAGGAGCACTTGCACTATATGCTGTGCCCCATGGTTAACTGGTGCTGGGAAAAGTATTATCAGTCAATGCATTTTGAGTGTCCAGTAATTGAAAGAAGCTCCCCTTCTAATAAAAGTTGCCCCCCTCCGCGTAAGAATTTTTGTTTCTGTCCACTGTTAGTGTAGTCCAGCATGGACCAGAACCCGCTGCCTGCAAGCAGTCTGTAGTGGTAAGGACTTTTGCCATCCACAGCAGCGTCGTCTGTTTGTTGGACAGAAAGTGTAGTTGTCGCCGGCAGCTGGTTTAGTGTTTGTTTTCTAATACGTTTTCGGAGTTCGTGCACATCCTGGAAAATCCTAGAGCTTAAAACTTAAAATTTCCAGGCCTGGAAAGTCCTGCTGGAAAAGTATTTTTCGCGAGTCTGATTTGTAGTCAATGTGTAATCAATTTTACCGCATTTACTGGTGCTGTCAACATTTTGTTTTATTTGCTGTTGCTAACAGTCTTGCAAAACTGTTGCTCCTGCAATTACTACACGTGAAAAGACCTTGACAGTGCATTATTTCAGTTCTATAGAACGCTGGAATTGATATTTTTCGGCCTTTGAAAGGCTTGGAAAGCACTATGTCCAAACCCTATATATTACTGCATGTGTTGTCGTATGGAAGACGTAGCTGTTGTGATCAGCTGGTTTCTTGTCTGTAGTCTGCTAGTTGTTTTTCTTTGTGGCCTGAACTGTGAATGTCTGTGGCGTGATGTCATGGTCCAGTCGTCCCATGTGGGAGGTCGCGGGTTCGACTCCCAGCTGTCTCACCTTCACATAATGACTATAGACAAGTTGTCCACACGCCTCGTGCGGGCTCCGGGGTTGTAAGAATAGACCCGCTCCATTTCCTGGCCGGATGTCATACAAGGTGACTAAACCAGGTCTAGGTTGTGTTTTATATCTTAGCATGCTTTAATTGTATCGTTGCTTATTAGGGCCCCTTTTTATGTATTGTTAATATTCGTTGGTATGTGTTCTGTCTTTTGGTTGTTCTAGTTAAGTTGTCATTAATTGCCAAGTGATTGGCTAGAAAGACCCCTTTGAGGAAGCCTAACCATTGCGAGGGGATCATCTCCATAGAGCCCAGGCCGAAGAGAGCTTATGATTTTGTTGGTTTATTGTATTCTTTTGTTGTTTTACTGCATGATATTTATGTTCTCCCCGGCCCTATGTGATATATTTCCTACTTCTATGGCATGATATAGCCTATTTGTGCTGAAAGTGCCGTAAAACACTAACTAACTAACCAAGTTGTTACACACTTGTGACTGACACCAATATTATGGTGCAGGCCAAAGGGCGGTGATGCTCATTGGATGTATTCATTCCCCTTTGAGGAAGCCTGACCAGTGTACCAGTACAAGTGATTAACTGGAATGACTCGTCTCCGAAATGACCTGTAATGTGTTGATTGGGACGTTAAACCCTACTCACTCACTCACTCGTTGGATGTAACAGGAGGCCTGGTAGCCTACCATCGGTTTCATGGCTTCAGTCACCTGCGGGCTGACTGCCTGGGTCTGGGATCAGCTCTGGATCCCTATGCCCAGCAGCACTTTTACCCTTTTTACGGCTGTTTTCTACCTTGAAACTAGAGATCAGCTTGGTCTCCAACGCTCGGCCTCGTACCCAGTATTGGATTATTTTACTTCTGCAGCGTGAATATTGCGTATTTATTGTGACTGTCATATTTGAACAGAATTTGTATATGGTATTAACGCTGGTTTCGAGATGAGATCTTGACATTGCGCACAATCTCGATGTTCAGTAACGCTTGTCGTTATTTATTGTCAGAATTGGACTGTAGCTTGTTTGTAGGTCACTGTTTTTAACTGCACGTTCAGTATATAATTTGCTGTTCGTATAATAACTGCCAGATGGCACAGTGCTGATTTTAGAGCTGGTAGGCCTAATATTTACCTGTGAATGTTACCAAATGTTTAGACAACATTTTTGTGTCTTTACTGTTTGTTCTGTCTTTTCTTTTTACGACTGCACTGCAGTGGCCAGCTTCGTGACTCCATGTTAGGGCCAGCTTAGCGTGCACATGTCCATTGTACTGGTTTCAGGAGCTCCGCTGCCTGTAACATCTCAATAAACTAGAATGGCACTCAATAGAGCGCATACCTCCGCCATGGCCCAACAGTCTTCTTTACTTTAGTCTTCCCGTATCCGAAATAATTTTGGCCGTGTAACCATAATCCTGCAAAAATGTTACAATGACACGGGTAATCGGGTATGACTTGTCCTCCATCTAACCATAACCTGCCCCGTGCAGATTTATGGGTTGTAAGAATAGACCCGCTCTGTTTCCTGGCCGGATGTCGTAAAAAGCGACTAAACCAGGCTCTGTCTGTTCTGTCGCTTAGCCTAGGTTTCTTATGATTATGTGTTGTGCTGTTAACTAGGCACTATTTTTAGGTTGTGTTATTTTTTTATGTTATTTGTGTGTTCTGTCGCTTGGTTGTTCTTGTTAGGTTGTCAGTACCAGTGCAAGTGATTGACTGGAGAGTCTCGTCTCCGAAATGACCTATGATGTGTTGATGGGGACGTTAAACCCTACTCACTCACTCACTAATCATAACCCAATCTGTACCATAACCCTGACATACTAACGTGATCCGGATCACTACCAAGATATAACCGTTTCTTTCGTGGCCCATGTACCGCCTTTCTGTTGAAGTTTACGAAAATCTGTTGAGTAGTTTTTGCATAATCTTGCGAACTAACAGACAAAGAATTAAGTGACAATGAAAACATAACCTTCATAGCCGAGATAATTATTGGACTTGTTGCGGACTGACAACGGTACTCTGCAAAGGTCCGCCATTCGGGTCTGCGAGGTTGAGAAGCCACGACAGTCCGTCAGTGTCACAGGGCGGTGACGCCCACGACAACGTCCATTTATGTGTCTTATTCAAACCCGTTGTTGTCATATAAAAGGGAATATAAATTGGACAGACGCTTGGGACCAGCGTAATGTGAGAAGCCCCACCCCGCGGTATATTCAGGACCGGATTAACCACTAGGTTGACGAGGTTGCAGCCTAGGGCCCCCGATTTTTAGGGACCCATTCAGCTGGACCTACGCACGTTTAATGCGGTCGTGAAAGCCTATTTTCTTTACATTTTTGCTGACATATGCACTGATCTAAAAGAGAGTCCTGACACAAGACTGCAGTCGATTCAACTAAACATGGCTACCCGAAATTTTGCAGTGTTATACTGAGACAGTGTTTGACATTGACAAGAAGGTTAGCTACCGCAAACAGATCGCGCGTCAGCATTCGTGATCGATCGTGTAAAAATTTTCCTCTCATCTAGTTTGATTACCATGCAGAATTTGCTTGTTGTTTCGCATAGTCTGTGCACGCATGTAGGTGGTCCAAAACAATTCGGCGGACACTGTTCGCACGCCAGCAGTTCTTACTGGCAAACTGGAGTCTGTTCGTCTGAGCTATAGGTTCCGTGTTTCCTGATGGTTTCTGTGGGCTTTTGTTCCCAGTACCAATGCATTTAACTGTTTGCAAAGACTGATCTCTAAAATGGCATATTATGTGTCGACGATATTATGACGTCGACTTGTGCTTGTGTAGTGTTATAATAGCAAACAAGCTGTGCGGGAGGCCGCCACAATATGCCCCGCCCCCTGTAAGTTGACCTTTGACCTTGAAAGTGGTGTCCGAGTCACGTGTGACGTGGCCTACCTCTGTGCCAATTTTAGTCTTCCTAGGCCTCTCTGTTCTCGACTCAGGCCCGATGTACTGTACGCGACAGACGTCAGACGCGCATTATTGCTTAATTCCACTACCCTAGGGGACATAATGATTGGCTCAGTGTGCAAAAACATAAGACAGTCACTGGTATATGCGTTCAATATGCCAATATGCCCCGTGTATATCAATTTAAACAACATGAAATACTACATCAAAGCACTGCAATCAGCACAACTAAGCGGAAGCACACTAATATGAAGTGCACGGTTGTCCATTACGTTATTGCAATAAAACGAAAATGAATCGAATCTGCAATGTAATTTTGCGGCGAGTGGCGGACATAACGGTTCGGTACCTCAAGGTGATTATTTCATAAACGAGACAGAATTATGAAATATTACATTTAGTAAAATTGATGATGCAAATATTTCCACGATTATTTAGGCCTGGTCTGGGAGAAAAATTTCCTCGATTTGTCTACTGTCACTTTCACAGACAATTACCTAAGATTATGGTTATGACAACGTTTTAGAAAGCATAGAATACTACTAAATTTGCCAAAAATGAGTAGGGGCACCGATAGCAGCAGTATAGTTCCAACCCTTGCATAAAAGATCTGGGGGTTCAGCCTTGAAATACTTTTTATTAGCGCAAAATTCAGTGGCTTAATCTCTGAGTTTTACTTTTGGGAAACAGCATGGTTCCGTACATTTATCACAGAAATAGCAGAGGATCTCACCAGTACAGCCATTGATCCCACATACTGTTTTCTGCAAAATATGAAACTGCAATTGGGACACATTGTAGAGGAGTCTATCAACGACTCCGTTTCAGTCGATCTAGGTATCGACCACTGGTGCCATTGGGAACAACGATTTGTCGGTAGCCGTACAGAGATGGGTACTCTCGAAAACCATGTTAGGGTTACGGAAAAGGTTAGGGTTTGCCAGAAGCGGTGGCCTGAGGGCGCTGGTGGCCAGGGGGCGACACCTAGGCCCGACTACAAATACGCCGAGTGTCATAGAAAGTACGTTAAGTATCACTGAACCTTGTTTAGCAAAGCGAGTACTACACTGTAACAGCGCAAGAAATAACGACAATATAGATTACATTATAATATACCTGCACGCGACATCAATGTTCGACTCTCATTAACAGGGCTGCATTTGTTAGAGTTAGGGATCGAACCCCCTCCTGCACGAAGGCATCCAAAAATGGCCTGCATGGAGGCGAATTTTAATGTTCTGCCAACCGTGACCTACACAAATCTGTCCCCCACATTGAAATTTCACAAATACAACGCTCGTTTCGGATTTGCAAAGATTCTTCAGTCGAACTTACATGTACGAACTTATTAGTAATTACGAAAAACTAACGAAAATCAACTTAAACGATATTCCTAGGAAATTCTGGGGAATTCCTTCGACTTATGAAAATTTTAAAAATTCTTACGATGAACTTACGTCATACTTAAGAATCTTTGTCAATTCAGCCCTTGCACATTATTAAACTGTAGCAGATCAAGTTACGCCCATCCAAAAATTTCATCAAAGTTCGTCCACAACTTTTTGAATTACGTTGCTGACAGACAAACGCTCGAAGGAAAATGTCTTAGAAAACGCTCGCCCCTTTATTGTTGAAAACCGCTTGGCGCTGCCTCCTACTTAACCACAAAAGTTAATGAAATCTCTTTAGCACTCTTCGAACCAGTAATCCGATGAACCTGTCTTAGTTAATAATTCCTGCAAATACCGGGAAATCTGAACGATTGTCTCAGGCAGTACAATCCCCCTAATTTAGAGTGAATTTACAGAACATCCGGATTAAGGATAACCTCCTTATAATTTTGAATGATGAGAGAACTTATGCAAAGTTTGGGACCTCTGAAAATTCAAAGTCTGAAAAGTAGATCGAAGGCATTGTGGCATTTCTGTTGCAGACCGGACGCAGACGTTGTTGCATACACAGTTGCTAAACGCTACACATTAGTAAATGTTCTAGTTCAACTGCGGCGGCAAGCACTACGCTGATGAGCGACGCTAAGCGGATTGATGACATTTTCTGCTACGAGTTCTTTCACTCTACAACGCACACAGTCATAATAATCAGCGGTGTGGCCAGGATGGATTCAGCCCCTCCCTCCAGAAATAACTTTTTTCAAAACGGTTTGAATTAACAGCAAGTCTGATAGATTTTACAGGCGCCCCAGACTCTGTAGCTGGTGGTAACTGATGAAGGTATAGAATTATTATTGACGTTTTTTTTTCTGTCAGTGTTTTTCGCAGACAGTTTAATGTTTTGTAAAGCATTATTAGTCTGACGAACAACATTTCAGAGTCGAGGGGCACGTGTCCCAGAGTCACACAGCCGGCGAGGTCACTGACTGCAATAATATGAATGTTGCAGTAAAAACTGAAAGAACACTCGGAGAGGGGGAGGGGGGACAACGGGTGAGCGATTTCGCCACTTGCACTATTTCACTGTTAGCAAGCTGCATCAGGTCAGAATCAATTTCATTTTATAACCGACAGTCATATTACAGCACATTCTGAATTATTCATGACGGTATGTTTCACATTTTATAAACTACACTATATGGTCCAGTAGTTTTTACCTCCGCCAAGGAGGTTGTGTTTTCATCGGCGTTTGTTTATTTGTTTGCAGAATTAGGCAAAAACTACTCGAGCGATTTTCACAAAATTCGGTGGAACGATGGCACATGGGCCGCAGAAGAAACCCTCAGACTTTGGTGGTAATCCTGATCACGTTACGTTCGGGTCAGCGTTCGTGTAGCGTTATGTTTACAGTTAATTGGAGGCCGCGCGACGCACGACACTCTGCGACACTGGGTTTGTAGGTGAGAGCCGAGTCATACCCCGCGACAGTGGCTATGTTACCCGGCGTTTGTAACAGTAACAATTTTGCGGGATCAGCGGCCTTGGCGGAGGTATGCGCTCTACTGAGTGTCGTTCTAGTTTGACAATGAAAAGGCGCTCGGAGGAGACGCAAACACTGAGCTGGCTGTAGTAAGGCAGAGCCAAACAATTTGCCCCGCCGCAGACCCCCTTCCCGGGGGCGAGGGACGGCCTAAATTTAATCAGCTGGAGATGGTCACTACCTTTACCTACAAACTGAGTTTGGTGAGCATCGATGCACGCAATTTCGAGTTATCGTGGTAACAGACCCACAAACACACACACCCACCCACACACAAACAGACAGGACCGATTACAATACACTGCGTCGCAGCTAGCGCGCAGTGTAATAAAATTCAAACTATTCTTAATAATGCAGATGAACCACAGGAACTGAAAAATGTTTATTTCAGAGTTTGTTAAAAGTTTCTCCTAGACCCACCATGTAGCTGAAGACGATCGCTAGTCGTTTGGAAACTTGCGACGCAGTTGTGTAAGCAACTCTTTCTCCGTGTCATACAGCTCGCTTGATGACCTACGCATGTAATACTCAAATATTAATACAAATTCTTACTACGTATGCTGTTCATGAAACGTTGACGCCATATCAGTGATGGCTCCAAAATTGTAAGAGTGGCAATAATGAAGTGGTTATTTATGGCAGATTAGTGAAAAAATCACTGTAACGGCGATAATCATAGCTCTAAAACGACAAGTAAGCCTATCACTTTGCAACGGTCTCGTGATAAAACGTAGGGCGATCACCAACGTTTTAAATTTGAGATATCGCAAAAAGAAAACGAAGCGAATAATTTCACTGCATTAGCATGGTTGCTAAGCAACAGATATATCTATACCGGTGGACATGATGTCCCATGGTAAGCAGAGGCCTACAACGCGCGATTCGGTTTTCACCAATCACGAACTTCACGAAGCACGAAGCACGATTCTTGTTGATCGTTATGACTGCATTTTTGGATGCCGATGCTGCGTGTTACCTTGGTATTTCTTCATCGTCCTCTGCTGCAAAATCATTCAATATTTCCCCATCGTCCTCGTCCTCTTCTGCAATTTCTCTTGACACTTCGTCATCCTCCTCAGCTGTTTCTTCGTCACTTTCTGCGTCACCCTTGATGTTATGCAAATTAATAAATAACTGTACAAATTCGTAAATATACAGAATAACACTGAACTAAATTATAATGCATAAAATTTCACAGGAGTTCACTTAGAAATGATAAGACTATGGACGTTGTATTTCGATACGTCATTTAAGACACGAGGCGATATTGTTTAAGTGAATCCGAAAACGTTGCTAGAATGGTTGTTAGTGCATCCAAAGACCAAACCCGACCGAGCGACCAACCAATGGGTCGGACATACACTGCAACGCGCCATCGCTGATTTCTCCAGACAGACTACTACACATATTATCGAGACGAAGTTTCCGCAGTGTCATAAATAACATCCAATATCATTCATGCTCCAGCACTGGACCTACATCTTACGTAGTCAATACAGGTCCACCACCGCCATCGCCGAATAACGCAGGTGTTTCTACCACGAAGATACTCAGAGTGTCCTTCACTAATGGTTTATCTGAGGCAGAGTATGTACATGCTGTAAGACGTGCATGTACGCAAACTCTGTATGCGTTGAGAACTCTGCGTGCCCATGGCATGGACGAGGAGGTATATTATTCCAGGCCATTAAACTGTAACTACTACTACTACCACCACCACCACCACCAGTGCCAATTTGACAAATGCCTCCAGTGCGTGGTGGGGCTTCACCAGCGCCGCAGATCGACGAAGACTCGACATATTTATCCGACGACGTCAGCGAAGTTGCTTGGGGACATCGTCGGCCACAGCTTGCTGATATGTGTCGTGCATCAGACAAAAACTGTTTAATAGTATCACTAATAAGCTGTGCTGGAGGCCGCCACAATATGCCCCAGCCCTCTGCAAGTTGACCTTTGACCTTTTGACCTTGAAAGTGGTGTCCGAGTCACGTGTGACGTGGGCTACCTCTGTGGCAATTTTTGTCGTCCTAAGCCTCTCTGTTCTCGTCTTAGGCCCGATGTACGCGACAGACAGACGTCAGACAGACAGAAGTCAGACGCGCATCATCGCTTAATGCCCCTACCTTAGGGGCGGGGTCATAATAACCATAAACATGTACTGCACAAGTTTCTGCCTCCGCTATCAGTTGTTATAATTTACGGCGGCGCAGTCGTAACTTCGAACTTCCTAATAAAACTTGTCGTTTGACAGACTGTAATTTTATTCAACGCATGTTATTTCTAGATGCGTAATGTATACTGACGTTTACTTACTGCATATATATTAGCGTATATCATCACTATTCATGACATGTTCGTAACTACTTTTTATCTGTGTACTCGCTCTTATGTCTTTGCTGTGTTTTGACAGCATTTTGATAAAATAGTTTAAATAAATAAATTTTTATGATGATGATGATGGTGGTGATGATGATGATGATGGTGGTGGTGGTGGTAGTAGTAGTAGTAGTAGTAGTAGTAGTAGTAGTAGTAGTAGTAGTAGTAGTAGTAGTAGTAGTAGTAGTTACAGTTAGGTGGAGGCCGCACGATAATCTGCGACACTGGGTTCGTTGGTGGGGACCGAGTCATACTCCGCGACAGTGGGTGTGTAGGTGAGGAACGAGTTATACCCCGCGACACTGGGTTTGTAGGTGGGGACAGAGTCATTACCCACGACACTGGGTTTGCAGGTGGGGACCGAGTCATACCCCGCGACACAGTCCACACTAGGTTTGTTTTCCTCGGCGTTTAACAGTAACAAAATTTGCGGGATCAGCGACTTTGGCGGAGATGCGAGCTCTACTGAGTGCCGTTCTAGTTTCGTACTGCGGTACACAGTAACACAGTGATGTAGTCCTGGAAAAGAAATGGGGAACACCACGATCACGAGGGCCAAATCGAGAAAAAAGCAGGGAGCCACGCCCCTGCCTGTATTTTTATCTATACTTTCACCGAATTTCCATTCACATTGAATAATGTGATTGTGTGAATTACATTTGAGAAAAATATACTGGAGGAACGCGTCCCGCGCAAAAAAAAGTGGGAACGCCGTACCCCTCCATTACACCCGTGGCGATGGATTTTTCTGTAAAATATACGTAAAACGTATATTACGTACATTGGCCGTCAGCCGCGCACTTGGTTTAACTGCAACACAAACACACAATGCAGTCGCGACAGTTAAGTGATGACGACGCGTTGAGATTTCTTTCATGTCGTTCACTGTTGCTTTAGTTTGTGATCATTTTGTTCCGTCAATAGTATCATGACCTGCTGAACTTCTGTTCGTTGAGGTATGCCTGAAATCCGCACCGTAAGACGTCAGCAATTGGTATGCGGGTTTAAAACGGACGCATACCACGTCAAATGTGGTTTATGCCCAGGGTGGGCGGTAAACACATAGTGCCGGAGCATATGAATCGACTACTGTCTGCATCTTACATTATACCCATTCGTTCATCCATTCGTTCATTACAGGGACATGGTATCAGAAAAAAGGTATACGTAGCCTACACTGATACTCGCATATTCAATGTGTTACGGTATTTGTTTACGAGACAGCAGATGGAACCGCCCTGGTTCACAGCGTACGAACCGAGATCGGAGATGGACCGTTTCTGTCGCCGTCCGGAAAATGAATAATTTTCAGCCGCAACGTTGATCCTTGTCAGATTGACCTCTTGCGCTGCTTTTAGGCGTAAACTGAAAACTCACCCGTTTTTTTTCAATCTGTTGACAATTTTAGTCAGTCAAGATGCTTTAGTTGTACACGCAAATGTAATGTATACGGTCGTCATTTAGTTGTCGCATTCTAGACCAGTAGAAGTAGAACTGGAAAGCCGACATATTTCGCTCCGCCACCTGTGACTTCCTACTAACGTTATGAGCCCATGGTTGCTACGGAACGTTAATAGGAAGTCACAGGTGGCGGATCGAAACGTATCAGTTCCTATGACCTTGATTAACCTTGAAAGGCAAGACAAGAGGTTCAAATTTGGTAGTTCTGCGTCAAAGGCTGTATGCATATATAGACGGAAACCCCCAAAATTGGAGAGCGCTGGGACACCGCCCTTTGCGGTATGGGCATCGGTGACCCCTAGAAACACACCCTCCCAACGTGTTATCTTGCCGAATTTGGTCGTTCTAGGTCAAACGGTGTGAGGGTTATTAAGGAGATCCACCTGGAAAATGCATATGGGGAGGGGGCTTGTTTTTAAATGGTCATCCACGCCCCACCTCAAGGGGCGGTGTCCCAACGTTCCCCAATTTTGGGGTTTCTTTCTATTTATGCGTACATCCTTTGTCGCAGAACTACCACATTTGACGTGGTAACAGATGTTGGGGAAGTGCGTGTATCTTGGAGTCAGCCACGTCTCCCATCCCAAGAGGGCGGAGTTCCAGCGTTCCCCAATTTTGATGTTCCTTTCTATTTATGGGTACATGCACCCTTTGTCGCAGAACTACCAAATTTTACATGGTAACACATGTCGGGAGGTGTATGTATCTTTGGGTCAGCTAGGTCTCCTAACCCAAGAGAGTGGCGTTCCAGCGTTCCCCATTTTCGGGGTTTTCTCGTATTTATGCCTCCATCCTTTAACGCAGAACGACCAAATTCGGCATGTTAACACATATGGGGAGGGTGTGTTTTAGGAGGTCAGCCAGCTTACACAAATGCGTCGCGCGATATGTCAGCGATAGCTGAGTTTCTTGCTACACTTTGCAAGATAATGTGGTAACAATAATTTATAGGTAAGATGGGCAAGTTTATAATTTTCCGATGTCAAGTTTCTTTAGGATGTCGTATACCAAAAATTATTAAAATCGGTTGATTTTTCATGGAGGTATTCAAAAGATAATAGGGAGGCTAGGGGAGGGGGTTGAGACACTTAGTAAGTAAGTAAGTAGTCGATTTGTAGAGCGTATCGTCATGTGGAACCTCTACTATACGCTAGTTACTTACTGTAATGGGAATTATTTCCGACTGAATTTCAGATTTCTAAGACCTGTTTGGGACTCATGGGCCGAACATGACAGACAGACAGACAGACAGACAGACAGACAGACAGACGGACGGACGGACGGACGGATGAAGGAACAGATCCATTTCGTAATACGGCCTCCGCAAAGCAGGGCCGTATACATGTAGTTATATAAATTTCAAGTACAGCGCACATACAGCAGCGTTACGTGATAATATTATGGCGCTTTCACTGTTCATATTCCACCATGTCACTAGGCCTAATTTGTTCATCGTAGATCATGAGGGTCCTTGGTCCTTACGAAATTGTTTTGGAAGAAAAAACGAATGAAATCACGAAAATTAGCATCGTGGACGAAAAAAAACGAAATTCTGAATTTTGACGAAAATCGAACGAAAATTTGCCAAGTGATCGCCCGAAGATTGCAAATTCGTTGACATTCAGCGTATCAGCGTGACGTTTTCCTAAGTGCTAAATTCGAGACGACATAAATTGTGTTGATTGGTTTGTTAACAGTGCACAGATTATTTATCTGCAAATTTTGTGCCGTACTGACCTCTAAGATTTCGGACGAAATGGATTATAATCACAATGTGGACGAAATTATGGACTAAATTGGTGATTTCTGATTCTGTAGGACAAAAATTGCCATTTTGGACAACACATTTGTCGGGTGTCTGCTGATGATAGTTGACAAATTTCACCGTTAGATGGCTACGCCGACATCTCCTTTTTATCGCTTTTATTGCGCGTCAGCATGCAATTGCATGCACAGCACGATATTGTTACGGTGTACCGGAAGATTCACCGGTCCAGGGATGTACAGGCTTGTGGCTCGTATTGCTCGTTATTCAAGCCGTGATCGGCGGAAGTTTTAACATGAGATGAAGTTAAAACCTACTTCGAAGCACACAAAACCGTCTAATATCTTTCAATATTTTCTGTATTATATTTAAAACATACAATCGATCAATCAGTTAAATAACAATACAACCAATTGGCTGGCTCTGCTACTAAAGATGTCACTAAACTAGGCTTAGCAAGCGCGCGAAAGCAAGTAGTTGAGCGCTCACAACTGTGTAAACTTCAGATCTGTCTTCAGACGACTTCAACCGTCAGCGAGGTGTCGCGATGTCGATCACCGTTACGATATCTACCGTCCAGTCTCCTACGCCGGACGTTACGCAGATGGGATGTCGAACAGTCGCCGTTCACCGTCGTTGAGATGGATCTCTGTGGGCGCCGACCACCCTTGCTGTCGAAAGCCCCACGGATCTCTTTGTAGCTTCTCACTGACTGGAACGATCTTCTTGTCGATTCGCAGTCACTTTGCTCGTATTCAGTCGAGCAGCTCACAGTACTTCACAAGTACTAACCAAGTACTAACCACCTCTCATGTGGTTTTTATTTCAACTTTTACTGAAGGCTTGCTTCAAAAGCCTCCATATATTCATCAGATCTCTTCTGATTCGTCTACGGCCGTGACGTCACACACCGCGGTTAATAGTGATGCACGTAGTATTCAGATCTATTCTCAATAGATTCGAATACGCCACTAAGCAAGCATGCAAACAGCTGCAGTGCAATAAGGCCAAATTATCAGAGCCAGCCTCAATTAATGGGCTTCACATACATAGGAACCTAGGCTAGCCAGCCAAACTAATTATACACATTAGATGAAAATATAGGTGTGCATATCTACACTGTTACATACGGCATTTCTGTCCCTGTGTTTGTCCGGCCGTCCATCTGTCTGTCTATCCAATGGCGTTACTGTGTCTAAACGAATGGACATGTCGTCAATCTATTTTGACAGACTGGTAGGGGCATCACTCCAGTTTTTCTGCCCCCACCATCATTACAAGATCGGTGGGAAAATTTGGAAATATCGCCATTTATCTCGGAAACGGTACGAGATAGGGCTACAGTTACTATGGAACACTAATAGAAAGTCATTGTTAGCCAATCGATACGTGTCGGTTTCAATGACCTTGAGTGACCTCAAAGGCGGGTCGCGAGAGTCAATTTTTTTGGCAAATCTACATAATTAAGCGCGTATGGTTTGACCTAGAATGACCGAAATTGGCGTGGTAAGACAGGTGGGGAGAAGCGTGTTTTCACTGGCGTCACCACGCCCCCATCCAAAGGGAACGGAACCCCAGCGTCCCCATAATTTCTGGGACCTCGTACATGTGCGCATACAGTATGAGAAACGACAAACAATTTTTACACGTTGATCAAACAAGATACGTAGAAATTTTTTTACAGGGTTGACCACGAATGCTGACGCGCGATCTGTTTGCGGCAGCTAACCTTCTTGTATTTTTACCGGACTCCCGTCTCCCTTTACTGAGCATATCTATGAGCAGTTAGAAGTCTAACACAAAAGCAACCGACCAAGCCGTTAGAAGCATATACGGAGTCACGGACCTGTGGTATGTTTCTCGATCCACGGCAAAAACTTGACAACTTTCGTGTAGACGCCCGGTACGTTCTTTCCGGCGCACTTGTACCCGTAGCTTACGATGCCGTGCAAATACCAGCGGCCGCGTTTCCTACAGCACATTGATATCATTAATTACCTCCACCAACGCGCTTATGTTTTCACCCGTATCTGTCTGTTTGTCTGTAAACAGGATACTTAACAAGAAGCTCAGCTGATGCTGACAAAGCCGGCGCGACGCGCTTACAGGTCAGTCAAGGTCACCAAACATAGTACCATTCCATATGTTAGGTATAGTTTCCTCTTGTACAGTAGTAACTTTGTCTTTAAGACTCGCCGTTTTTCCGATATTCGACTTCAAAAATGCCGTGACTTTGAAATCCGGGTCAAAGGTCACTCAAGGTCATTAAAAGTGGTACCATTCGATAAATTGCGTACGATTTCCTATTAGTGTTCTATAGAAACTTTGTCCCTAAGACTTTTGAGATATTTGACTTCAAAAATGCCGTGACCTTAAAAACTGGGTTAGGGGTCCGTCAAAGTCATTGGAAATATAACCATTCGATAGAGCGCATACGATTTCCTATTGACGTTCTACAGTAACTATGGCTCTATCTCGTGTCGTTTCTAAGATTATTCAGTGTCGAAAAATGTCTTGACCTTGAAATCGGGGTCAAAGGTCACTCAAGATCATTGAAAGTGGTGTATGGTTTCCTATTAGTGTTCTTTAGTAACTTTGTACCTAAAACGCACCGTTTTTGAGTTATTCGACTTGTAAGTATATCATAATTTTGAAAGCCGGGTTAGGGGTCACTCAAGGTCATCAAAAATTATACTATTCGATCCGGCACCCATAACTTCCTATTAACGTTCCATAGTATCCATCGGCCTATCTTGCACCATTGACGAGATAAACGGCGATTTCCGTCGAAAATCGCCAATTTTTCCCAACCCCGTGTATTTTGTGCCCCCGCTGAAGGGGTTACCCTTTGAATTGGGTATCGGCGAATCGGTCAGAAAAAAGTAGAATGATGGGGCTACCGGATGGTCAAAAGTTTTATGATAGGTTTAGTCGTTTAAACACAATACCGGCGTATGACAGACAGACGGACGAACAGACATGTTGCCGTAGCTATGCGTCGTGCGGGTAACAAGAAGCTCAGCTGATGATGACAACCGGCGCGATGCGTTTAGCGGTCAGTCGATGTCAACAAACGTTGTTTACAACGCCTTGGCGGGGACGCGTGGAGCCGGTCACATGCTTAGCGAAAAGTCGCAAGGGACCCAAAATGGTACCATGTTTGTTGACATCGACTGACCGCTAAACGCATCGCGCCGGTTGTCAGCATCAGCTGAGCTGGACACGCCAAACACAGCGCCGTCAGCCTAAATAAGCTCCGTCCGTCCGTCCATCTGCTAAGCGTCGCAGCAAAATTGCGACCGCATTATTGAATTTTTCCACATCTTAGCAAGGTATTTTCACGAGACACGTCGTGGTTCGCTTAACTTTTTAACCGTCCATAGTTGTAGCCAAAACCTTCCTCTGATAAGCTGTATGTATGCGTAGAAGTTTCAACGAAGACTGACGCTGTTATGCTTAATTTCTATCAGTGGTGTA
>Ga0049107_10000213_pt1 | contig 15713 bp, 11 predicted proteins | sample WorMetilPIANOSA1_FD_61187 | JGI IMG/M metagenome (GOLD analysis project Ga0049107, IMG submission 61187) | Marine gutless worms symbiont microbial communities from Max Planck institute for Marine Microbiology, Germany - Olavius ilvae PIANOSA.1 | ecosystem: Host-associated > Annelida > Digestive...
AACCAGCGGGTTACAACACGAAATAGTTAAGTATTCACATAATAATAACGAAATTAAATACGACAGAAACAGCAGGTTACAAGTGTGCCACATAATTTCAACTCAAAAGATGACAGCCTAAAGTGGAGTTCAGAAAAATAATGGAGAATCACCCACCTTTGGTTTATGTTTATAAGCTTCAGAACCACGACACACAGGTGGTGCAATCATCACATTCACTTTACGATCCACATAAATAAAATGCAACATGCTTGGAAATTTCTGCAGGAATGTTAAATACTTCGTCAAGGATCTAAAACTTAATACATAAACATATTTGCAACAAGTCTAAGAGAAATATAAATGGATAACTCAAAGAACTGCAAAATGCATTTTTAAACAATTATAAGACAGTTCCACTGTAAAATGAAAAAAACATTAAACACTGCAATAACATTATACAAATATGGACTGCTGTAGAGTGCAATGATGCGATTTATTGCACTGTGGTAACGTCATATTGCCCAAGGCCAAATATACTCCTGAAACCCTCATATGAGGGTTGAAGTTGTAATTTTGACGTTACCATAGTGCAATAAATAGCACCAGTGCACGAAATAAGCAGTCCATATTCGTTTTGTTATCTCATCATCAGAAATGTACACTGATTGGTGAAATTACTGGTTTGTATTTTTCATGAATCGTTCATATGAACAGCAAAAATACCTCACAATTTCAGCTTGAGGCAGGTTCTCCAATTCATTTATTGGCTTACTTTTCACTCTGGCGTATTCATTGAGTACAATGAATGACATTTCTATTACATTTTTGGTATTACTTGACAGTAGTAGTAGTTTCTACTGGTTCAAAATATTCTCTACATTGTCATCCGTTAGTGTTATGAAAACCCTCGTCGTCTACCATCTGGTAAACACATGAATATACTTTTCATTATAGGTGGTGCTAATACAGCGTGTTGATTGTGGCCAATGCAAGTAATGTAAGTCTGAAATTTAATTAAAACACAATTTTGTCACTGAAAACACTTACCCGCAGCATTATGAGGCTTTTAGTCTTTCACTAAGTCACACATCTTTCACTACACACACGTAAACTTTGACGTAAGTGAACTACTTCTGGAGCACAGTGGGCACATTCAGAATGCAGTTCTGATCAGTGCAGTTCTTAATGCAATAAAGTAGTTCAGCGTCAGATAGGCCATACTCTCTCCATTTTAACAGCCATTTTCCAGGTGAACCTGGGTTAGCCGGTGTTTACTGAAGCAAAAGATGATGAAAGTGGTGGTGACAACTGGACTACTGGAGCTATAAGTCGTGCAAAGCTCCAGTCAAATCATCACCACCGACAAACCAACACCTAGTCAGATAGGGCGTACGCTTAAATTATTAATTTTTAAACATTGAAACGAGTTTTCTTATTTTTAAAACATTTCAGCATTTTCAAAGATATAACTAATAGCACAGTGTTTTTTATTTTATTTCACTTTTCATGCGTAAGAATCTGCGGTTCAATATGACGTGAAAAAAATGCACGGTTTACATTCATATTGCACCCGTGGGGGAAGGAATATGCATTTATAGTGCCGGTCACGTGACTCGATTTCAACCAATGAGGCTTCAGCATTTCTGATGATGAGATAAAAATACAACATACTACGAGATTCCAGGTTATATATCTATTTATGGAAGTAATATCTATACAGAAAGTAACCAGAATATTTCACTCAACTGTTCTGCATTTTACAGAGAATAACGATGATCACACGTCAGTGGCTTCTGAATGTCACTACTTGCAATCTGATTGCAGTCTGCTGCAATGGTCTGTGACCGTCTGTGGCCCCGCCCCCTTGGTTTGGGTTGTGGTGGTTAAGACTGTAAGATATTCCCACTCGTGGTTGACTGTCATACCAAATTTGGTAGTTCTACATCAAAATTGTGCAAGAGTACATACAATACAGACTATACACCTGTCCTCCATCGCACCCCAGTGGTGGCCTATGGATGAAATAGCCCACCCAAATTTGGCCCCTGTCGCTATTCGCTACGGCTTTGCCCCAAAATGATGGTTACTCCTCCACGGAGTTTTCCTGCCCACAGATGCCAAATTTGGTAGCTCTATATTAAAACGATTTGGATGGGCATAGTGGACAAACTCAGATAGACAGATTTTTTTGCTACATACAGTAGATTTGCTTCAGATGATGAATATTCAACGAGACAACATTCAATAAGAACTACGGACTACAGAGCATTGGCTACTGCAGTACAGTGAAAATCAGTAATGCACAAAAAAGATATGATGCACTGCACACGGCGCTGTCTGCAGCAAGCACACTGATGTAGCCGGCAGATCTGCAGAATTCACCATGGACATAGCGATGAGCATCGGCCATCGCCGACATCCACAAGTTCTCCACCTCGGCCGACACAAACCGCGGCTGATGGAAGAGAACGCGGAACAGTTCGACCGCATGGTTGTGCATATCACGCAACAGCCGAAGCACCCTGTAAGTAAGTAAGAACATTTACAGGGCACGCTAAAAGCTAAAGTCACTAGGCGCCTGCTGGCCGGGCCTGAATTTTTCTCGTATCCACTGCCATTATTCCATGAATAAGGAAGCAGACGGCGTTTATAACAACAGTCAACATACCACGACAAGCAGTGGCCTCACCACTGCGTGGCCTGAAAGACCGCTTGCCACGAAGGTAAGGTAATGTGAGGTTAGGCAGTGACAAGCAGAGTTCACCAACTGACACCACAAATGTTAACCAACTTAACCTGCTCAACTTTTGTGGCCTTGTGCAAGGTGTCCATAGACTAGATTGCCTTCACAACCTGTCCCACACTGTGACGGTGTGACATCAGATCATTCATTACTTCTCTCACATCCAAAGTGAGAAGCAGAAAGTCACTGTAACTTCGGTGAATCTATGGATATCAAGGACATGTTTCAAGATCGCATAAACGTCCTCAGCGCCATGTGGCACCTGCGCTCCTCCCCACATGGGCGCTGCATGACGTTGTAAACAACAATAACCATGATGGTGATCACAACAAAACAACAACAACAATTTTTGGCATACAATATCCTTAAAAAATTCGCATTGAAAAATTATAAATTTTCCCACAACACCTATAAACTGTTGTTGTACTGCTTTGGGAAGAGTAAATATGCGATTTTTCAACAAATCTCAACAGCATTTCTGACTAAACAGCTGATTTTCCAAACGCTACCACATCACCTTAAGACGATGAACAACGTCACTGACTGACCAGCCCATATTACAGCGAGTATTCAAAAGCATGTGAACAGAAACATAGAGGTCAGAGGCTGTGTATGCCATGAATCAATCAGCTCATCTGCAATGCACTGCTGGAATTCAGTCTATCTCTGAACCAAGTGCTATTGCAACTCTGAAATAATGAAACATTGTAACGGAGGCTAGTAAGTGCTGTAGTTCACAATCATACAATGATGAATAATAAGAAACGTTTGAAAAATGTGCCGTATATAGCAACCACTTACAGGTGAGGCGTGCAAATTTACAACTGTCCAGTGTCATGTTTCCTCCAGATGCAGTATATCAAAAACTATTAAAATTGGTTTAATTTTTGGAGTTATTCAAAAAATGTAAACAATCTTTTTTGAGACACAGAGTATTTAAAAGTACACAATGATAGTATAAATGAAGAAATCCAAAGTTGTTTTTACATACTGTTCATCAAGATCTTGACCAGTTTCTCGACTAGCATCAAGTTTCTTTGTGAATTCTTGAGACTTTGCTTGCTCCCAAAAGTGACACAGCTCGTTGACAAACTGGCAGATAATGCATTCGTTCTGAAACAGCCAACCATCACATACAAACCACTCATGTTTTACTGATGAGACAGTACACAGGCATTCCATATACTCGTCGAAATAACCCCTTTAGCGTGCAGGTTTGGGAGAAAATAACAACGAAAGGACACTGAGTCCAGTGCATATCTCTACAAAGGGCAAAACAACTGCTGATATCGTTATCTATTAATCTGAATCAATCCACATTTAGGATCCGGACTACAATGCGGATAACTTCCAAATCTTAATCATGTTTTCTTCGTCTTGTATGCCATATCATCCATATCCTAAATTTCATGAAAATCAGTGAAAATCTGAGTTATCCTGCTAACAAGTAAAGAAAACCATGACTGACCTCATAACCTCCTTGGGAGAAATAATAAAATGCACATCAATTCTCAATAAGAACAGCATGGTGACCCACTTCACGATTAGATGGTGGAGATTAGACAGTATTAGGTCAACAAATGGGTCAAATTAAAAAGTAGGTCAAAATCTAGCTCACATTCATTAACCTTGGCATTTCAAAGTGCAAAAATACGTATCATGGTAAACTTTAAATGGTACAGACACTGACAACAAGTAAACATCACATTCCTGTTAACAGCTGAGGAAAAATTGTGTCCCAAAAATCAATAAATTGGCAAAATCAATGACTTATTGACTTTCAGCTAGGTGCTAACGTACATAATAAGATAGACAGAGATATTGTTCCAAATCACTGTAATTTGTAACTTGGGTCTTTCTGGCTCGAAAAATTGAGTAAAGGAAATTCATATTAGTATTTGGCAAGTACATTATATCTCCAACAATGATAAGACAATCCGTATTGCACAGTATTTATCAGTTTACTTATTTACTGTATGCCATGTTCACAATGACAACCAAAGCTGAAAGAAACAGAACTGTACCATCATGCCTAACACCATCCAGTGTCTTCTTTAACACAGTTCAGCCACTTAATGCCTTATTATGCCCCCGCCCCTAGAGTAAGGGGCTTAAGCGATGATGCGCGTCTGACGTCTGTCTGTCTGTCTATCACATACATCGGGCCTAAGTTGAGAACAGTGAGGCCTAGGAAGACTAAAATTAGTACAGAGGTAGCCCACATCACACGTGACTCGAACACCACTTTCAAAGTCAAAAGGTCAAAGGTCAACTTGCAGGGGGCGGGGGCATATTGTGCAAGTCTCCCACACAGCTTGTTGATATCAGTAAGTTGTAACTCTCACAATATATTATGGATCACTTGCAAAGTTAAACAGTTTTTCCATAACGTATAGGTTTTTGAACACAAAATTTTGTCAAAATATGTTCTCAGAAATTTTGAGTGACCCTGCTGACACACATACCGACAAAGAAACTAGAATGCATAACCTCCCACCATGTTGGAGTAAGTAAGTAAAATGTAAATTTGTAGAGCACATCATCGTAACACATCTAACGCGCTGGTTGGAGGTAACATCATAAATAAGTCCATCATCATATATTTATAACTCAGACAGAAAATGACAAGGATTTCGTGTTACCTGCAGTTCCTTGTAGCTGGCTGGCAAGAGCACAATCGACTTCACACACGCATCTATTGCTGCTTCCACGTGAGCGGCTACACTGATGCTCCTCATCCACTTGCCACTGGTCACAGTAAGGATGAGATCCATGAGCCGAGATAACAGCTTTGCATGCGACTTGTATATCAACTACAATGTCAACAACACACAGCTAGACTAGACAGGTACGCTACGAATGAAGCTTTGCATTACAAATCTAATGCTGTACAGTTAACCGGCAAGAATAGCAGCTCTACAGTACACAGTGATGAATTTGTTGTATACATTACAAAGTGCACAATTCCTTCTTGCCGTCAGTTGAACAGCATTCGGCTAGTGAACAAATTGCACTTAAGCAATTGTCAAACGCTTCCATGGACTTGGCGCAGTGTGATGGTACTTGGACTGCTGATACTCAGAGAAATACTTGTGTTCTGAGTACTGGATACAAGACTTGGCACAATTCGCAACAGTAAAAATAATATCTAACTGAAAATTAAATCGACAACTACTCGGACTTTGTTTAACCAGCTAATTTCAGGAGATACTCCAGGTTAGGTCGGATACCCAAAGGTCTCCAAAGGACAGCATCCTGCTTCAGCAGTACCAAAGTTTTTCACAGCAGATGTCCTTCCTGTTGCCGAAACAACAACGTCAAAGTGCTTCTATTTTCAGTATTTACTTTCCTTTTTTCATATTTACTTGCACTGGAAATCCCCAAAGGTTCTTCTTTGGAAGACAGATCCTATGGAGTAATTCTGGAAAAACAGGCTGTTTAAACAAAAACTGAAAGTTGTAGTAATAGCAGTAATGTTTAATATCCCTTGCACACAAGCTGAACGAAGTCACGTAAGACAGTCAATTACAAGTAATCACGACCAGCACGTTACCTCACAAAAGACCACCAGTGAAATACCGCCACCAATCTGAATGCAGTGCAGTGAATGTGGTGAATGGCGCCAAGTTCCTTCCTGCAGGTAGACACAGATCTTTCTGTAGCCGAACCGCGTGCAGACACCGCGAGTCTCTTCATTGGTTCCCGTCAGCTGACACGAGGTATTGGTATTGGTACAGTTATTGCTGCCAGTAGATGTTTCACTGGTTGGAACGTCCGCAAACGTGAAATTCTCTTGTGTTGTGCAGTCACTTAACACCGGCATGACAGTCACCTTAGTACCACATCTTTCTTCCGACGTTGACAACAATACATGGTGATCAGAAGCTGAGTCAATGTCTCCATTCTGAGGTTTGCACTGCACATGGTGTGCAACACAGGTGTGCTCCGGTAAACGTGAGTCCCTTTTCTCAAACGACAGGCTCTTCAGTGTACTGCAGTCATCAGATGTATAGGCAGGATTAACATATGGATTTACACTACACGAGGCTGCTGCTACTCGACGATGATGTGGCAATTTACTGCTAAGCGAAAGTGGATAACCTCTGAAACTGAATGGCTTTGAAACACCACCAACAACCGCTGATGAGTCACCGCGTGTCCCAGCAGCCTGAGAACCATTTGCAAGTGGCCATGGCATGGAAGACTGCATTTGTTCCGAGCTGCTGATCAGAGGATCTGAGAGTCTACGAGATTTACAACTGACCAAGTTGTGTTCGGCTGGCATCTCAGCTGACTTTTGCCTCGGCAGATTTCGTCCTGCTTTGTCAGTAAACAGCTGTTTGGGACTCGTTTCTACAGCATCAGCACTGCAGGAATCTGCAGCGGCAACAGTCTCGATGTTGGAATGTAGAACATTGACCAGCACAGCAAGCAGTAACTTGTCTGATGTAAAAACAGCTGATAAAGCTTCAGCACTGAAATACAGCAACACAGATAAGACCATGACTTGTTTGACAAAAACAGTAACAACAGAGAAATGACTACGTACACTTTTACACACCGAAATCACGGCCAACCAACAAACACAAAACATCATAATTACAATACGAAGAAACAAGTACATACGGCAGGTTTCACTAGTGCATGTACTGTGCAGTGTACAATATTAGTATAGTATGTTTTCACAACTTCTTGCATGCTGTGACATTCACTATTCACTGCAGTCTTAATGGTGGTCGGATATGGTCATTTTCCTCATTACAATAAATAAATAAATAAATGAACAAACAAACAAATTTAACTAAATGCAAATTTCCAGAAGGCCTAGGCAACATTCATGCAGTGAAGGGTAAATAATATTTTATCACGGCAACCAGTACTAGTAGTAATAGTAAAGTGGATGCTACTTGTTCAAAATCAAAACCATATGCATGAACCATTTTAAAATAACTATCAGTCATTTTTTCCATTCAGTGCTATGATATGGTTGGATGACAGGAAGGGCATTCGACTTGCACAAAGCTGAGTGTTGGGTTTGTTGGTGGTGACAATATGACTGGAGCTTTGCATATCTTATAGATCCAGTTGTCACCACCACTTCTATCATCACATGTTGTTGTTGTATCAGAGTCGATTTTGTTTTACTACACGAAATTCATAATAAGAAATTGTTCACTCACATTTTACTGCGTAAACCAATTTATGCTTATATATTATACTATAATAATCTACTGAGAAATACAGACATGACAACAAACCTGGAAAACATGGCGAGTATTTTAGCGTTGACAATAAAAGCTGCATGTTCAACATTAGCACCGGTTAACTTTTTGATCATTGAGATAACAACATCGAGCATTTCAACACATTTAGCACTCAGATTGTCCGCCAAGTTCAGCTGCTCAACTGCCTGAGTTTTGACAAAACCACACAGCAATGCAATGCTCTCAGCTGCATTACTACTGCACAGCTAAATCATAAAACCCATGTCATATCTCACCATTGTATAAATGGCAAAGTTCACCCTACTTCGCTACGGAGCGGAGGTGGGTGCTCATCTCCTTATCCTAGGCCTTGAGTCCAAATGTGGAGAACCATTAATGTATGTGGCACAAGGCCAGTGCAACGCCAGACCTACGGTAACCTTCCCGGCTGCAAGGCATCACCACCCATTGCCTGGTACATCATGGCGGTGGTTGTCTGAGGGGGTTGTTGTCCCATCCTTCTAAACCTTTGGGAAGACAATGCAAACCTCCTCCAGGTCCACCACATGGTTACAGCTAGCATTCCTCTCGAGTGGGGAATAGGTTGGAATCCACCCAAACTACTAGGAGGACATGACAAAACTTTCTGTAAAGCCATAGCAATTGCAGCATGTCAGCTCGTCACGATCGAACACTGCTACACAGACTGACGACAAGACACACACTGTAAATACTGCTGCAGCAGCAGCATGCTGCTAGCTCGAATGCTGGCCTGCTAATAATAGATGCGTCATCTACTAGGGGTGCCTATATGAATTACTGTGTCTGTCCGTCTGTCTGTACATCCGTCTCCACGGATCACCCCATAACATATACTCCATGGTGACAACTTTCCCAAGGTTGCATCCCACAGCACAGCAGCTGGAATTTGAAGCTGCGACATGTTGAATGCAAGTCCAGTACCAAAACCACTCGACCACTGCTGTATAATCATCATAAGTGCAGGAGCATGATTCACGTAAATCAAGTCATGTGACACATAATATAAACAAATACTGTCTATGACACACGACTTAGCCAGTCACCGAGTCCATTATGACCGCTAGCATTGTATTAGGGCCACTGACCTGATTTTGACCAATCAGACTGAATAACTTAAATGTAGTACTTTGTGAGATAGTACTCTGTGCTTCGACAGATAAATGAAGGGCTCTTTGAAAGAACCGAATGTTTCACAACTATGAAACTGAGAAAATCATTCGTAAAGCCAGTGACGCAGCAGAAAACCTGCAATTATAATGCGTTGTTCGGTTCTTCCACCCGAGATCGTCATGTATCATGCATATATCGGCGGATGGACGTTGAACGTCTGCAAATATATGCGTCGTGCATGACGATCTCCGGTGGAACAACCGAACAACATTATAATTGCAGGTTTTCTGCTGCGTCACTGGCTTTACGAGTGATTTTCTTGGGCGGAACAACCGAACAACATATAATTGCAGGTTTTGGAGAGCTGGCTGCAGTCGATTAGAATACGTAGACATTCGCTCAGTATATTAACCGAATAATTAATATTTATTCAATAATATTCTAGAACACTAAAATCTGACACTCCCCTTCCACCAGTAAACAGAACACCAGAAACAGATCACCATTGAGTGATGGGCGGAAAAAAGAAATATATCGAGCTGTTCGGTTCTTTCACGGAGCCCTTCAAATGTCTATTTGTGAAAACCTGCAGCATTTGTTTGTTAGTAATTAAAGTTGCTTTTGATCAAATCTCTCTCTCTCTCTGTTTTAACGGCCACTTTTCCTGGTGAACTTGACTTGCGTTAGCTGGTTTTATTGGTGCCGCCAAGGATGATGGAAGTGGTAGTGACAACTGGAGCTATAAGATGTGCAAAATCCAGTTAACAGCAAAAAATACCCAACTTCTTACAGGCTGGATGCCCTTCATGTCACCCACACTGTTGGTTGGGTGTCAAAGCATGAAGGGAAATGTTCACACACTTGCTCACCCCAAGCTCACCTGGGGTCTTCCAGCTGTGTCTCTGACCATTAAAGGCTCCTGGTTACCATGGAGGAAAGTTGTCATGCCTCTCATCAGCATTCTGATACCAGAACCCCATTGCCTTAGATCAAATAACAAAACAAATATGGACTAACGGCCCTCTGAGAATATTCAGCTTTAGGATTAGATATATTTAGCTTTATAGCAGTCTGTATTTGTACATTACTAAAACGACAACGGACCTTACCTCACAAAGAAAACTCTGCTGACTATTGTACAACTCACACCACATGTTCAACAGCTGACTTACGAATTTCCATCGCTCCAACTTCTCCGACAGCAGCCGTGGCTTCAGTCTGTCATACGTCCAATGTCACGTTTCAACAGATCAATACACACTGCTAACGTTACTTACACTTTGTACATGTACAAAATTTAAACACCTTAATCCATTCAGATGACAGATCTGCCACACCAGCACTGCAGGGGACACTGCTAGGTCACCAAAGAAGACAGTGACCAAAGATCAGCTGGAAAACAGTCCTGGAGTCAGAAATGTGGACAACAGGATTCAAGTACAGCTGCAGGAAAAGAGGAAGCAGCACAAATCAGAATTGGATGGAGACAAGCAGAGCAGACTGTAACTTATGCTCAACCGGAAGCAAAATGGCTTGTCAAGTGGTCAGCTCACCACAAACAATAACAACACTTTCCAGGGCAACCCAAGTAAGCCAGTACCTGAATGACACCATTCCGGATTTTATTGGAGCAAGGATGATGGAGGTGGTGGAGACAACTGGAGCTACAAGATGTGCAAAATCGTCACATAACATAGAAACACCCAACTCTTTACAGGCTGGATGCCCTTCCTGTCGCTCAACCAACAGCGTCAGAGCAGGAAGAATGTATCATGCTCCGTGGACTTGCCTACCGTAAGCTCACCTGGGTGTCTTCCATCACTGTCTTGAGCATTAAAGGCTTCTGGTTACCTTGGAGATGGATAGGGTTACCAAGTGTCTCAGTTCAAAAAAAATTGCCCACAAATATTCCACAACAAGTAAGAGACTTTTAACGGGCCAGATGCCCCTCCTATCACTCAACAAACAGCTTCAATGCACAGGAGAAATCAAGCTGAGAAAAACAGTAAAAAAGTAACAACATTATAAGAACAAAAATTACAAACTCTTTAACTGCAGGACCAAATGTGAATCCTATAATACGATGCAGCACGGCCAACTTTCTTAACATGAACTCTTCTGTCTCCGAGTTATCGCCATTAATTGCCAGAAAGACATGACCAAAGTACTGCAAAATAACAACAGATTTCCTCACAGCTATTAAATGCATTAGACAAGTGCAGAGTCAGTACTTGGGACGCTGCTGGTCGTACTCTACATGGCCGACTTGGAAGAACTAGCGGCTGAATATGGTGTTACGTTACATGCTTATGCAGATGACAATCAACTTCTTATACATTGCAAAGCTGAAAACACACAGACATCGGTCGAGTCTCTGGAAGAGTGTGTCAAGGCAATCAGTGGCTGGATGTTGGCTAACCGATTGAAGATAAACGTTGACAAAACCGAGTTCGTCTGGACTGGCAGTGAAAGGAATCTACAAAGTTTATGTAACTGCGGTAAAACTAACACTGAGGACCGACATCACTGATGATCTGTCACTGGAGAAGCATGTAACCTCTGTAAGCTCAAAGCGTCTTTTAGCTACATCAACTATGACAACTATGTCGATCACTTGATGATGAAACAAGTGTTGCCATCTTAGTCAGAGCTTTCATTACCAGTCGTGTTGACTACTTCAACTGCCTGCTGGCTGGTGTGCCAAAGTCCACAACAGAGAAACTGCAGTGCATAATGAATGCTGTCGCTCGACTCATCACCAAAACATGGAAGTTTAACCGTGGTCTCACACGTACGTGTGGTGCCACTCCTTCACGGATTCGATGTCGGTGATCGGATAAAATTCCGTTTGTGTGTCACTGTCTACAAGTTTGTACACGGAATGGCACCTGGTTCTCAGTCAAGAGCTGTGCCGACAAGTTTCTGCACTTCAAGGACGTCATCTGCGTTCTGCTGGTCACAGCCATCTTGACTTTCCTCGTGTCAGATGTGCCACTTATGGAAAACGGTCATTTGTCTGCACTGGCCCATCTGCTTGGAACTCATTAATAATAATAATAATAATTTAAGATACTTCCCTCAGCCTTTCAGTTTTTTTATCTAAATTTTGCTGATTACTAGTGCATCAAGAGCAATAGAGGTTTCTATACGAAAATGCACCATATAAATTCACATTCACATCATATCAAATCATTTAAATGTACAATACAGTATCTGGTGTTTCTCTCTGGATTTATGCAATTATACTGACCTCAGCAAAAACAAATACAAATCCATTCTGACAGGTTATAGATCTGTAAGCAGTATTTAGTTCTTCGATGAGAAAGTGTTGAGAGTTCAGTAATGGTGCAAGCAACTGCACCATTACATCAATGTCTACTTCACCATCTTGCTCGCCATTTGACACCACCTACATAACAGTAACATTGTAATACAGCTGAATTAAGCATACTTAGATAATAAGTACATAATATGTGTAAACCATAACAAAATAAAATGGCAATCTAACAAGGCATGACAACCATTGACATCATGATCCAGAACAGTCCATACATCACATTATGAGGGGTCAACAGTATTTAGAAACTGTTTAGAAGCATTTAAAGTGTTAAATTTGGCTGCATTTGCTTTCAATATAATCTGTACATTAACAATACGACTACAGAAGAAATATTTTCTTAAATTTATATGGCTGTAATTGGTATGTACATTGTACAATGTGGTTAATGCCGAAATTGTTTTTGTAATATCATTCAGTCAATTTCCATGAAATTTGACATTTGTCATACTTGAGTTTTTTTTCAGTTTTTTTTTTGTGGATTTAGAATAGGCATTTGATGCGGTACCTAGGGAAGTGGCACATGCTATGCTATGTGTAAATTAAGTGCTGATGATGGATGATATCGGCTGTTATGCCTATGTATGTGGATGCAAGAACCATGGTTAAGACAGCCTATGACAACATCGAAGTTTTTCGTGTTGGGGTTGGTATGCATCATGTAGTAGCAGTTCCCAAGGCAAACTAACTCGCATGCATATATGGTTCAGGTCTGAGTCCTTAACTATTTGCAGTTGTCACAGAAGCAATATCTATGGAGTTTTGGGTTGGTTTACCTTGGGAACTGCTACATGCAGATGATTTGGTGGTGACAGCAGTGAGGAAGAAGTTAGAACAACCAAATTCTGCACGGTAAACACATGAATAAGGGCATGTTTCTAAGGGGTCAGTCATACCAGATCCCAAGGGGGCGGGGCCAGTGTCCCCCAAATTTTTGGACCCCTCCTACACCCATATGGTTTGACCTAGAATGACCAAATTCGGCACGGTAGTTAACACATGTGGGATGGGCATGTGTGTACGGGTCATACATGACCCCTATCCCAAGTGGCAGGGTCCCACTGCCCCCTCCCCCAAGTTTTTTGGACCTCCTACATACATCAATGCAGTATGACAAACTTCAAAAAAAAATTTGAATGGTTATCAAATTAGATGGTAGGAAAACCTTAACAGGGTAGAACACCCTTGCCCCGGCCAAAACGTTTCGCTTTCGGTAAGCGCTTAGTCGGTATGCACTTACACTGTAAGCCAGGGTTCCTGCGCCAGAAGTCCTAAAAATTCAAGGCTTTTCAAGGCCTTTTCATTCAATAATTCAAAGCCAATTGAAGGTCTTTCTTCCAGTTGATCATTCTATAGCATACAGCCTACTGATACTCAAGAAAAAATACGCACCGATTTGAACTGCATTAATGCGTGATATTTATTAGTAAAACGGTCTGAGCAGTTCTTCTACCAGCTTTACAGCAACTATGGCAGTTCACACAGTCACCAAGTCTTGTTGAAACTTTCATCATAGACAAATTCCAAACTTTTCAAGGCCTTCTACTCTTTTTCCAAAACAATTCAAGGCCTTTTTCCAGTTTTCTGAAATTCACGGACTTTTCAAGGCTGGCCTTGAATTCAAGGCTGGCGCAGGAACCGTGGTAAGCAGTGTTTCAATGGTACGCGCTAACGAGCAGCGCTGCTGGAAGCTGTAAGCGAAGATTGAAGACGGCGGGAACATTTGGTGCCATTATTTTTTGAATGACAAGTTTGAAAGCACTGTTGTTTTAGACGACAGTAATGTGGAACTGAGAATTAGGGTTAGTGATAGTATGCCTGGTAAGAATTTTCCAGTTTGAAATCCAGTTTTTTTGCATACTGCTGGAGATAACTATCGTCATTTGTGAAGGGTGGTGTATCTAGGGGTTATTAGGGTGACAGTAATGGTCAGTGTTAGTGGTAGTGAAACATATTTAGTTATCATTATACAAAGTTATCGCTTTGACTTTTTCACTAATTTGGGAAGAAATAAAGTAAACAAATAGGCTTGGCATCAGCATTTTCGATTCAGCACCACTTTTTGTGGGGTATGTTGAATCAGCTGGGCTGAGCTGATCAGATTGTCATTGGTTAAGACGAGTCACGTGACTGATTTCGATCAGTGGTTTAATGCAAAGGGATTATAGGTCGCCACCCTATAATCCTGTTGGTTTAATGCATCATGGCGATGGTAAACGATGTTACCAAAGATTAAATATTGACGAAATTACTCAGTATTTGAAATCTAAAGATGCAAAGAGCTGGAAAACCATGTGGTGGAGAAACACCATCGCTAACACAGTTTTTTTTCTTAGTGCAATATCCATCATCTGATATTTAGCTGCCTAAATCTGAATTGGTCCACTTGCTCCACTGGTTGTCCATCAACATAGATCTTCAGTTTATTGTTTCCCTTTCAGCTTATGCACATCACCATCTTTTTACCACTTGATGCTATATATGCATAAATGCGGTCTTTGCTGTCGGCCGGTGTCCGTCTGATACGTTGGTGTATTGTATCCAGACGGCTGAAGACATCGTCAAGCTTCTTTCTCTGCCCGGTAGCACCATCATTCTTGATTAATCTAATGGCTGATCTACCTCAAGAGTCGGCTGATCAGCCAAGTGCTGGCTGATCTAATGATGGCTGATCTGGAGTTATGATCTGTGTGGCTGATCTACACGAAAAGCTGGCTGATCACTCTTTGTGTATGTCAGAATCCTGTAATAAACTAACGAGATCAGCCAAAACTTGGCTGATCAGCCAGATCAGTCGACTTTTCTAGGTAGATCAGCCAAATATTGACTGATCTAAATGGCTGAACTGGAGTTATTCTCCCTGTGTGGCAGATCTACATGAAAAAGCTGGCTGATTATCCTTTGTGGATGTTGAAATACTGTAATAAACTAATAAGTTCAGCCAACACTTGGCTGATCAGCCAGCTCAGCTAACTTTTGCAGGTATCACCTAGATTAGCCAGCTTTCATAGTGTAGATCAGCCACAGGTCCACACAGCTTCAGATCAGCCATCAACAGATCAGCCAGGTAGATCAGCCAGTAGATCAGCCATTTCACGCGGTATCACAGATCAGCTCAGCGATCAGCTCAGCCCAGCCGATTCAACCTACCCCTTTTTGTGTCCACTCTGCGGTGTAGTCCCCGGAACCGCCGCCGTTCGCCGCCACCGCCACCGTTAAGGTCTCAAACCGAGACCAGCCGCTAAGCTAACGGTCCCAAACCGCTAACGTTACGCGCCGCCGCCACCGTTAGCTT